>Ga0210051_1001240_pt1 | contig 25587 bp, 31 predicted proteins | sample CryGey092014_all_FD_185464 | JGI IMG/M metagenome (GOLD analysis project Ga0210051, IMG submission 185464) | Groundwater microbial communities from aquifer - Crystal Geyser CG23_combo_of_CG06-09_8/20/14_all (SPAdes) (version 2) | ecosystem: Environmental > Aquatic > Deep subsurface > Groundwater...
ATGTTATTATCGCCATGCTTCTGGCTTATGTTTTTGTCGGTCAAAGGCTTACCCCTCTTCAATCTTTTGCGGTAATTTTGGTTCTCGCAGGAATTACTTTAGTCTCAGTTAATTTCAATGACTTAAAAGATCGGAAACTAAAGTTGTTGGCCGGTGTTAAAGAGACAATTTTAGCTTCTCTTGCTTTTGGAATTTTTTGGAATTTAAGCGAATATCTTTCTGAAAAAATTGGGTGGTTGCCAACTACTTTATATGTAAAAATTGGCGCGATTATATTTTTACTAGGATTTGCCTTTTTTGTAAAAAGCAAAATTGAATTATCAAAAACAGATACTAAAACAATATTAGTAGTGGGCATGGTCGGGATTCTCGAAGCTGTGGCGATTGCCAGCGTAAATTGGGGTTTGGCTTATGGTGATTTGATTTTGGTTTCCCCAATCTCTTCTGCTTTATCGGTTGTCACAATTACAATGGCAATTATTTTCTTAAAAGAACGGATTAGTAAGACTCAGTCGGTCGGTATTTTTATTACCACTGCAGGTATTATCTTAACCGCTTTTTAATTTGCTTTTTTGTAAACTTTACTAAATCTTCCTTCTTTAATAAAGTTCGTGAGTCTGAAAATCTTATTAAGGCAAAGCTTGGTGAAAAATCAAAGCCTACATATTCTACTTCTTTCCCTAAACCCTTGACTTCTTTAATTGCGGGAATAAGATCAGTGTCTGAACTTACTAAAATCAGATGGTCATATTCTTTTCTTACGGCCATCATACAGATATCTACGGCAATCTGCACATCTACTCCTTTTTCGTGATAACCGCTATCGGATTTTAAAATATATCCCCGTTTAACTTTGAATCCTAGATTCTGTAAACGAGCCAGAAACCGATCCTGATCTTTCTTAAGGTTTTTGCTTTTTTCGTTTCCGGATTCCTCTCTTACTTGTCCAACATAATAACTTACCTGAATTATCTTATCGTTCTTGGATAGAAATTTTACAAAACCAGCATAATCAAAATCGGCAGGATGTTTGCAACCAATTTCTTCATTCCTTAATTTACGATAAAAGTTACTCCCGTCAATGGCGATAAATAATTTTTTAGGCATAAAAACACCCGCATCAGCAAGCTAATGCGGGGGATGTTAGTAAAAATACTATACTATTTTCCCCTTTACCTGTCAAGGTCGTCCCTGAAAATACTCTTTTCCTGTTTTCCATAACCAAATTTTACTATTTATAAACGATTATAAAAAGGATTAAGAATCATATCGTGCCTTTTTATTAACGCTCTTGTAACCTTTTTGTATATGCTTTAACAAAGGAATCAACTATATCTTGTGGCGCCCCCGAAAAACGAGTAATATCGAGAAGTGCCAAATCCGTATTTAAGATATCTTTTATCCCCTGATCATTTCTAATTCCGTCCCGTCTTAGTAACGTAGATTTATATTTATGAACGAGGTTTATTAATTGATTTAGAGGAGGCCTTTCTTGAAAATGTTCAGGAACGAATATTGTTCCCTTTCCGTCTGCCCATTCAGATTCCTCTAAGCCTTGATGGTACCGGGCATTTATCTCCTCATCGGATAGCGTAATTACCCCTACACCACCCTTCGTCAGCCGAGAAGAAAACCACGCTAACCCCTCTTCATATCGCCCACGAGAACAATATATTTCTTCCCCAGCCTTACTGCCTCTTTTTCAAAAAAAGTTTTTACCTCTTTCCATTCCACTTTCTCAATCATCTTAGGCATTTCGGAATTTTCAGCGTCTATAAAATAAGAAAGACTGGTAATAATACTATAGAGATTGTTAGCTAGGGCTTTGTATTTTTTTTCGTAATATTCAAAACAAGACTCCAAGGCTATTCCTTTTTTTGACATAAAATATAAATCAATAAAATCTTTTTTTATGCCTCGATCCATTACTGCCGCCACTTTCATCGCCGCAATATCTTTCGGGTCAGCAACCTTTATTTCTTGATAATCAAGGGTTGGAAAAAGCAAGGGATATTTATAATAAAAAATACTAAACTTAATGTTGTTGAAACTTCCCAGCAGGGTGTCTTTCAAAGTCGTATGAGCTTTAAAATCTCCAATCTTACCTAAACTTTCTGCCAGATTTTCCGAAGAAAAAGAAATATTAGTGAAGAAATCGAAATCAACTGAAATCCGATGGCCAAAATGTAAAGCTAAAGCGAAACCGCCAGCCAAATAAGTACCAACCGGTAAAACACCCTTGCCTAATAAGGCCAGTGACTTTTGCGCATTTGTTGATAGGGTTTCTGTAAACATACAATTTTATTCTCGGGAATATCTAAAAATAGTTTCCAAAAATAAGCGACCTTAGGGGAAAAATCTCTTAGGGTGGTAAATGTCTCTTTGATTGTTTCTTTGTCAAAATTATCAAGGACCCAAGAAACACTTTCCTCGTTTCCTTTATCCAGCATTCTTTGAATCACAAAAAGCGAATTTTTTTGAGGATCAATTAATTTTGCTTCAACATCCCAAAAATATTTGTAGAATTTCTCCGGAAGCATGGGTAAATTATAGCATAAATTTGGTGGCTACGACAGGACTCGAACCTGTAAACCTTCTCCTTATGAAGAAGCTGCTCTACCATTGAGCTACGTAGCCTTATTTAATAATTTCGCCTGTGTCGCTTAGTCCGTTCACTGCTAATCCCTCAATTTCACCTATGATTTTATAATAAATTCTTGCTGGCTTCAACACCTTAACCGATAAGGTTCCATAATGCTCGTTGAAATTTGCATAAACTTTTTTATTTTTAACTTTTTTAAAACTCGTTTTACGAAATTGCGTGAGTGGTATTTTTGTTTCTTTTGACCAATATCCCATAACTAATTTTTCCCTCGAACGATGAAGCTCATTTATTCCCACATAACAGGATAAGTCAGAATTCTCTATCTTAAAACATTTCTTAATCCAAGAAATCATAAATCGGATTAAAACGGGATCTGAATTACAAAATTCGACTTCTCTTGTCTTTTTAGCCCCTTCTCCCCAATAAAGAGCCAGTCCGGCAATTAAAAACTCTCTAGGGGTTAAATTATTAAGAAGTTTTATTCCTTCTTGTTTTGAACTTTCCAACAAAACTCTTCTTTTCTCTTTTTGCATTAATGCACTTCTCAACCGACCTAATTCAGCTCCCTTAATACTATTCCCTCTAAGTCTTTCAAGTTGTTCGACAGAAAGAATTAAATCCCTTACCCATAAACTTGCCGTACTTTTGCTAATATTTAATTCCCGTGATATCCCTATTACACTTTCACCCCTTGATCTCATTTCTCTAGCTTTAATTCTTTGAATTGATTTTGCCATATCGAACTTACCAAATATTCTAGTACTAATATCTTATCGCAAGTTCTATTGTCTTGTCAATCTATTGTTTTTAGATTGAAATTGAAGATTAGCAATGTTATAATTGTAGAGGTTTAATGTGTGCGGGGTAGTGTAGAGTAGCACGGGAGGCTCAATTGTGGGCTACCCAGAAAGTAATTTCTGGTGTAAATCTTGGCTGTATCGGTGAAACCCTGGACGAAGTCGAAGGGTAATACCGAGGGAAGTTGCAATATCAGATAATTCTGGGATTGTTAACCCCGTAGAGACTATACGCCGAGGAACGTAACATTAAATCTTAGTATGAACGTTCAAGATATAGTCCGACACTCTAAGTAATTAGAGATTACAGATAGCATAATCTCCCAGGCCGGGTGCGATTCCCGGCCCCGCAACTCGGGTCATTAAAGAAAAGACCATCCTTCGGGGTGGTTTTTTCTTTCGACCCGATCAGGATGGTGTCTGCGTAGCAGACATAATATCCTGATTTCTTCCGTCTTGGTGGGTTGGTGTCCCGAAGGGACATAATAACCCCATTTCTTTCAGTCTCATGAGGATGATAGCGAACGAAGTAGGCTATAATATCCTCATGTATTATGTTTATATCCTTCAATCTCTCAAGAACAGAAAATGGCTATACTAAGGAAGTACTGAAAACTTGAGGCAAAGATTCAAAGAACACAATGGTGGTAAAAATTTCTCCACTTCACCAAAGAAACCGTTCAAACTAATTTATTACGAGGCCTACTTGTTAAAAGAGGATGCTGAAGCGAGAGAAAAATATTTAAAGACAAGTATGGGTATGCGAGTTATTAAAAAACAACTTGAATATTATAACCTCACAAAAAACAACCGCTTTCGTGGTTGTTCCTTGTCCTAAGAAAACCTAATAGAACGCAAACGCCCGAGGAAAAACTGTGTATTTCTTGAATTCCCCGCAACTCGGGTCATTAAAGAAAAGACCATATCCTTAGCTAACTTTTGGGATATTGAAAACGGATGAAATATTTCTATTAATACGGCTTATAAGATTACAAAACACTGATGCTTGATTTACCAGACCTTTTTAAGGTTTAACAAAATGTTTATCCTCTAAATTTACATCTTGCTGTTTACTAAATTGGATTTTAATTTCTAATGGAAGTTCACAAACTGTTTTAAAGATATCACTCCCTAATTCCTTTATCCTAACTCTAAAGTTATATTCTCCTTCCTTCTCTACTTGGATTCCTGAAATTTTCATTCTGCTTCTGAAACGCTTTGATGTTTCTGGAATCTCTGCATTTTGAATTGTTTTCAATAGTTCTTTCCCAGTGGGACTTACTAAGGTATATTCTATCTCGGCTTTAACTATTTCCTTTTTATTATTCTTAATCCACATACTAACTATTTCGTAGTTGATTGGTATGCCAACTTTTTCAGGCGAATCAGCACCGGAGCCCTTAATTGGAGTTAATGTAATATTTAATTCCTCAAGTACTCCATATAAGGAAATAACATTGTCGTCCTGATTAATTGTGCTTTCTTTACATAAAACTGACCAAACGTGTTTAAGTTTCATAAACCTTGCTGATAAAACCATCTTTCTTGCTTAAATAAACTGACTTCTGTATTTATGCTTACTTCTTTATTCTCAATTAAAGATTGTTTGTTTACTGCTTGTTCTCCTATTACATCAAATGTTCCAATTCCGGCTATAAAATACTTCCCCAAACTTCCTGCAAAATTAAAGCCTTGATAGGTTGGGAAGCTATTATAAGCGGCAATCAGCTTATTGGTTTGCTCAGGTAGACTTATAAATATATTTAAATCTGCCCCTAAACCTTTAGCAACTCTGTCTAAAGTTGTCCTCGTATAGTGATTATAATCTGCGTTTTCTATTCGAGCTATGTTTGATTGACTAATTCCAATCTTTTTAGCGAGCTTAGATTGAGTTAGTCCTTTTTTCTTTCTTAATCCATAGATTTGATGTGCAATTTTAACAGCGTTCTTTGTTGTCTCTACCTCTAGGGCTAACGCAGGATTCTGTTCAATTTTTTCTTCAAGATATTTTTTAAAACTTATTTCTGACATATTAAATCAGCTCCTTCGTTTTTAATTCTTTCATTAGTTTCCGTGCCTTCTCAATCTCTTTTTGTTGTCTTTTTTTATTCTTCTTTATAAACTCGTTCAATAAATATACTTTTTGTTTACCACCCTTACACCAATTTATTCTGCAAGTATTTGTTCCAAAGCTAGGTTTTAATTCAAATAGTCCACTCCCCAATGGTTTTGATGTTGGAAAACAATGATATTCTGAATTTTCAAGATTATCTATTAAACCTATTGTAACTTTATATAAATTATAATTAATCTTTTCTAATTCATTTAAAAATTCACGAACATACTGTTTCCCATTAAAAGCCTCATAATATAAAATCTCAAAATGCATTCCATCCCCCTTATTATACCAATTTTGGTATTTTTTTCAAACACCCTATTATTGTAAGCATATTTCTTAATAAAGTAAAGAGATTAACCTATTGAATTATAAACCATTATATATAAGATAGATCATTTACCATAAATTTGGTATAAAGACAGGTAACGTTTGGGAGAGAAGAATGTGGTGCTAAATAAATGCTAAACCTATTTCAAACAGTAAGCCGGTTGCGAATCTTCTTGTATTGTTACTTTCTTGAATTTTGAACTTCCGAGTTAATCCATCTATTGCGCAAGGAGTTGCCAATAACAATAACACCATGGGTGATTGATAAGTTAGCTTGAAGTGATAAAACAGCTGAGCAATAATTCCACCAATTATTATTCCGGTGCATCTGTAACAAAATAAAAAAACCAATCCACAACAGGCTGGTGCTCTATTAGATTTCAAATTACAAATAGGATTTTTACCTATTTGTTTAATATGAAACAAGATATTATCAATTATTCTCATAAATGTTTATTAATTGGCTTATTCTTCGTAATTTAAGCACCAACAAATAATTATTCCGATTATTATCCACGCTGGTATATACATATATTTCCTTTATTAAAAAAATTATTTAATCACTATTTCGCTTGCCTACCCTTCTTGGTTTTGAACGAAATTTTCAAAAATAGTGGGTAATCTCGATTGATTAGATTATAACACTTGATTCTAGCCAAAATGCAGCAAGGTCAAAGAAAGTTAATTTAAATTGTCCCCTCTTTAAAATTTGTAAGTTTATAGGTTGAGAAATAAATTCGAGCTTTGTTCACTTGAGACAAGAGTAACCAACTTGAGAAACATAATTATTTGAAAATTCCAAATAATTGTCCCCATTTTTTCCAATTTGGAATTTCAGGGTTTTTTATTTCTTCTTGTCCGCCGACAATTTTCTCAACATTATCCGGTAATATCACAACCGTCTCCCCCGGCTTGCTCATTCCCAACTTTTCCCTGGCTTCTTTTTCCACAAAATCATTGGACTTAACATATTCCAGTTGTTTTTCCAACTGGGCTTTTTCCCCAATTGCCTGTTCCAATTTTAATTGGCTTTGCTCCATTTCTTTGCCTTTTTGCGACCAAAACCATAAATCCTTAACCGAGGATACTATGAGGTAAAGACCAAAAATGATTAAAATTGTGGTTATCAGTTTGTCGCGCATGTTGACTTGTATCCTTCCTGGTGATATTATAGTCTACGTTTCAATATGCCAAACGAACTCACGTCTTTAGTTAATGCCCAGCAAAGATTTATCAATTATCTTAAAAGCCAAAAACGCTCTATCTCAACCATTTTAGCATACGGAAAAGATATCGAGCAGCTGGCGGCGTTCCTTAATGCCCGGCAAATTACCCAAACCACTTCCGTTACCACCCAGCAATTGGAAGATTTTAAAAACGATCTTATCAATAAAAAATACACGGCTAAATCCATTTCCCGAAAATTAAATTCCATTAAAACATTTTTTCGCGTCTTGAAAAATGAGGGCGCGGTTGAAGAAAATGTCGCTCAATCGGTCGCCCATCCCAAATACGAAACCAAACCGGCCAGAATTCTGTCGAAAATGGAATATCGGGCATTAAGGGATGCCTGCCGAGGTGACGAACGGATGGCGGCCATTGTCGAATTAATGCTTCAAACCGGAGTTAGAATTGGTGAAGTTTCCCGCTTACAACTTGAAGATCTTAAGAATAATGAAATTTTTATCAGAGCTTATGAATCCCAACCGGCCAGGACAATTCCCCTGAATAAAACCGCCAGACAAACGGTTGACCGCTACCTGGAAGAAAGAGGCAATTCGAAATGTAAATCGGTTTTTATTACTAAAACCAATCATGCGCTGTTAATCAGAAATATCAGAACTTCTTTGGACCGGTATTTTAGGTTGGCAGGCTTGACCAATGTCAAGGTTAATGATATACGCAACACTTGGCTGGCTTATCAATTAAGCGCCGGCACGTCAGTCGTTTTGCTTTCCAAATTAGCCGGACACAAAAGATTGTCAACCACGGAAAAATATATTCAAAGTTCTGCCACTCCGGAAAATACAGGCAAGGCCAGGCTGGAAGAATTATAATTTCAAAGGGAAATTGAGTCCATAAAATCTCTAAAAATCGTTAGATTTGATTCGTCAATCTGCTGAAAAGCTGTTTTCCACTCGGATTTATTAACAATACTAACATTATTTGGAGAACCCTCGATTCTTATTTTGTCATAATTATCATTCACAAAAAGAACTATTGTTGAAATAATCCAGTAGTTTATTTTTGGTTTCTCGGGAATTTGTACGGATTGATTTATATCAATTTGATTTTCCATATTATTTTCCAATTGCTGAAAAATTTTTGCGTCACGTAATATTTATTTCAAATAAACGCGACAGCAACGTTGAACGTAATTCGCCTTTAGCGAAAACGTTCTTGCGTTGCGTTTTTCTTTTGAGTATGGTAAATTACGCTTATATGATTAAAACCACGAAGAAAAAAATCACCATGGAAATCGCTATGAACGACCCTAGAAATAAGGGTTATCATTTAATCGTTGTGGCCGGAAAATTGTTTAAAGCAAAGACCGGTGAAGGCGCGTTAAAAATTTTAGAAGAAGTGGATAAAAAATTTCCCAAGGCAACGCCAGAAATAACCTATATCCCCAAAGCCCAGAGCTTAATTTTATGGATTTAGCTTTCCCCTATCAAAAAGAAAAATCGGATCTTTTAGGAATAATCTACCGTCCGATGGCTTCGGTAAGTTTTCAATCAAAAAATAATAAATGGGTTCCTGTTCGTATGATTGTTGACTCTGGAGCTGATTATACTTTGTTGCCCCGTTATGTTGCCAAACGCTTACAGATTGATCTTGAAAAAGATTGCCGGCAAATTACAACTCATGGTGTTGGAGGCGAAAGTGCTGTCTATTTTTTACCTAAAATACGAGTTAGATTGGGAAAGTGGGAAAGAAATATTCCGCTGGGATTTTTAGATGGCGATGATGTTCCGCCGCTTTTAGGAAGGCATTTATTTATGGAAACCTTTGAAACGCTTTTTTCCTCAAACCACGCTGTTAGTTTTTCTACAAAATAATCTGTACACATTCCCCCGACAATCCTTTTTCTCCAAAACTGCTTGCACTGAGAATCCGCCAGTTGGCGGAGACGAATGTGTGGACTCTTTACGAAAAAATACGGACTAACTATATTTATATACCCAACGTGTCAAGCTATTCCGATCCCGGATCGGTAATCTCGGTAAACTAATTACCCGCGGGTTTGGTTTTTCTTGATTATAGCGATTGTTCTACCTGTTGTTTTTTGGCAAAATCAGGACAGCTGAATTCTTCCCCCAAGTTTGTGTTTTTGGCAATACCAAGAGGGGATTCCCTTTTTTGGCACCCTACTTTTACACGCTGTTTCCCATCCTGCCTAAATTCTACTAAACGGAGATACTCACATCCTCCGCACAAATTATCGATTGCCCTCAATCTGTCAGCATTGTCTTGTTCAGCGCTCTCATGGGTTCTACTTCCCCTTTTTGTAGCCCCCCATTACCCTTTTCTTAAAATTTGTCTCGCTTCAGCCACTCCTACTAGTCTTTCCGGTGTCATTTAGACTTATTTTAGTTCATAAAAACTGGTTTGCAAGACCCTTATGTATGAAAACTTCACCTGGGAGGTGAATTCCTCTTCAACATTGCCGTCGCTCAGCGGGTCATCGCCGCTTCGGTCCGCAAAAACCTCGGCCAGCTCAACCGGGAGTAAAGAAACTAAGAGGCTCCCCCGTCCGAACGCCTTCTAAAATCTCTTTTTCCAGATTCCTCCTGACCGTCTAATATACGATGCGCATCTACGACTTTAAATCCCCTGTTCACTAAATCTTTCCCCGTCCTTTCGGGGTCCCACGGTCGAGCAAAATATTGGTTAAAGTCCACTGGACCCCTACTTAACCATCCCCAAGGATTAAGATATCCCACTTTTATTATTTCCACCCTTTCACCAATGCGGAAGGCTCCTTTAGGCGTAACTGCAAAAGGCCGTCCATTATCCTCGCCTTTTGCTAAAACAGCATACTCCACATTATTATCCAAATCACTGGGATGAATTCCCTTGACCAAGGCTGAACCACAAGCTTCCACCCTTTTCGGGAGACATGATTCCAAAATTCTACCCAAATCTATACTTGGTAATCTCTCTTTCGGCATAATATAGTATAACTCCTGAAGTCAATTTTAAGGGAATGAAACTGCCTAAAAAGATGCCTTGAAAAAGGAAAAAAGACACGAATCAAAAAAAGAAATATGTATAGAGTGTCTTTATCTATTCTCTCCCAATGCCTTCAAAATTAAGCAGATTCATTCCCTCAATCCGAAGTAAGTGTAGTATACCAGATTAAATTCTCAAAGTCAGCCGGTGGACTCTTTATGAAAAAATTTTTACCCCGTTGATTGCGAAGCAGCAAGCTTTGCTTATGTTTCGCGCGCGCGATTTTTGGCTTGCAGAGCAAGCCACTTTACCACTTTACAGACTCTAACATTTCTTTGATGTCAGATTGGATTGAAGCAGGTGTTAATTCGGCGCCTGAACCAGTTTTTGATAATTTAATGAACATGTATGAGTTACCATTTTTATTCTGGATATAATCGTCGTATCCGTTGAAAGTTTTATTTTCGTTATTTGTGACTTTATTTGGAATATACTCAGAGAGTGAACCTAAGGCGTAAATACCAGCTTCCCGTTGTGGATCATTCCATTGAGTTAAAGATGTGTGATTTTTCCAAAGCAAAAATCTTTTACCTTGAATACTTATTTCGTCACGATTTTTGATATAGTCTTGGTAATCTGTATCTGAAAGATAAATTCCTCCAACTTCTGCTCCTGTTTTATGAGTATCTATACCAATTAGTAAATAATAATCCCCGTTTTGAAGAAGGACTACGTGATCAAAAAATCCTTGAATATCACTTCCAGTCATTTTGTTTTGAACAAAAAATGAAGGGTTTGTTGTGTTTTCAGATAGTTGCCAAGTTTTTGGATACGAAAAAGAAAAAGAGCCATATGCATAATTGGACTTACTAGAAGACGATGGCATAGTTGAAGGTAAGGTCAATTGTGTTGATGTTACGGGTGTGTTAGTTGGAAATGCTTCGTTGTTTGTTGTTGTGTTTTGGATTTTGTTAGACTGTTTTCCAAGAGAATATCCTCCAAAACCAAAAATCACAAAACAAGCCAAAACAATTCCTCCAATCATCAAATAATTCGTTTTTGGCTTTTCGGGATTAACTGGAAGCGGGCTAGCAACATTTTGCCCGATTTGTTGGGTATTTTGGTCTCCAACATTAATTTGATTTTCCATAAACAAACTATACCATATTTTTTAATTTCAAGTATCCAAAATTTGACTTGTAATCCATGTAATATTTTTGGTATATTTTATTTGTTACCAACTTAATCGATTACTTTTTTAATGGCCTTTGGACAGCTTGAGCAATCGAGTTGGTAACAACCAGAGCGGCCATTTGAGTTCTTTAAAATTTTTGTGTTTTTCTTTGAAGGGTGTTAGAATGGGTTGGGTATGAAAAAAGTGAATGTTTCAACAAAATATATGGGCAGATTTGCTGGTAAATGGGTAGTCATCGACCCGCTAAAGAATAAGGTCATTGCTTTTGCTGAGCAATTGAAAGAAATAGAACCCTTGATAACCCGTCTGACAAGTGACAAAAGACCATCAGGAACAGTGCCGGCTGCCTTTAAGGTTCCTCGTAAGGATGAAGGTCCTTACGTGTTAATCGTTTTATGAACAAATTAAGACTTGGCTTGTTTCCTTATAGAATTGATGCTGCCGGCAAAACCTTCCCAGTTATTCCTCTCTCTTTAGAATTTGCCGGTCGTAAGAAAGAATTTTTTGCCCTTGTTGATTCCGGAGCGACAATCTCCATTTTTCGCAGTGAAGTTGCTGAAGCATTAGGAATCGATGTTAATAAAGGCGAAGAAACATACTTAGGTGGAGTTGGCGGTAGAATTAAAGGTTATATCCATGAAATAAAAATCGAAGTTGCCGGCAAAATATTTCGATGCCCGATCGTTTTCTCCCACGAATATTTAGTTTCCTTTAATCTCTTGGGAAGAGAAGAATTCTTTAAAAGATTTAGAATAATCTTTGAGGAAAGGAAAAATCTCTTAAAACTGGAATAGCGCCATCCCCGACGACCTTTTTTCTTCAAAACTGCTTGCATTGAGGATCCGCCAGTTGGCGGAGACGAACGTGTGGACTCTTTATGAAAAAATTTTTACCCCGTTAATTGCGAAGCAGCAAGCTTTGCTTATGTTTCGCGCGCGCAATTTTATCGCCCTTCGGGCGAGTTAAATAATTTTAAAATTAGAAAGTATTGTACCAAAAATACTTTTATACGGTTCTACGTTTATAGTTTCTAAACCCAGTGCGCCAGTTTTGTAACGAAGAACAGCATTTTGAAATTCTATTCCTTTTATCTGACCTTCCTTGCCAACGCCAATAAAAACGCTCAAGTTAGGCTTCTGGACATTATACGAAAGTTCAACTGAAGTTATGTAGTAATTTACGGCCTTTTCGTAGGTTTCAAAAATTCCTTGCAATCTCACGTCAATACTGATTCCACCTTGTGGAACATGTTCCCCTGGTGCGGTGATAACAAAAAATCCATCAACTCTCTCTTCTACTTTATAATCCTCGGGGTACTTAAAAGATATTCCGTATTTGCTGCTCGTATATGTTTTTAGACCAGGTAATTCACTGTTTGAGTCAAGAAACTTGAAAGAAGAAAGAACTTGTTTAAATAACGTTTCGCCTTGTTGGAGTTTTGAGCCATCTCGTGGTGTATCAAGTTCAATGCTGAAAACTAATTTTGTATCTTTAGAAAAAAACAATACTTTATAATCAGATTCCGATCCTGCTCTTGGCAAAACTTGAGCGGCCTGCTGTCCACCAACAACAAGCGTTGTCACATCATAAGGGAACCCTATTACTTCCTTTAAGGTGACATACTGTTTACCCGTTTGCTCGTTATAGTTTTTCTGCTGATGAATAACAAGTTGATACGTGAATTGTCCATATTGATCTTGGAATGTTTCAGTATCTTGAAAATTCGATGAATGTTCAATTTGCTTCCATGATACAGGCATCTTAACCGTATAGTTTGCTAATCCCAAAGTGGGCTCTGTAGTAATGTTGTAAGTTTTCCAATCTCCTGCTAGGTAAGGTGTTTCGCTCGGTATTGGGGAAATGCTTGGCGTAATGCCAGTTGTCTGTACGGAATTTTTAGTAACCCATTGTTGTTTACCTAAAAAATACCCACCAAAACCAAAAACAACAAAACAGGCCAAAACGATACTACCGATCATCAAAAAATTAGTTTTCGGCTTTTCCGGGGTGAGCGCTTGATGGTTGACAGGATTTTGCCCTATTTGCTGGGTATTTTGGTCTCCAACATTAATTTGATTTTCCATAAACAAACTATACCATATTTTTTAATTTCAAGTATCCAAAATTTGACTTGTATTCGAACTAGTGTTTCTGGTATATTTTATTTGTTACCAACTTAATCGATTACTTTTTTAATGGCCGCTTTGGACAGCTTGAGCAATCGAGTTGGTAACAACCAGATTAGAATCGGCTTTGGGGCGGTTTGCTGGAGGTTCTTGAGCATCCCAACCCAAAAAAATAATATGAAATATTTTGAACTAACCAAAGAAGAAGAAAAACTCCTTAAGGAAATTGAGGCGGGAAACTTAGTACCGGTAAAAAATTCTCAAAAAACAAAGAAGGAAATAATCTTGGCCGCCAAAAATACTCTTGATAAAAACAGAAATATCAATATTCGTCTTTCGGAAAGGGTTTTATCCCGGCTTAAAGCAAAGGCTGCTTAAGCTGGTATTCCCTACCAAACATTGGCCGCCTCAATTCTTCATCGTTTTACGACCTCTTAACCCGGAAAACACAGGCAAGGCCAGGCTGGAAAAACTGTAACTTCGGAGCTTGCCCACTCGCCATTGACATACCATCCATACTATGGTATCTTTAGTATGATTATGAACCAAATAATGGTAACAACAAATTTGCGCATCCCCTATTCTGACTGGATACAAATTAAAACCATGGCGGCCGAGTCCGGCATGAGCGTTAATGAATATATCCGGTTAACCGTACAGGGATTATCGAATATCCGAAGTTTAGTCGGACACTGGGTCAATCCCAAAAAAGGGGCGTTAACCATCTGGGATTTGCCAAAATTATCTAAGGGGGAAAATAAACCCTTGGGTATCTCCGCAGATGATGAATTAATCTATGGCTAAATTACCAGTGTCTCCTGTTTTTATCGACACCAGCTTTTTCAAGGCCATTCTCGATGAGAAAGACGATTTCTACAAAGAAGCGATAAAAGTCTGGGATAAATTACGAAGAGAACATGCTTCCCTGGCTACCTCCAATTATATTCTTGACGAAACATTCACGCTAATTCGCAAAAGACGAGGTATTAACAAAACAGAGGAATTCCGCAGACTCCTGATAAATAACGCCGCCAATATAAAAATTATTCGGGTGACCGCGACCGATGAAGGAAAAGCCTGGAATTGGTTCTTAAAAAAGTGGAGCAATCTTTCTTTTACCGACTGCGTTTCGTTTGCCGTGATGGAAAGGTTGGAATTGAGACGCGCCGCCACTTTTGACCACCATTTCTCCAAAGCAGGGTTTCAAATGGAATAGACAATTTGGGGTCGAACCAAGGGCATCCAACTTATAGCGAGTAAAACTCGATATATCGAAAGTTTGGTGGAGCCGCTTGGAGTCGAACCAAGTACATCGATTTTATAAGAATCGCGTTCTACCGGTGAACTACGGCTCCATGGATAAATTATACCAGTATGAACCTAAAGTATCAAAAGAAGGAAAGGTACCAACTGGAAAGCATCACAGGAAGAATGAGTACCACAAGTATCACGGGTTAATTTTGGATTTATAACGATAAAGAAAATAACCCACTTCAGAACGTTTCTTGTCGAATTCTAAATACTCCTCTTCTTTCCAATAATTTAAGATTAAACAAATTTCACTTTGTGCTTCTAACTCCAACAGAGAAGTTTCACTTATACTTAAGAAATTTAATTTTTCCTTAATGCTTCTTTTAAGATATCCTTCGACAAAGTTAGAAATAACAGAAACCATAGCTCTTCTCATTTGCGATCTTAAACCAAATTCTTCAGATTTCGGCAGTTTTCCTGTCAGATCGTAAGTTAATCCTATTAACTCTCTCATCTTCTGCCACACCAGTAATTTATGATAACCTTTTTCACTTTTATCCATATACTCGTGATACTTGTGCTACCCGTGGTACTTTTATAACCTTGCTCTAACTGTCATTTCCTGTTCTACCTCCACCCTATCCCTCCCATATTTCAATCTCGACATTTCTTTAATAATCTGGGCTATTCTCGGGTTGGTCATTTTCTTTTCTTCTTCCATATTTTTTGTTAAATCAATCGAAAACGGCGGTACCGGTTCATTATTGATAATCGTTTTAACATAGGCATTATATCTTTCAACATTAATTAAATCCGCCTCGGTAAAAACCGGTTGAAATTCTCTTTGCAAGTAGGAAGCATCCTGAACCCCAATCCTAAAACTGACAATCGTCCCGGTATTACCAAAAATCGCATTTTTAATTTCTTCTTCCAACTGACCGATAAATTGATTGGCCACGCAAATACTTAATTTAAACTTTCGGGCTTCAGATAACATGGTGGCAAAATCCGGAGTCGCAAAATTTTGAAATTCATCAACATATAAATAAAACGGTTGTCTTTGGTCTTCGGGAATTTCCTGGCGGCTCATGGCCGCCGCCAAAATCTTTGGGATCAAGACCAACCCCAAAAAGCTGGAATTTTCCTCCCCAATTGATCCTTTAGCCAAACTGATAAGCAGAATTTTTCGATTGTCCATCACGTCTCGGAAATTAAAAGCTGATTTTGACTGACCGACAATATTGCGGATCATTTTATTGGTGACAAACCGGCCGAATTTAGAAGAAATATAATCCAAAACTTCTGATTTATGAAAGTCAGTAGTTTGGGCAATCTGGTCAGTCCAATACCGCCGGACAATCGGATCGTCAACCTTGGGTAATAACTCTTGGACAAATGTTGGATCGGTCAAAACCCGATGAACCTCAATAAAAGTTCCGCCCGGTTCGGACATGACCGTCAGCATCGCGTTTCTGATCGCATTCTCAAACCGCGGCCCGACAATTCCGGTTTTGTAAGGATCGTAAAGTTTGTACATCAATCCGATAATTGAATTGGCCACCAAGTGCTTTTCCTGCTCTGAAGTCGCTTCCATTAAATTCAACCCCATTGGCCGATCATAATCCATAGGATTAAAATAAATCACATCATCGACTCTTTCCGGTGGAATTAGAGGTAGAATTTGATCAATCGTGTCGTGGGGATCAATAAAACAAACCCCGTTTCCCGCCCTGATATCCTGAAGAATCATGTCTTTTTGCATTTGTGATTTTCCGGTACCGGTTTTTCCAATAATATATATGTGTTTTTGCCGGTCTTCGTCGGCTAAATAAACCGGCCGGCTTATTCCCCGGTACACGCTTTTACCAATATACATTCCGGTTTGAGCAATTTTGGCCGGCGACGGCGCCCGTTTGGCATTCAACCAAAAAATATGGGGCGTCTCAATCGTTTTATTGGGAAAATGGAGAATGGTTCCTAATTCTTCTGAACTTAGAATCGATTGCTCACCAAACTTTAAAATCGATTGATAGCGGTAAATAAAATCTTGCATGAAGGCCGCTTTTAAATAAATTCTTTTCTTTTTAAAACCATTGTGATCCGATGAAAATTGTTCAAAAACACTTTTTAAATTGCTCAAATGGGCGTCGGCTGTTTCCTGATCGGGTGAACAGACAACAATCCTTATTTCGGTTTCAAAACCCGGCTTGGAACATTTATTTTCAATTGCTTCCATTGTCTTGGCATCAATGCTGTACTTGGCTTTTTCCGGATCGGATTCGGATTTTTTCGTCCGAGAAAGGTATTTTTTGCCGGCCGACCGCCATTTTCCCGACGCCGGGGAAATTAAAATCTGCACCGCCGCCCCCTCCTCGGGTCCCATCTTGGCCAAAGTTGAGGTCAGCAAGGATAACGGATCGGTGGGCAGGTCTTTATAAACTTTAGTCGGGAAAAACGCCGCGCTTCTTAATTTGAGCGCCGCGAAAGCCACCCGGCCGTTCTCGGAAAAAATATTATATTCCGGTACCTCCTTAATTTCGGCGTCGGGATAAGCCCCGTTGATTTGTTTTTCCACCAAATCTTGGAGCTTTTTGGGCACGGAAACATAAAAACGGATATCTTCCGGACGGGCAACAATTTCAAAAGTAAGATGTTCCTGGGGTTTTAAAAACGACAACCGACCGCCTTTTCTTAAGGAATATAAAGAAGCAAACATTTGCTCGGCGACGTCAATTTTTATTTCATTTCCCCGCGGCATTGCCACCTGAAGTAAAACAAAAGACAAAGATTGTTTTTCCCGATTGCGGTATTTATACCAAAGAAAGATTCCGTAAAACAAACCAGTCAAGAGAAAAATCAATAAAACCAAAATCGTTAGGACTAAAAACAAAGTGGTTAATAAATTAGTTAGCTGATCCATATTTTTATTCCTGGAAGGTTGTTCCCGGATAAATTTTTCTTAATCGTTCAATCCATCTTAAAAGCCAAGTTAAAGCTAACTTCACCGGTTTGTGCCAATTTTTTGGGTTTAAATAAGTCTGCCGGCTGATCGGTAAAACAATTTGGGATGTTGGTGAAGGAGCAGGCTGAACTAATACTTGGCCGCCTTGTCCGATGACCGGCTTTTCCAATACTGGTTCTTCGACTCTTTGAACTAAACCTTCTTTTTCCGCTTGAGTTTCCGAAATTGTTCCGCCAGCTTCAACCACCAGAACAGATTCCGAAGGTATTGGCCGATGTTCTCTTTCAGGCAGAATGGGCATATATGAATAGTATAACAGAATTCAATTTGAAATTTTAAATTTTAAATTTGAAATCAATATCAAATTTTTAATATTTAATTTTTAAATATTAGCCTCGTCAGGCCAGGCCTGAAATACTGAAGTAAAACTTATACCAGTAAACTAGATAACTAGCTGACAAGTAAACCGATCTTTTTCATTTCTTCAAATTCTTCTTCCGTAAAAGGCTTTAGATTATTAAATTTTGGGTCCAAACAATTGTTGGGTTGGAAGTTTTGGAGTTTCCACGAAATACTGGATACTGGATATTCGATATTCGAGCAAAGAACCTTCAATTGCCCTAGTATTTCCTGTAAAACCTTTTTATTGTGAATTCCTGGCACGACCGTTGTTCTAAACTCATACTCCACCTCACTTTTCAAAATTATCTCTATTGATTTCTTAATTTCGTTTTGAATTTTGCCTGCCCCGCGAAGCTTTAGCGAAGTGGGGATTTTTGAATTTTGAATTATTTCTTCATATCTTTCATCCAACGGTCCTTTGATATCCATCGCAATCCGGTCAAGTAGTTTTTTCTTAAACAGCAGTTCCAGAATTTCCGGCCTGCTCCCGTTTGTCTCAATCATTGTCAGCAAACCAAGCTCTTTTACTTTACTCAAGAATTCTGGTAAATCCGGTTGCAGACATGGTTCACCCCCCGTAACAACAAGGGCATCCACCCATTTTTTCCTCTTTTCCAGATCGTCAATGATTGACTGTTCACTATAATCTTGTAATCTTGTCATCCTGAACGCTCGCCCTGAGCGAAGCCGAAGGGAAGTCGAAGGATCTACCAAACCTGCATTATGGCAAAACCCGCATCTGAAATTACAACCAAAAGTAAAAATAACTGATGCTATTTTTCCGGGCCATTCGATAACGGAAGTTTGTAAATATCCCTTAATCTGCATATATTATTTTGAAGACTGTCATTCTGATGAAAGTCAGAATCTGTAATACTAATCAAGAATATCAGTAGAGCGGATTATCTGGATAAGAAAAATCAGTAAAACTGATAATCAGTTCTCTGATTAACTTAACCTGATAAATCTGATTTACTGTTTTACTGTTAAAGTTTATGCGACAAAGACTTTGTTTCACTATACTCAAGCCTATCCGCAAACTCCTGCTTTTTACCTTTATTCCAACTCTGAACCGGCCGCAGATAACCTACGACTCGGGAATAGATTAAGGTTTCTTTTCCGCATTTTGGACAAGTTTTTATCTCATCTTTAAGATAACCATGGTCAGGACAAATACTGAAAGTAGGGGTAATTGTGTAATACGGCAGCCGGAAATTATAAGCAATTTTTTTGACCAAAGCCGCGCAGGCTTCTCCACTGGAAACCTTCTCGCCTAAAAATCCATGCAAAACCGTTCCGCCGGTATAAAGAGTTTGCAAAGCATCCTGGTGCTCCAGGGCGGTAAATAAATCATCAGTCGCCCCAACCGGCAATTGAGTAGAATTGGTATAATATGGCGAGTCAGCGGTTCCGGCAGTAACAATTTTGTCACCGAATTTCTTTTTATCAATTTTGGCAAACCGATATGAAGTGCCCTCGGCCGGGGTCGCTTCCAAATTATAGATTTCCCCGGATTTTTTTTGAAAACCTTCCAGTTTTTTTCTCATAAAATTCAAAACTTCAATCATGAATTCTCTTCCCTCCGGAGTTGAAATATCCTTGCCTAAGAAATTAAGACAAGCTTCATTACCCCCCAATAAACCGATGGTGGAAAAATGGTGTTTTAAACTGCCTAAGTATCTTTTGGAATAAGGAAGTAATCCCCGATCCATGTTTTCCTGAACCACTTTCCTTTTGATTTCCAAAGATTGATAAGCCAAATCCATTGAGTGTCCCAATTTTTTAAAGAATTCTTTTTTGCTTTTAGCCAAATAGCCAATTCGAGGCAAATTAATGGTCACGACCCCGACCGAACCGGTTGACTCCCCAAAACCAAACAAGCCGCCGGTTTTTTTGGTTAGCTGTTTTAGTTCCAATCTTAACCGGCAGCACATGGAACGGGTATCCGACGGACTTAAATCGGAATTGACAAAGTTTTGGAAGTAGGGTGTACCATACTTCGCGGTCAATTCAAAAAGCAGTTTGGCATTTTCCGAATTCCAGTCAAAATCCTTGGTAATGTTGTAGGTGGGAATCGGGAAAGTGAAAGGCTGGCCGGCGCCATCCCCTTCCATCATCACTTCAATAAACGCTTTATTAATCATCGCCATTTCTTTGGGAAAATCGGCGTAGGTCTCCTTTTGAAGTTTACCGCCGATAATCACCGGCTGTTTAGCCAAATCTTCAGACACAATCCAATCCAAAGTGATGTTGGTAAAAGGCGTTTGGGTTCCCCAGCGGGAAGGTACATTCATATAAAAAACAAACTGTTGAATCTCCTGCTTTACTTCTTCGTAAGTCAGCTTGTCATAAGCAACGAATGGTGCCAGATATGTATCGAACGAAGAAACGGCTTGAGCCCCGGCCCACTCATTTTGTAAAGTGCCTAGAAAATTTACCAGCTGACCAATCACGACCGCTAGATGTTTCGGGGGTTTGGAATAAATTTTTCCGGGAACACCATTAAACCCGTCCATCAGCAACTGTTTTAAAGACCAGCCGGCGCAATAGCCGTTTAGTCCCATAAATAAATCATGAAGATGAAGATCGCCTTCAATATGCGCCTTAGAAATTTTTTCCGGATAGATCTTGCTTAAAGCATATCGGGCATTAACCGTCCCTGTAACATGGAGCATTAACCCGCCGAAAGAATAGCCGATGTTGGCATTTTCCGAAACCCGCCAATCGACCATATCAACGTAATCGTCAACCAGTTTAACCGTATCCAGATTATTGACTGTTAAATTCTTGTTGCCGTTTTGATTTTGTACTGTTTTTGGTCTTCCCATATATTTTTTTCAGGAATTCCTCTCTATCGCTTTTTCAAAATCTTCCAGATTTTCAAATTCCAAATAAACGCTGGCAAATCTTAACCAGGCCACTTTATCAACTTTTTTCAGCCTTTTTAAAACCGCGTTGCCAACCGTTCTGGTCGGGATTTCCGCGCTGTCTTTCCGTAAAAGCTCCTGCTCTACTTCATCAACCATACTGTCAATTAGTTCTGCCGAGACCGGTCTTTTGTGACAAGCCAGCAGAATTCCCTTTTTAATTTTGTCCCGATCAAACGATTCCCGCCGTCCGTCCTTTTTAACAACCAGCAATGTCTTTTCCGCCCGCTCATAAGTCGTAAACCGCTTCCGGCATTTTTCGCACTCTCTTCTTCTTCTGAAAGAACTGCCATCATCCGCAATTCTTGATTCCAAAACTTGAGTTTCCAAGTGGCCGCAAAACGGACATTTCATTGGTTTAAAAAAGCGCTACATTTAGCGCACCTACAAATATATAGACACCACCAGTAGCCTGTCAACTGGAAATAAATGGATCAAAACCGATCAGTTTCTGCCTGCTCGAAGTTGATTGAAGCCTAGTAAAATTTTCGAAGTGTTTTCCGTCAACTTGCCCGGTGAATAATTAAATTACTCTTTGAGCAAAAGACTCTTGCTGTTAAGTGTAGTTTTTAAAGCTTCGTCCAAAACCGATTTCAATTCTCCGGTTGATTTGTTTGCCAATCCGTTTAAAACTTCTTCGTGTTTCAAAGTCGCTAAATTTAATTTCTGAAACAACAGGGAAACGTCTTTATTGGTTTTTTTAGCTTGTTGATATTCGGTGGCCGCTTGCTCCAAGTATTTTTCCGCCTTCGTCACTGTTGATGCCCCTAGGTTGGCCTTATTCCCTTCAAATAACGCTTGAGCGGCCCCCAATCTTTTATCGGCGTATAAAAGCAGTTTTTCGGTTTTATTTATCGGATCAGTGGTCAAAAGCAAAACGATTCGATCTCGAATCATTTTTATGGTATAGAATGGACTATCCGGCAAAACCCCCGGGTATGGAAGAACATAATCAATTGTTGGGGTGGGCGTTGGCAACGGCATCGGGGTTGGAGAAAGATTAACCACTAGTCTGATCGCTCCCCAAACCGAACTGCCTAAAATTCCAAAAGCAAAGGTTAAAACCAAAATCCCGAATAAAAAGTTTATTTTATTCATGATTAGTAGAATATCAGTTAATCAGATCATCAGGATAAGATATCAGAAAATTAGAGATCAGTTTTTACTTCTGATGTTCTGTTCTCTGTTTTACTTTTCCCGATATTCCGATTCTACTGTTTTACTTATAAAAATGCAAATTTATCTAAACAGGTTAATCGGCCAACTCCAAAAAACATTCAATAAAATTGAGGCGGCAATCGTCCCGGTCCGGCCATAAACTAAACAGGAAGCAAACCCGAAAATAAAAACCAGCAGTAAATAAACCGCCATTTGCTCAAGCGGATACTGAAGAATTATAAGCGCCACGGGTAAATGGATTAAAGTCCAGGCTACAGAACTTAAAATGTTGGCCAGCCACTCATTTTTAAAAACAATCTGGAGCCGCGTGAAGATAAAACCTCGGAAGACCGTTTCTTCGGATATTGCGCCAACAAAAGCCAATCCTAAAGCCAGCAACAACAAATCCGGAGTCGAAAACGGCAGCTTGGTAAAATGAAATTCGCCATACTTCAAATTGTTTATCAGTAAACCTTCAAACGCAAAAACAATTCCCAAACCAATTCCTAAATACAGGCTTTTAAAAAGATTTTTTAGAGACCAACCAATCGAGGTAAAGAACTTCTTCTCGCTTTTAATCAGCCAAAATAACGGCAGCAGCCAAATTAAGGGTTTTAAAATTGTTTGTTCGATTATTGGGGGCAATTGAAAGAAATACCGATATATCCCCCACACCAGAAAGATAAAAAGATAAAGACCCAAGACCTGTTTCAATGTTTTTGATTTGGTCATCTGGACAGAATTCCTAAACTTGACAGAATAATGGCAATAATCGCTAATCCTAAAAATCCGCCGGCAAAACTGATCACGCTTACCAAGAGTAAAAAGATAATTTTATTTTGATTCTTCTCCGACACTGGTAACATTATACAACTTTCTTCAATCCTTTGGTCAAGATCTCTATCTCTTCTTTCCCTTATATTCCTTTATCTCCCTTATTTTCCCAATCTCCCTTAACAATCTATCATTCTAGCAATATAGCAATATAACCCTTCGCCACGCTCAGGGCAAGCAATATAGCAATCGTAACAATTGTAGCAATTGCATTAATTAGAATCATCTAAAATAAGTTTCGTTAGCGAATTTTACCTGCTCAATAAACAATCTTTTTATCTCACAAATACTTTCCTGTTCGTAAAACAAAATTAAAGTTTTCTTAAATTCATCTTCATCAACACTCCGGTATGAAAGCGGGTACAAATCATAAGCCAATAAAATCGCATTCGTCAACATTCTGGCGGTTCTTTTGTTACCATCGCCATATGGTTGAATATAAGGAATCATAAAATGAACAATCAACGCTTTTTCGAAAGGATCGGTAGCTTTATTGATAGCATTAACTGTTTTTTCAAACACTTCCTTTATCTGATGCTCGTTATCAAACGGACGATAAGTTGTACCGGTAATTCCTACTGCCTGTTTCCTAATGCCAAAAGAAATCCCCAAGCCTTTAGTTAAAAGATTGTGCAATTGATTAATTTCCGAAATAGAAATTGTCTTAAAACTCTCTTTATTTTTCAATATTTGTTCAAAGGCGTTTTTATGATTAAGAATCATTGTCGTCTCGTCTTTGCTTTTACCAACTGCCTCTTTTTGCTCTTTAATCAAAGACTCTGTCTCAAGAAGGGTATAAGTATTGCCTTCTATTTTGGAAGATTTCCAGGATAGTTCAATCATAAATCTTTCCAGTTCTCTCTTTAAAAGATCGGGGCTTAGATTAGTCGTTTGTTTCTTAAAACTTAGGGCAATTTTCCCCAGAGTGTCTGTTTCTTCCGGCAAAAATAAACCGTGCAAATTTTCAAATATTTTCAGATCAAATGATTTCCTGGCGTTGATTCTGTCGTCCGGATCATCGGCAAAATATCGCTCAAGATCAAACCGGCGAAGAAGCGGATTTTGAACCTTAGGTAAATATCTGGTCGCCCTTGCCTCACCTAATACTTCGATAAATCGTTCCTTCAATAATATATTAAGGTCTCTGATAATGGTTGGTTTGGAAATAGAATATAATAGAGATGTCCTCTCTTGAATTTCTTCACGCGATAAACCTTCTGATTGGTTTATAAGATTAAGAAGGTATTTTTGCCGTTGAGTAAGAATCGTCTCATTCATACATATTATCGTATCATCTTGAGACGATTTGTCAAGTGGCAGTAAGTAAACGGTCCGGGGTGAAAACAGAAATCTGGCGCAAGCTGGAAATTTGTGAAGTATCCCCGGGCCGGTTCTTTTTAGAACAACAAGATATTGGTGTTTTGAAAAGAATTCAGAATTAGGGGTTGTAAATCCAAAAAAATTTGCTATAATTTATTAATCACGAGGGAGAATACGACCATATGACTACGTGTCATATTGCAACGCCTCCCATTTTTGTTGGCTTAAATTCCAGTTTTTCTTTCTCCCGATTTATAAAAGTCTTGTATTCTCCAAAATCTTTTAACATGCTCGATTCTGAATAACGATTCGGAATAATAATTCCTTTAAGTTTTCTTCTTTTTCTCAAAAAATCAACTAAGCAGAAAAAATCTCCATCACCGGAAACAATTATCGCTTGGTCATAATTAGAATATTCAATCGCTGACGAGTATAAAACCAATTCAGCATCAACGTTTCCTTTCGATTTTCCCTCACTATCACTGACAGTCGGTTTGAAAACCACCTGATAACCAAAAGATTTAAGACTTGTATAAAGTTTTTCATTTTGTTTTATGTAACCAATAAAAAGAAATGCTTTTCTGACTCGAAATTTATCAGATAAATATTTCCTAAACTTCCTAAAATCCAACCTCCAACCCTTATAAATTAATTTTTTTGTGACGATAGATATCTTTACTCGTTCCCAGATTCAAATTCTGACTGTCAATGAAGGCATAAACTGTTGGCTTTTTCGGTTGCTTTTTCATTTATAATTAAATTCTAGCATTTTTCTTGTTAAAAAATGCACGATTTGTCTAAAGCAGGTATAACGAATGAAATTCGATATATCAGCCTTCGGCTGCTATAATATTGTGATGCCAAAGAAATCAAAATTCAGAAAAACTAAAAAATTTCCTGCCAGGAAAAAATACTTTGTTGTATGCTGTTTGTTGTTTATTCTCGCTTCTATTTTCTATCTTTTCTGGGGTCTTCCCTCCCCTGATAAATTATCATCTTCACAATATCCTATTTCTACTAAAATTTTAGACCGAAACGGTAAAATTCTTTATGAAATTTATGCGGATCAAAATCGGACGCCGATTAAAATTTCCGATCTTCCCGAATATGTTAAATGGGCCACCATTTCCGCTGAAGATAAAGATTTTTATAATCATCATGGTTTTTCAATCACTGGTATGATTCGAGCTACTTTTAATATCGCTTTCCGCCAAAAACTTCAAGGCGGCTCTACTATTACCCAGCAATTAGTTAAAAATGCCCTATTGACCCAAGAAAGAACCATCAAAAGAAAAATCCGGGAGTCGGTTTTAACTTTAGTCGTCGAAATGAAATATCCCAAAGACAAAATTTTAGAAATGTATCTTAATCAAATTCCTTATGGAGGAACT
>Ga0210051_1001242_pt1 | contig 25572 bp, 28 predicted proteins | sample CryGey092014_all_FD_185464 | JGI IMG/M metagenome (GOLD analysis project Ga0210051, IMG submission 185464) | Groundwater microbial communities from aquifer - Crystal Geyser CG23_combo_of_CG06-09_8/20/14_all (SPAdes) (version 2) | ecosystem: Environmental > Aquatic > Deep subsurface > Groundwater...
AAAAAAGCTTGAATGCATGGTGTGATCGGAGCTTCACCTGCGCCTACAATGACAAAATCTGCATCTCCGAGGCGTATCGCATTATATGCCAAATAACTTGCGTCCAAGCCTGTGTTACAGCCTGATGATATTGTCGTATTTGGGCCCCTTAAATTGTATTCACAACTAATCATTCCACTTGCTGAATGGGTCGAAACAGAAATAACAGTATATGGTGCAATTCTTTTTATGCCTTTTTCCATAAAAATGATATGTTGAGTCTCGATAACATCACCGCCTCCAATGGCTGTACCAATGAAAACTCCCATTCGATATGGATCTTCCTTGGTAAAATCAATGTCCGAATCTTCCACTGCCATTTGAGAAGCAGCGAAAGCAAATTGCGCGAATCTACTCAATCTCTTTGCAGATTTTGGATCCATATGATTGGTAGGGTCGAAATCTTGAACAATGCCTGCGATTTGAGTAGGATAGGAGGAAACATCGAAGTAAGTAATTCTTCTAACTCCAGATCGGCCATGGACTAATGAATCCCAAAAGTTATCTATCCCAATCCCATTGGGAGCAATTACACCCATTCCGGTTATTACCACCCTTCTATTGTTTTCCATCAGATCCCCATCCCCCGAACTAAGATCAAAAAAATCGTAACTTAAAATGAACCCAACACTATCCCCGATAGGCTGTCACTCCTGCCCCGATTTGCATCGGGATAAACTCCAGCAGGAGTCCAAACGCCGCCCTGCGAAAGCAGGAACCTATATAAATCCCCTGGATTCCCGCTTCCACGGGAATGACGAAAAAGGGAAGTACGTCACTTTTGGGGAGATCATCAATAATGAATCAGGTGGAATGGTCGGTAAAAGAAATACCTTTAAAACGACCCTCTTCTTTTTCACACCTTTAACCCCTTGTCACCCCGAAGAATTGTTGTAAGATATTAATATAGACATTTTTGGAATTTGTCAACAATTTTGTACATTTTTTGTGGGAAAGTAAAATTTCCGATTAATTATAAGGGATTATAAAACCTCTTGAAGTCATTATGAAATTGTGCTAATTTTAATTAATAAATTTAAAGGAGAATGGTATGCACATCGATGAGAACAAAAAATTCGATAAAAGAAATATTGAAAGGAATATCAAGAATGGGATAATTAGTCAAAAAGATTACGAAATCTACTTATCAAAATTGCCGGATGCAAGTGAAAAATTATTTAATTCTGAAGAAACTTCGACTGATTTAGATGAAATGGATTCAAAAAAAGAGATTGAAACTCCATCCAAAAAGAAAGGGATAAAAAAGAAGGCAAAAGGGAAAGGGAAGTAATAATGCCAATTTATGAGTATCGATGTAATCGATGCAATAGGGAATTCAGCGAATTATTTCTCAACCCAAAAGGGGTCCATAATGTCACATGTAAATACTGCCATAGCCGAAACCTGACCAAATTAGTCTCTTCGTTTTGTGTCCACCAAACAGAAGAATCTCGGTTGGCAAACTTTGACACCTCAAAACCCAAAGGGGGTAATTTCTATAAAGATTCAAGAAATGTCGGACTGTGGGCCAAAAAACGAATGAAAGAAATGGGTGTAGATTTAGGATCTAAAATGGATGAAATTGTTGAAAAAGGCAGGACGGGAAAGATTCTTGACGAATATAATAAATAAGACAACACCATTTTGTCTGAACTCGCTTCAGGGTCTTTTAGATGCTGAACCAAGTTCAGCATGACATACTAATATTATGGAAGATAAGGATTACTATAATATCCTCGGGGTATCAAGGGATGCCAATGAGGATCAAATAAAAAAAAGTTATCGAAAAATTGCGATGCAGTGCCATCCTGACAGAAATCCTGGTAATAAAGAAGCGGAGGAAAAATTTAAGATTGCTTCAGAAGCCTATGAAGTTCTTAGAGATCCGGAGAAAAGAGATATTTATGATCGTTATGGGATAGAAGGTTTGAAAGGAACTGGGTTTACAGGTTTTAGGGGATTTGAGGATATCTTCTCTACCTTTGGAGACATCTTTGAGGACTTTTTCGGGTTTGGGACAACACAAAGACGCAGGACCAGGGCGCGCCCAGGCGCTGATTTGAGATATGACCTGAAGATCTCATTCCATGAGGCTGCCTTTGGCAAAGAAATAGAGATTGAAATACCCAAAAATGTTTTGTGTGAGGTCTGTAATGGAACTGGCGCTAAACCCGGCACTTATCCCACCCATTGCCCGAGTTGCAAAGGGACGGGACAGGTTACGCGCTCACAAGGATTTTTTACAATCAGTACGACCTGTGGCCATTGCCATGGAGAAGGAAATATCATTCCTCATCCCTGTAAAGAATGCCGGGGACATGGAAAAGTAAGGAAAACAAAAAACATCCAAATAAAAATACCTCCTGGTGTTGATACCGGATCTAAATTAAGAATTCGCGGCGAAGGAGAAGAGGGAGAAAGAGGAGGCCCTCCTGGTGATCTTTTTGTTTTCCTTTATGTGGAGCCCCACGATTTTTTTTCAAGAGAGGGCGATGATATTATTTGTCAAATACCTATAAGCTTTCCTCAAGCTTCTCTGGGGACAGAAATAGAAGTGCCCACTTTAAATGGAAAGAAATATTTAAATATACCTAAGGGAACAGAAAGTGGGGAAATTTTAAGAATAAAGGGCGAAGGTTTTCCGAAAATTAGAGGTTATGGGCGAGGGGATCAAATTATTCAAGTTATTGTTAAAACACCTAAGAATTTGACAAAAAGACAGGAAGAATTATTAAAAGAATTTGAGGAAACAAGTAAGAAAAAAGATAGGGGAGGAGAAGGTCGGAACGACTCGCAACCGAGCTGGAAAAAGATCTTCAAGGGAGAAAATTAAAAGTTAACATAATATATCTTATCAGACGTTATATTGGAACCTGAAAATAAAATTACAGGGATTATTCTTTCCGGTGGTAAAAGCATTCGGATGGGAGAAAACAAAGCTTTTATCGAAATGGAGGGGGTCCCTATTATCAGCGCCATTTACTCCTTATTTAAAGAATTGTTTCAAGAAGTCATTATCGTTACTAATCAAAAGGAATTATTTACCCATTTCGACTCAAGAATTTATGCTGATCTCATTCCTAATAAAGGCGCATTAGGAGGTTTATATACAGGAATATTCTTCTCCACTTTTCATTATTCTTTTTGTGTCGCCTGCGATATGCCTTTTATAAAAAAATCTTTGGTTCAATATTTGATTAAAAATATACGAGATGACGATGTCATTGTCCCTCGTACAAAAGATGGTTTACAGCCCTTGCATGCAATCTATTCCAAAAATTGTTTAGATCCAATAAAAAATATTATTGAACAAGGGAAATATAAGATTATTGATTTTTATCATTTGGTGAAAATCAAGATCGTTGAAGAAAATGATTTTTTTTCTTTAGATCCACTCAGGGAGTCGTTTATTAATGTGAATACTCCTGAAGAATTGCTTTCGGTTAAAAGAGTTAAAAAAACCATCTAAAATGAAAAAGAAAATAGCTTTTTGTCTAATTTTAGCATGTTCAATCTGGGCCTTCTTTTTTATTCAAGAAAGCTATTCTAAAAATTTTCGTGAAGATGACCAATTGATCCGGGTTGGCGCCGGAGCTTTTAAGGATGGGTTTTATGATATTGCAGAAAAACAATTTTCGAATTTTATAAATATTTATCCAAAGCATGACAAGGTTTTTGAAATTTATTATCTTTTGGGAAGGACGTTATGGATGAGGGGGAAATTTAAAGAAGCCAAAACAGTGTTTTCAAAAATTATCAATGAAGGTAAAAGTTTTGAAAACATGGATGATGCCCTTATGAGAATGGCAGAGTTGGAGATGAGGTTGGGCAATCGAGAAGAGGCTGCCAAACGCCTCCTCTCGATCATTAAGAGGTTTCCAAAATATGACCAGATTGATTATTCCTATTATCTTTTAGGACTTCTTGAACTCGGATCGAATCAATGGACTGCCGCAGAGTCCACTTTTAAAAAAGTTTCTCAAAACTCGAAAAATGATGAGTTAATCCGCTCCTCCTTTTTTTGGTTAGGCTTCTTATCCTTCAGTCAGAAACAATATGAAACGGCAGCTAATTATTTTCAGACCTTATGGGAAAGCCCTAAATCGATTGCTCCAGAGTATTTAAAATATGCTTTATTCTGGCTCGGCGAGTCACAATTAAAGTTAGGCAGAATGAATGAAGCCAAACGCCATTACCAGACATTTTATGAGCGATTTAAAAATGATCCCCTCTCTCCAGAGGCGTTCTGGAGGGTAGGTTTTTGCGAATATCAGTTGGGGAAGTTCAAGAATTCCATAGAAACTTTCCAACACTTTAAAAATCAATTTAAGGATTCACCCCTTCTTCCATATACCCACTATTTGCTGGGGAACATTTTCCTCCTGAACGGTGATTACCTCTCTTCGATAAAAGAATTAAATTTAATTCTTATTCCTTCACAAGGAAATATTTGGGGAGGGGCCTCCCTCCTTACGCTTTATTGGAATTACATCCATCTGGGCGAACAGGAGGGGGCAAATCGAATTTTCCAGCGATTGCAAAAATTAAACCATTTCGAAGACGAGAAAAACTTTATTCAATGGTTAAACGCTGAAATGTTCTATGCCGGAGGGGAAATATCGGAATCCCTCCCCTATTATTTTAACATCCTCAATACACAATTTAGAGAAAAAGCCCTTTCCAAAATAGGAAAAGGATATTTTTTTGAAAATAAATTTAGAGAATCCATTACTGATTTAGATATTTTGCTCCTTGAATTTCCAAATTCCAAATATCTTGAGGAAGGTTTATTTATTAAAGGGGAATGCCTCGCCAAATTAGGGAATATGGATCAGGCCTTGGATACATACAGCCTCATCGTTCGTCAAAACAAGAATAATATATGGCGGCTTTTCGCTATCACTCAGATAGGCAGTCTCTATTCATTTCGAGATGGATATGATAAAGCCGAAAATGCCTTTAAGAAAGTGATGGAGGATTTTCCCAATCATCCTTTGTTCTACCATGCCGCATTACAATTGGGAAACATAGATTTTAACAAAAATAATATTATGGAAGCTATCCATTATTATTCGATTGTTCTAAAAGGGAATATTATCGAATTATTCGGTGAAGCCTACTTCGGCTTAGGGGAAATATTTTATCAGCAGGGGAAATATGAAAAAGCCCTTCACAGTTTTGAAACAGCGATGCGATATTTAAAAGAGACCTCCTCATGGTTCTTCCTCACTCATTTAGAGATTGGGAATCTAAAAAGGAAAGGGGGGAAATATGAGGAGGCCAAAAAATCCTACCTGATCATCCTCGATCAATCAAAAGACGAGGAGATTAAGAAAGCCGCGAGGGAATTATTAAACCGGATGGAATCCCGATGAGATTATGTAAAAATAGCTTTCGTCCAACGGTAAGGGCAACGATGCCCGTATCGTCATTCGGTCAGGTTATTCGTTTTAAGAACTTGACGTAACCGTCCGACTCTAAACCAAACGGGCCTCGTAGCCGTAACCTTTACCTGTAACCTCGTAGAATTTTAAATGGAAAAAAGACATTCTATCATTTATAAAATGGATATTAAAGACCTGGATGAGGTTGTCTCCATTGAGACTTCCGCCTCCCTTACCCCCTGGTCGAAAAATATGTTCGTCGAGGAGATGCGAAATCGTTTTGCCTATTGTTTTGTGTTGAAGATAGAGGACGGATCCAAACAGCCCGTGATCGGTTTTATATGTTTTCGGAATATTAAAGAAGAGTCTGAGCTTCTCAATATTAGTGTGCGCCCTAATTATCGACAATTGGGAATCGGCAAAAAACTAATGCAATTTTATATTGATTTTAGCAATCGTAGGGGAATCAGAACCTTTTACCTCGAAGTCAATGCTTCAAATCAGTCAGCGATCCATCTCTATCGATTGTTTTCTTACCAATCCTCAGGGGTGAGGAAAAAATTCTACCAAGGAAAGTTTGACGCTCTCCTCATGATGAAAAAGTCTTAGTAAAACATATTTGAAATTTCCCTAACCCCAAATTCCCTCCCCCTTCGATGGGGGAGGGATAGGGTGGGGGTGGACAATAAGAATTTAATTCCCCCTCCCCTCAATCCCCTCCCACTAAGGGAGGGGAGATTTTTTGGGGATTTGGCAAATGTTAGTGTGAGAATTCAAAAAATTTATGCCCCTTCAGACTGACGGAATTGTTGTATCAAATGGGAGAATAAAATCCCTCTACTTCATCTTAGGGATTTACTGCCCCCCGATTGCCAATCAAATCAAACCTGGCCAATTTGTTATGCTCAAGGTTTCTGACGATCGTTCTCCCCTTTTGAGACGTCCCTTTAGTGTTTACAAAAGCTACCCGGTCAACCATCCAGAAAAGAAAAAAAGAGGTTATTTATTCATCCTGTATAAAAAAGTAGGAAAAGGGACCCGAAAGATGACGACCTTGAAAAAAGGGCAAAAAGTAAATCTCATCGGCCCCTTAGGGAATGGTTTCACCCTTCCTCCCCTCCCCTCTTCCGACAATAGTATTTTAATAGGAGGGGGAGTGGGTATCGTTTCACTTTGTTCCTTAGGAAAAGCATTGGAGAGCAGAAAATTATTTGTTTTCATCGGTGGAAAGACGCAAGACGATATTTTATGCGTGGAGGATTTTAAAAAATTCAATTCAAATATTTTTATCGCTACAGAAGATGGAAGCCTGGGTGTTAAAGGAACAGTTGTTAATCTTTTTTTATCCCAAAGAAAAAAATTTAAAAAAAATGAAAAATACTATATCTACGCTTGTGGTCCCTCGGCAATGTTAAAGGCGTTGGCGGGGACCGTAAAATTCCAAAATTTTATGTGCCAGGCTTCTTTGGAGACAAGAATGGGATGCGGCTTTGGAGCTTGTTGGGGATGCGTCGTCAAAACGAACCATCCGAAGACACCCTATCAACGAGTCTGTAAAGACGGCCCTGTTTTTCGTTTAGAGGATATTGTCTGGGAATGAACCCCGTTAGAGATTTCAGTCGTTCGACCCAGAGGCTCTCGACGGGCGGGGCCTTAAACCCGACCGGAATTATTCTAAATTCTAAATCCGGTGCAGCCGCCGGCCCAGAGGGCCTCTGGCCCTGAGGGAGCAGCGGGGCATTATTTCTAACGGGGTAAAGACCGGTTCGATGCAAGATTACGATCTCACTGTAAAAATTGGGAATATGATACTTAAAAACCCCGTGATCGTTTCCTCTGGGACATTTGGTTTTGGTGAGGAATTTGAGGATTTCTTCAACCTAAATGATCTGGGCGCTATCATCCCAAAAGGAATTTCATTAAGACCCATGATGGGGAATCCGCCACCTCGAATTTTTGAAACAGAAGGGGGAATCATCAATTCCATTGGACTTCAGAACCCTGGTTTTCAAGAGTTTATCAAAAATAAATTACCCTATTATAGAAATTTAAAAACCCATCTTATCATCAACTTCTTTGGGAAGTCCCAAAAGGAATATATTGAATTGGCAAGGCGTTTTGACAGCGTTCCTGGCATCTCAGGCCTTGAGATAAATATCTCCTGCCCCAATATCAAAAGGGGTGGAATTGTTTTCGGCACGGATCCTCAAATGGCCTACCGCCTTGTCCAGGCCGTAAGAAAATCGACAAAATTAACTTTGATTGTAAAATTATCCCCCAATGTTACGGATATTGCCTTAATGGCTAAGAGTGTCGAGGAAGGGGGAGCAGATGCAGTCTCTCTTGTAAATACCTTCAGGGCTATGGCCGTTAATATCCATACCAAAAAACCAGAATTGGGAAATATGATTGGAGGCCTCTCAGGCCCAGCCATTAAACCGATTGCATTAAGAATGGTTTGGGAGGTAAATCAGGTTGTTCACATCCCTATTATTGGGATGGGAGGCATTATGAATGCCGAGGATGCGATTGAATTTATTCTGGTGGGGGCTTCAGCGATTCAAATTGGGACGGCCAATTTGATTAATCCAAGAACAGGGATAGAAGTCATTCATGGGATAAAGAAATACCTTGCCCAAAATAAAACAAACCGCATTCAAAAATTAATCGGCGCTTTACTAATCAGTCCATAATTGTAAGGCCTCAGTTATGGTCGGCTGAAGTTTAACTTAACCTGTAACTCAGCCCTTTAGGGCTGCCGCCGGTCTATGAGGGCCTCTGGCCCGGAGGGAAGAATCAGGGCTAAAGCCCTAAGTTACACTCCTTTTAAGGATTTTTTACCCGTAACTGATGGGTTACCCATAATTGTATAGACACTCGCCTTGCTTTGTCATTCCTGGCTTGACCAGGAATCCAGGGTTTCCTGTGAAAACAGGAACCCAGTTCTATATTTCTCTGGTTCCCTGCATTCGCAGGGACAAAGCCTGGATTCCCGCTGGAGTTTACCCCGTACTTGATACGGGGCGGGAATGACGCTATGTCTTGTCAATTATGGACTCCTTAGTCCATCGATGCATAAATTCGGTAACGTATTTATTTACTCAGGACTTAGTGCTGCCCTCGGCCATGAGCTCGGGCCGAATGGAGTGAGCAATTATTTCAATTCGCAGCATGAGGATACGTAATCGTATTTGCGAATCGAAGCACTTAGTAATTCAACATAAGACCTTATTGTTGTAGGGCAAGCCTTCAGGCTTGCGTGGTTATGCAGGGCTGAAGCCCTGCCCTACTGTTAGAAATTCGGACCTCGATCTCATCAAATCTGATCTTTAGAGATCTTTGGTGAGATAAATATCAACAAATCTTTTCTCTCATCTGATTTCGTCTCCTTTTTGAATAACCATCCCAGTAGCGGTATTTTATTGAACAGGGGAACGCCTGTTGCCCCATCGTTTTTATTAATGGTATAGATCCCGGCAATGACAACGACGGCATTGTCTTTTACCAATACCTCGGTAATAGCCTCCTTTTTATCAATTCTTGGAGTACCATAGAGACTAAGGAAGTCGTAGTTCGGATTATCCTTTCTCACTTTGATAATCATTTTGATATGGCCATCGTTTGTCACATGGGGGGTTACGGTCAATTTTAAATTAGCATCGATAAAATCTTCTGTTGGCGTTCCTTGTGTGGTTAACTTTGTATAAGGAATTCTAAGGCCTTGCTCGATGGATGCTTCCTTGTTATCGAGTGTCGCAATCTTAGGACTCGAAATAATGTTAGCCTCTCCTTTGTTTTCATAGGCTGAGATAGCGATATCCAATTGTTTCAACCCGTAATCAGAGGTGAAGAGAAGCTCAAGGATGCTCACCGCCCCGGCGCCACCAGATGGAACGAGAGCGGGCAAATTAACAACTTTATTGGTGGCGGTTGTTGTCCCGGGGCCAGGCAAAGTGGTCGAGGACCCAGTCCCCCCTCCCACCTCGAGCTTCCTCTTGTCCCCGCCTGATGCCAAGAAGCCCCAGGAAATCCCTAAGTCCCTTTGAAAATTCAAGGACGCTTCGACAATCCTTGCTTCAATCAAGACCTGGGGCGTTTTTGTATCAAGGGACTTTACTAAATCCCTCACTCTTGGAATAGTTTTGGAGATGTCTTTGACAATGAGAGTATTTGTTCTCTCATCGACTTTAATATCTCCTCTTTCGCTCAGAACACTCTTCACTTGTGGCATGATTTCTTTCGCCGTAGCATAGTTGACCGGGATGAGCTCCGTCACCAAATCCTCTAACTTTTCCTTAGCCCTTCTGGCCTCTAACTCAGCCTGAATTTCTCTCTTTAGAGCTTCAAGGGGAGCAATCCGCACTACATTTCCTATTTGAGTCTTCCCAAGGTTTTTGGATTGCAAAATAATCTCAAGGGCTTGATCCCAAGGCACATCCACCAGCCTCATGGTAATCTTTCCAGTGACCTCATCTCCCGCAATGATATTTAAATTACTCACTTCGGCAATCAGCCGGAGGATATTCTTAATATCCGCATCTTTAAAATCGAGAGATAATTTTCTTCCCACATAGAGCTTTTCGGTCCGCCCCTCATCAACACTCTTTTTCTCCTCTTCCACCTTCTTGGCCGCCGGGGTTGGAGGAATGGGTTTTTCTTCAGCTTTGGCTATCGGGGTTGGAGGAATGGGTTCCGCTACGGGTTTCTCTTCTTTTTTAACTTCAGCCGCTGCTTCCCCTCTCTTTACCTCTAATGGCGGAGCCTCTACTTTTGCCTCGACCTTTTTAGGCTTTTCTTTGATATCGATAAAGATTTCTTTGCCTTCTTTGGTGGTTTCATAGGGGGTTTCTTCTCTTAATTTAACTAAGACTCGAATATCGTTCGTTTTACCCACTTTGATATTCTTAAGATTGATATAATTGACAGCGCTCTCGAAGGCGCTCGTATCCAATCCTCTCAGAAGATGTTTGGGGACAAAGGCATTTTTCACATCGACAGCAATGATATTTTCTGAAGAGGTGGAAGATTCGAATTGAGGGTCCTCTGCAGAGAGGGAGAGGATAATTCTCGATTTATCATCCATCTGCTTAAAATCGATACTTGTAAGAGCGCTTGCCTTCATCGGTTTCGGACGACTCTCTACTTCAGCCTTTGGAGCGGTGGCGGGAGCTTCCTTGGCCGATTTCTCTTGGACATAGATTTGGGGCCCGGAGGGTTGCGGAATATTTCCAAGAGAGACAATGAGTTTGTCATCCATTCGGTTGATTTGATAGGAAGGCAGTTTGGGTTGCGATGAATCGAAAACGAGTCTCAGCTTATCTGGATGCTGTCCAATACGAAGGGCTTTGACAAAGGGATTTTTCATTTTGATCGACTTTTGAGGATATTGAGTCCCCACTCCCCAAATATCCAAAACTAACCTGGAGGGAGAATCCAATTTAAAAGAGTCATAGTTTTCAAGTCTTCCATCAGCAATGATATTGAAAGTGATGAAATCATTTTTCTCCTCAAATAAAACATTGACCATCTCTTTGGCCTTATTCATAGGCGGCGGGGTGGGAGGAGGCTCTTCTTTCTGTGGGCCCGCCGCGGGAGCTTCCGTCTTTGTTTCTTTTGGAGTTTCTTCCTCTTTTTTAACCTCCTTCGCTTCTGCAACCTTTTTTACTTTTTCAATATCAATGATGAGATTCTTTTCCTCCTTTGAAATATTATAATTTGTCATTTGAAGCAGACTAATTTCAATTCTTCCTTTGTCATCATATTGTGTGGTAAGAACTTCTCCAATCGTTCCATTGTCAATTTTAAGGGGGCTTTTAATTTGTTTTAAATCAATATTTGGAACATCAATGGAAATCCTTAGAGGATCGGACAATAATTTATAAAATGGGGGAGCGATGTTTTCAGACCCTTCAATTCGAATTCTTGTATAATTTTCTTCTTCAGTAAATAATACCTTGTGGATAGTAGAAACCTTGACAACCGGCGCAGGAGTATCCGGCTTGGGTGTTTGCATCAAGGCATTCTCAGTGGCGCAACCGGTTATAAAAAGTAAAAAGACAACCCCAAAAGCGGTGTTAAGGATCTGAGAACGTTTCATGATTCTCCTCCTTCTTCAATTTTATGAAGAAATAGCGAAATCTCATTTATTTTTGTTTGACCAAAAACATCCTGATAAACTTCTTCAATGATTACTTTGTCTTTAAGAATTTTCGTTACCTTTCCATCATTTTTACCAATCCATGTTCCTCTCTTCAAAAAATAACCCTTCCCGGTTGCATCTTCGACCAAGGCAATATTGCCCTCAGGGGTGGAAATAATAGCCGCCAGTTTTAACTGGCTGATATCGTATTTCTGCAAGGGGGTCAGGGGACCGCTCCTTGAGGCGTCTCTGACAGGAGTTAATCGGATAAAGGGTTTAAAAGGATCAGGTTTCCCGGAAGGGTTATAGGAATATTCTGCTTCTTCCTTTTTCTCCGGCTCTTTTTTCTCAGCAACCTTCGTTGGTTCTACCTTCCTTTTCTCCGCTGAAGGAGACTTTGCTTTGGAAGGAAGAGAAGATGGAGGAGTTCCTCCTCCGCACCCCCCTATCAAAAAGAGGAAGGCGATCGACAAGGTGATCCACCACTGGCCGATTTTACTTCGTTCTGGTTTTAGTGGGGATTTCTTCATCCTCTTTCTATTTTGAAACGGCTTTCTTTTCACTTTTCTTTCCCTCGCTTTTCTTTTCTATAAATCGGTAAGTATTGATCATACAGGATGTCTTCACCAATATTTCGGGTTCGCCTTTTCCCTTGATATCTTTTGCCCTCGTCATATTGAAATCGACGACGTTAATAATTCTTGGAAGTTTGCTTACCTTATCGAAGAACATCCCGATATTGTGATAACTCCCCAATGCCACCAGCTCGATGGGAACTTTAGCATAAAATTGTTGAGGCTCTTCAGGTTTGGGTCTAAATAGGGTGAACTCAAGGGTCGATTCTTTCCCCAGGCTGGATATGGTTTTCAGTATTTCAGGGATCTCTTTTTCATTAGGAAGTTGCGTCAGGACGTTTTTCAGTTCCTCGTTTAACTTTCCCACCTGGTCCTTGAATTTTTGGAGATCTCTTGTGATGGCTTTACTATTGTTCAATTCATTGGTTAATTTACTCAACTCCGCCTTCGCCACTTTTAGGTCATCATGTCGGGGGGTATAGAAGCTATAGAAATATAGACCGACGATGACACATAAAATGACGACCAATAGTAAAACCTTTTTGGATGTCGGGAGTTTAAAGATAGAATCCATTGAAAGTGCCATTTTGATCCCCTCTTCATTACGTCAAAATGATTTCACAAGAAAGAATGAATTTCTTCAACTTAATTTTGCTCTGTTCAATCTGTTCACTTACGATAAGGTCTACATTTTTAAAAAGTTTCGACTTACGAAGATTCGTCATGAAATTGGCGATCGTTTCGTCATCCAATGCAATCCCTTCGATTCCTAACTTTGACCCCTCTTTCTTCAAAGATTCCAATTGCATTTTTTCCGGCTTAACAATACTCAATTCATCTAAAACCTTCGCGGGGCTTGCCTTCTCTTTTCTTAAGGCGTTAATAACATTCAACTTATCCTGCAGATCTTTTTGCGCTTCTTTATGTTTATTAAGTTCCGTCGTGAGAGACTTGTAGCGGTTAATCTCTTGTCTTGTTTCGACTATCTTTGCCTGTGTATATTCCTTTTCCTTTCCTAATCTCCATTGAATAAGACCGAGAACTACTAATAAAACCACGATGGAGCCAATGAGAACAATGAATTCCTTCCTTATCCCAACTTTTTTCTTTTCTTTCCTCGCCAGAAGCAAATTAATTTTGATCATCGATCTCCTGCCTTTCTTGAAGCAAGACCCACTCCCACAGCCATGATCGGCCCAATTTCTCTTAAATATTCAAGATCGAAATTTTTACCGCTATAATCTATTTTTTTAAATGGATTAACGACTTCAACCGGTATCCCAATCTGTTGTTGCAGAATGATATCAAAATCTTTAATCCTCGATCCTCCTCCGCTCAAATATAACTTGCCGATTTTTTCGTAGGTGGTGGTGGATTGAAAGAAATCTAAAGAATTCCCTATTTCGATAGCCAATGATTCTGAGGCTGTTTTCAAAACATTTTGAATAATTGGTTGGGAGGCGAAATCGACTTTGGCGCCCACTTTAATTTTTTCAGCCTCTTCATGGTCGACATGGAGTTGTCTTTGGATTTCTTCTGTAATTTGATTTCCGCCTTTGAAAATATCTCTGGTAAAGGCAGTGATATTGTTTTTGATGATATTAATATTGGTAATGCTCGCTCCCACATTAACGATCGCAAGGATCTCCTCTTTTCCAATTTCATAATTAATGGCTAGCATATTTTCCAAGGCAAAAGAGTCAATATCGATAATGACAGGGGTTAATCCAGATTCCATGATGACGGAGACATAATCATTGATGATATCCTTTTTGGCCGCGACTAAAACAACATCCATGACCTCCGGATTTTCTGGCGTAGACCCAAATATTTGGAAATCGATATTGACATCATTGATATCAAACGGAATATATCTTTCCGCCTCCCACTGGATAGATTCTTCCAGCTCCGCTTCTGTCATAAAAGGCAAGGAAATTTTTTTAACAATGACAGAATGACCAGGGACAGAGGTCACGACATCTTTCGTTTTTGTCTTCGAAGTAGAGATAGCGTCTTGTATGGTATCGATAATCGTAACCGAATCCATCAGGGCTCCATCAACGATTGCTTCTGGGGGCAGAGGAGATATCGCCAAATTTTGTAACTTATACCCATTTTTATCCTCTTTTAATTCCACCAGTTTAATTGAACTGCATCCAATATCTAGGCCAATGACATCTTTCTTTTTACTCCACATCATTTTTTCCCCTCTTTTTTTATATAATGGAACGAAATAAATTATTAACAAATTTTCCAAAAAGTCAAGCAAAATATTTCATTAATTTATAAAATTCTAATAAGTACTCACTCAAACTTAATAAATCGTTTTAGAATTTTTTAATAACTCATGAATATTCCAAATCAATTATCTAAGAGATCATATTTTTTAATCTTTGCCCTCAGGGTGGCCCGAGAAATACCTAAAGATTTGGATGCTTTTGATTTATTCCACTCCAATCTTTTCAATACCTTAGAGAGATGTATTTTTTCCATATACTCTAAAGACATATCATCTTTGGTTTCAAAAATTTCGTGTTCTGTATTTCCATGAATAATTTTTTCAGTTTGTTTCAATTCAAATGGAAGATGCTTTGGGGTGATCACCTCCTGGTCTATTAAAATCATTGCCCTTTCAATAACATTTTTTAATTCCCTTACGTTCCCTGGCCAAGAATATTGAACCATCAGTCTCTTCGCTTCCTCAGAAAAGCCCTTAATTTTTTTATTATATTCTTTATTGTTTTCTTCGATAAATAAATTTGAAAGCAATAGGATATCTTCCAACCTGTCACGAAGGGGAGGCATCTCCACGACCATTACTTTTAATCGGTAATATAAATCTTTTCGGAAAAACCCTTCTTTTACCATGGTTTCTAAATCTTTATTAGTGGCTGCGGTGATACGAACGTCAACCTTTATCTCTCTCTCTCCCCCTACCCTCATAAAGGTTTGGTTTTCAAGGACTCTCAAAATCTTCGATTGTAAAAAGGGGTTCATATCTCCGATCTCATCTAAAAAGACTGTCCCGCCATCGGCTAATTCAAAAAGGCCTTTCTTTGTGTTTTTGGCATCCGTAAAAGCGCCCTTCTCATATCCAAAAAGTTCTGATTCTAATAAAGAATCCGGTATAGCGCTGCAATTGATTTTCATTAGAGGTTTATCACTTCGGCCGCTATTATAATGAATGGCATTGGCGGCCAATTCTTTTCCCGTGCCACTTTCGCCCTGAATTAACACAGACGTTTTATGAGTTTTGCTAATCATTCCAATCAATTCTTTAACATAATCAATCTGAGGGCTTACCCCATAAATTTGACTGTTTTGGTACTTCCCTTTTTGCTGTCGGTGGAGTCTTCTCACTTCATTGATTAAACTTTTTGTCTCTAACCCCTTTTCAATTAGTAATTTCAGTTCTTCCAATTCAAAGGGCTTATTAATATAATCGTAAGCGTCTAATTTCATAGCTGAAACTGCCGTTTGCACATCAGAATAGGCGGTCATCATAATGACTAAAATCTCAGTATCAAATTCTTTAATCTTTTTTAAAACCTCTAAACCATTTACATCGGGCAATCTCATGTCCAGGAGAATAAGATCAATAACATTCTTTTTCATCATTGAAAGGGCATCATTCCCTGAACCGACTGAAAAAATTTCGTACCCTCTCTTCCTTAATACATCTGAGAGTGTCTCTTGCATCACCTCATCATCATCAACAATAAGAATAGACGGTTTCATAAGTTTTCCAATGCCTCTGGTAAATTAATGACGAAAGAAGTGCCCTTCTCCCATTGGCTTTCCACCTTAATGGTTCCTCCATGCTTCTTAATGATCTGGTAGGTAATAGAAAGACCCAGCCCTATCCCCTTAGGTTTTGTGGTAAAAAAAGGGTCAAAAATTTTATGAACAATATGGGGGGGAATGCCTCTTCCGCTATCCGAAATGACCACCTTGATAAAATTTTGTTTAAGTCCCTCCAAGGAGTTTGATATCAATGGACTAGCCTCGATTTTGAGCTCGCCCCCGTTAGGCATGGCTTGAATTGCGTTTAAAAACAAATTTAGAAAAACTTGATGCATTTGGGTTTTATCAACTTTGACTTTAAGAAGTTGAGGATGATAGGTTTCAATAAATCGGATTCCTTTATCAGCGATCTCTTTAATAAGAAATGGAATGATCTCATTGATAATGTCTTTGATATGGCAATGAACCAAATTCAAATTTTGTGGCTTAGCAAATGAAAAAAATGTTTTGAGGAGATCATTGAGTCTGTCAATTTCTTTAGTGATTCGATGTAAATATTCTCTTCTTGAATCGTCTCCGGACATCTCCTCGCCAAGGGCCTGAGCGGTCGTTTTAATCCCGGCAAGTGGATTCCGTAACTCATGGGCAATGCCTGAAGCAAGCTTCCCCAATGATACAAGTCTATCCATTCTCAATATTTCTTCTTGAATTTTATAAACATTTGTCAAATCCCGAAACACGACAATCTTCCCTATTCTTTCCCCCCGGATACTCAAATGATTATTGATGGTAAACCCAACGGGAAATTCGCTATGGTCCTTTTTTCTCATCCACCCTTCTTTCCTTGTTTCCAGGTCATCTGGATTATTAAGAAAAGAAGGGATCACACTTTGTTTTTCTCTCAAACTGAAAATGTTAAAAGGCTTACCCATCAGATCCTCTTTGGAGTACCCCAAAATCCTTTCCCCTGCCCTGTTGATATAGATGATCGTATCGTTAATCTCCGTGATAATAATCCCGCTTCCAATGCTCTGAATAATACTTTCCGTAAAGTTCTTGACATCCTCCAGTTCCCGTGTCAGGTGTTCGATGACTTCTTCTTTTTGAGCCATCTTTTCTTCGATTTCATTGGTTGAAACATTTCGGTTCATAAAAAAATCTAAGCCTTAAAACTTTTTTAAATCTAAAATGGGAATCTCCACCGGTTGCTCTTGGTAGGTGGAATGAATGACCCCCGAAAAATATTCACCCAATTCCCCCCCCTTCTCGGAGAGGGTGGATAATTTTTTAAGCACCTGATCCACCATGAATCCCTTATATTCCCCATTGTCCTTTACTGTGAGTATCTTGATTTCCCCTTTTAACCCTCCCCCTTGGATAGAAAATATTTCCTTTAGATTGATCATTTGGACTTCAAAATCTCTTAATCGTATTTTTTGTTGGTTTGAATATTTCTCCTGAAAAGTATTTGGAACTTTAAATAATTTAAAAACTTTTTCACTCTCCACCCCAAACAATTTTTCATCCACCTTAAAAATGATTACGTTTACAGGTTTGGGCCCAGCCTCCAGCGAGGCTGCTGGGGGTTTTCGAATCGTCTCCTCGAGTCTGGATATTTGCTGCTTCATTGTTCTAAAGATTTCTTCCACCTTTTCCATAAAACAACTCATTTTATTAGACATGTCTTCGATCTTTTTCTCTCCAGGGATGGACACCTCCGTCTTTTCAACTCCTTCCCCTTTGCTGAAGGAGGGTTGGATGATCTTGGACTCTTGTCTTCCTTCCAAGCAGGAGAATCTCGCTTCGATCCCCAGATAAGCCAGTTGTTTATAAATATCGATTTCACCCTCTGTTTCTTTTCTCATGAGGAGCTTTATCGTTTCCTTGGAATCCAATAAGAATTTGATACAAGGGGGCTTGATATTTTCTTCATTTTTCATCATATGGCTTAACACTTTTTCCATATCACTTAAGATGGATGTAATATCGGCCTTCTGTTTCAACAATTCCCGCAAAGCAAGGACCTCTTCCCTTGTCTTTTGAAGTTTCTCTTCGGTAATCTCCCACTCTAATGAGAGAAGCTGGGCTTCCATTTTCTCAATAGATTTTAAGAATGGAATGGGAACGGAAGGGGGGTGGAGAGAACTCTCCCGGTCAAAAATATTCTCCATTTCAAACGAAGGTTCCAAGAGGGAAGGTTCCCTGGCAGGCTCAAAAATAGGAGGTTCCATGGCAGGCTCAAAAATAGGAGATTTCATGGAAGGCTCTAAAGTGGGAGATATAGAAGGTTCTAACACTGGAGTTTTCAAAGGAGGTTGTATAGGCGGAGATTCCATTAAAAAGCTTTCCGCCCCGCCTCTTTTCTTCTCTACGAACAGCCGATCCACGGCATCATCAATCTCTTCTTCCAGACCTTTAAGATCTTCTTCTCCTGTCATTTTATCCATTTCCCATTTCCCCTTTGCTAAGAAAATAAGGATTTCGTCCAACGGCAACGGTAAAGATGCCCGTTTCGTCGTTCGGTTATGTTAATCGTCTTAAATTCTTACCCTTACCCTTTGACGCTAAACGATACGGGCCTCCTAACCCTAACCGTGACCTATTGACCATTTTCATTGTTCGAGGGTGACGCCCTTTCATAAAAGATTATTTTAATTGTTTATCCAGTAACATAATCTTTCTGCTGACATCTTTCACAACCAATTTGCTAATTTCTCTCAGGGTTTCGTAGACTCCATTTCCTTTCAAAGCGCTGCCAGGAAAGGATGGAACTTTCAACATCGAATTGAGATCCTTCTCTAAGATATCCATGGGAAGAATCTCAGAATCTGTTCCGTCTAAATCGCGTTTATTATATTGAATCACCAATGGAATGCTTCGAATGCTAATCCCCTTCTCCGCTAAATTCTTGGCTAAATTAATGAGGCTTTCGATATTCTTTTTCCTCTGCACTTTTAATGAATCGGCGACAAAGACGACTCCATCCACCCCCTTTAAAACTAATTTTCTCGTTGCGTCATAATGGACCTGCCCGGGGACCGTATAAAGTTGAACCCGGATATCAAATCCTCTGATTTTCCCTAAACTCAAAGACAAGAAATCAAAAAATAGTGTCCGATCCCCCTTGGTATCGATCGACACCATTTTACCTTTAATATCCTCCCTCGTTTGAGCATAAATGTATTGGAGATTGGTAGTTTTTCCACAAAACCCTGCGCCATAGTAAACAACTTTGCATTGAATCTCGTCTTTACTAAAATTAATGAAAGGCATTAAAGTCTTTTCCCCTTTTTAAGAAGATCGAAAGGGCTCAATCGGTTTCAACCTTCCTTTTTCAAAGATGGATGAAAGAATGATTGATAGCTCGTCAATGATCTTATTAATTTGCAAACGAATCAACCCCAGAGAGGTCTTATTATCAAAGAGGGTGACCATGATGACATGCTCACCAATCGCTGAAAAATAAACATTTTCGCTTCTTCCTTTATGAAATAAGAGAGTGAATTCTTCCTCTCCCAACATTCGGGCGATTTCCGCAGTGGCTCCAAAGTTAGCTGCTGTCAGGGCAGAAAGGGATAGAATATCAATCTCCGTTGTGTTCCCATGATGGGCGATCAGTTGCCCCGATCGATCGATCAGCAGAACAGAATGCGCCATCGATGAAGACACCATCTTATTTAAACAATAATTAATTTTCTTCACATCCTTGTCTGTAATGACGATGTTCATATGAATTGATTTTCAGTGAACCCCGTTAGAAATTCCAGCGGGGCATTATTTCTAACGGGGTAAATCCATCCACTTGATACGATTCCCTAAGATTTATCATCGTTTCGTCGCATGGCCTCGACCAGGAGATGTTCCCAATTTTGATAGATCGTCTGAATGGGAGGAGCGGCGCCGATATTTGAAACAAATTCTCCCTCCTGCCAACTTAAAATCTTATAAAACGCATCCGTTCCCTTTTGCTCACCACATTCAGCGTGGATGATCTCCCCTTCATTTAAATAAATAACCCCACTTTCCCCGTCTCGGGTGATAATTAGCGCTGTCGTCAATCGACTCAGGCAATTCATTTGAATAATATCTGTGAGTTGAAGAGCAAAAATTTTCCCCCGAAATCCTTTTCTCTTCCCGATTAAATCGATAATAATTTTTCTTATATCAGAAATCTCAAAAGGCTTTTCCACATAATAGAGGGACCCTCTTCGATTGGCTTCTTTCTGAATATCGGAGGACCCATAAGCAGTCATAATAATGACTTTCGTTTGAGGGTATTCTTTTTTAATCTTTACCAGGAGGTCTAATCCGTTGATATCCGGCATTCTTATATCGGAGATGACTAAATCAATCTTATTCTTTTTTAGCGAATTTAAAGCCTCTCTCCCATTATTCGCAATGATCACCTCATACTTATCCTTATCTTTGGAAAGACTTCTTGCCATGCTCCAAGTTAAAGTCTCCTCATCATCGACAATCAAAACCTTCTTTAAATTCTTAACCATTTCGTTAAAATTTCTTTACCCCGTTAGAAATAATGCCCCGCTGCTCTGCAGCGGGGTTAGATTTTAGAATAATTCCGGCGGGGTTTAATGCCCCGCTGGAATTTCTAACGGGGTTTATTAAACTTTTGGCCATGATTTATAAGAATTTTAAATATTATAAGCAAAATGAGTGCCAATTTTTGTTAAATATTGGATTAATAAAATAGTTAATATTTTCAAGAATTTACTATAATTATTAAATATTGTCTATTTTAACAAAAATTACCAAAATGGTCAATATTTAACCATTGGTAAAATAATTTCTATCTATTCTTCCACTGACCAATTAGAAGCTTAAGCGATTAATTAGGGAAAAAAGATAAAAAAATCCTCTTATCATATCGAGTGATAGATGGAAAAAACATGGGATTTTCTTTTTTGGCGAGGACAGAATTTCCCTTTCATTTTTTAAAAACTTGACTTTTTTAAGTTCTTTGGCTAATTTTTAGTTAGAATTTCAGTTTTGAGGGAAAATTTGGGTATCGATAAAGAAAAAATATTAAACATCGCGCAAAAGTACATCCTTAAAGGGCAATCCAAAAAAGCGATCAACGAGTATTTGAAATTAGTTGAGGCCAACCCTGAAGATAAGCGATTGCGCCTAAAATTAGGGGATCTCTACTTAAAAAATGAAGAGGAGGATAAAGCGATACAAGAATATCTGAAGGTGGCAAGCCTTTATGGAGAAGAGGATTTGAATTTTCGGGCCATTTCCATCTATAAGAAGATTCTTTCAATTAACCCAAAACTCACCGAAGCCTTTCATGAGATTGCGAAATTATATTCAAAGGAAGGGCTGGGAGGAAGCGCAAAGAATTACTACCAAAGTCTCCTAGAGATTGATCCTAATGACTCAGAGGCAATCAAAGCTCTTGAAAATATTGAGAGCCCTCAACAGGCAAAAGGGGGCGCTATCACCCCCGCGGCAACAGCCGAATCCCACCTCTCCAGATATCCTTATCCTCCCGAGAAAAAGTCTGTTGCAGAAACTTCCGATCTTCTCTCTCCCCATGCCATGGATTCTTCGTTTTTATCCCCAGAACCTGGAGTTTCCACCCTTGATAAGGATTCGGAGATGAACTATCACTTAGGCATTGCTTATAAAGAGATGGAACTCTTCGATTACGCCATTAACGAATTTGAATCGGCCTCATCAAACCCCACTATGAAATTCGATTGTTATATTATGCTGGGGAATTGTTATATGGAGAAAGGCGATTATAATAAATCAATTGAGTATTATAAAATGTCCTCTAAGGTACAAGGGGTATCTACTGAAAAATTGGCTCGGCTCCACTTCAATTTGGGCCTAGCCTATGAGGCAAACGGATTGTTTTCAGAAGCCCTCAATACCTTTAAGCTTGTTTTAAAATTGGATCACTCCTTCTCAGAAGCGAAGAAAAAGCTTGAAAAATTAGCAGAGAGGGAATAAAGTAATCTACAAAGAATAGCTGCCGACTACCCAAAAGAAAAGGACTATTATTTGAATCCATTATCATTAAATTTGAGAGAGTAACGATGAAGAAAAACGTATTAGCCATTCTCTTGTTATCCATCTTGATTATCTTTCTCTCTCTTTCCACTTCTGAGGCCGGTTTTTTAATTGAATTAAAAAATGGCAGAACGATTTATACAGATCATTATCAGATTGAGGGAAATCAAATCATCCTCTATCTCGAAAGTGGTACCCTCAAGATTGGAAAGGATGAGGTCAAATCGATTACCAAGAGTAAAAGACCAATAGAAGAAATAGAGAAAAAAGAAGAAAAAATTTCTCCCCCTAAACCGGTTGGAAAGGCTGAGGGTAAAGAACCCTCCCTGGGGAAGGGGGACATTGATCAATACAAGAGAAGGAAAACAGAGACACAAGCAAGATTAGATGAGGCCAAAAAGGTTTACTTTGAGGCTACCGATAAAGAAGAAAAAAATAAAGCAAGGAAGATAATGCTTTCCATCTCCGATGAATTATCAAATCTTCAAGAAGAGGTGAAAAAAAAGAATAATGGAACGCTTCCCAAATGGTGGCAAGAAGAATGAATGACTATTATCGAAAGAGTGTTAAAATATTTCTCTCCATCGGGTTATTATAAAAGGTGAAAGACCGTTTTTTAACCAATTTGCCACACTACTGCAATATATAATCCCTGCATTTCCAGCGACATCTATTTCAATAGTGGCTGATTCGCCTGCCAGTATTCCCCCAGTGACGTTCTTCTCACCACCTCCTGTAAAATCCAAAGCCCCTGTTACAATTATGATTCCATACCATGTAACCCCTCCATTCAGTTCAAGATTTCCATCAACAATGAGTATTCCCGCTCCGGTGGTGCCTCCCGCTAATTTAATTGTCTTATTCCCCTGCATATTAAAATAAACAATATTTGGATTTCCTGTGTAAGTTAATGGTATTTCTGTTTGTTGCGCTACAGGCGTGCCAGGGGGGAAGGTTGGAGTTCCCCATGATAGACCGGTTTTAGTTTCATTGCCAGTATAATTATAGCTAAAATTAGCATCATTTTTAAACTGATTTACCGCCTCTTGCAGATTTAAGTTATTGGCATTATATTGAATAGATGGTGGGGTTCCGGTTGGGCTCCCGATACCGCTAATTGTTGGGTTGCCAGTACTGTAATCTACCGATTTCGGTTCTGTCACTGTTTCAGACAATGTTGAAACAATCCCATATTTATTATTAGTTCCGCATCCATCCAATCCTATAATCTTGGTAGAAGTTCCTTTAATATTTGCTGGATTCTCCGCATAAAGAGCAGCCGGGGGATCAAAAAGAGGAATCTTTAACTCTACTTCTATGACCTTATTTCCTCCATCTGCTGTAAATCCATAACTCTTTGCTATATATATAGGTTTATTGGCATATTTAATTATATTAGGTGGGTTAGCTCCATCTACTTTGTGCGTTACAACCACTCCAAAATCCAATTGAGTTTGTAAACTTGTGACTGAGGTAGTATTGGCGTCACCCGCACCTAATTTTGTTGCTCCCATTCCCGAACTTTTTGCGAGAAGAATCCTCCAAGGGGGTATGGTTTCAGTCGTATTTGATTCTGCACTGTCAGTTATTTCACTGGTTGCACCTGATCTAAATCTGCCCAAAAATTCATTGATCCCTGCTTCTGTGACATAAAAGGCTTGTTCAGATGCCCTTTTATTGCCGGAGATGAGATTATCATAAGTAGTAGTAGTTACCGCACTGATTCCAATAAGGGTTGTTACTAACAATAACATCATGGCTATCACTAAAGCGATTCCTCTTTCATCTTTTAACAGGTTTGTTTTCATTTCAGATCACCTCCATATATTAATTCAAAACTTATAACCCCATGTTTCTCACTTTTATTGATGAGGTTAATACCCTTGTCCGGTATCCACCTCCGCTACCCAATTCAGGGTCTTTCATGCTCGTTTTTGCCTTAATGGTGGCTTTGACCATTCGGATATTTGCAGGATTTGATGGCGAACTTGTCTCAGTTCCATCACTCATTTTATAAAGAAAAGATAGACTTTCCATATTTTCTGCCATAGTAACCCATTGTCCCGTAACATACTTTTTTAGTAATAGACCATCCAATTTGAAAGCAATATGTTCATTATTGTCAAGAACACCATCTTCATTATAATCAATGGTAAATGCTATATTAGCAGAGTCGGTACTTCTACCATTACTTGCAGTGGCCTGAAATCCAAAAATGCCCGTTTTTTGAGGGTCATAGCCTGCCATTCTTACATGTCGGGTGATTATATCCATCGCCGCCCTTGCATTCTGCTGCATATCTGCCACTTGATCTTGAATCGTATAAGTTTTTTGTTGCCTTATAAATGTTCTATACAAGCCAGCTACAAGAATGCTGCTGATCACCAAAGCAACGAGTAATTCAATGAGTGTCAAACCTTTATTTCTGAATAAAATCCTGCCCATTATTTTGCCCTTATGGTTGATAATGCAATGCTGTGGCTTACTTTATCTGTCCATTGGACAGTGACCGTGATAGTTTTAATCGAATTTCCAGCATCCTCAGCCACATTCCATTGCCTTGTAAATGTAGTCCCAGATACCGGTTTAGTGTCCGAATTGCTGCTTACATTGGCGTAGGTAATATTTTTTAACTCCTCCATTTTATCTTGAGCAAGAATAGTTGCCTGAGTCAGACTGCTACTGAAATAGTTACCTTTTATTGCGGTAATTTGCATCCCTGCAATGGCAAGAAGACCGATGGCCAGAATGACGAGTGATATTAGAACTTCTATTAGACTAAACCCTTTATTATTCAACTTTTACCCTTCCGGTTGCAGTTGTTAGAGTGATTTTTTTTGAACCCTTTGAACTCGTTAATGTTAAACTCCCAGTAGAGCATGTAGAATCAACATTAAATTGGGCATTGCTATTGTTTAAAGACCCACTCATTGTAATTCCGGATGGGAGTGTTTGTGCCACTCCTTCATCAGTCCAGATTGTTGAGCCAGAACTTAGATTTCCTTTTTGCAGTAAAAAAGTCTGATTAGGGAAAGAAACCCGATATTCAAGATTTGAAGAAACTGCCTTCATTTGGGCGATTCTCAGTGTCGAAACAATGTCTCTTGTTGCACCTTTCAGGCGATAAACAGGCAGCCATCCACCGATATTGGGAACCATCAATACTGCCCCAATGGCAATAATCACCATCACAATGATTAATTCGATTAAGGTGACTCCTTTTTTATTCATTTCCTATCCCTTGACTAAATTTAATAAGCAAATATTATGCCATGTATTTTGATATTTATAATTCATTGATATTTAATAAGATTTTAGAATCTATTCTCAATTGAACCTTGTATTTATGCTAAAATTGTCCCTCAAACTATGAAATTTTTTCAACGAAAATTAATAATCCCCGCCCTTCCCTTTTCACCTTTCACTTTTCACTATCCACTATCCCATACCCTTTAATCTTATATAACAGGGCGCGGTGGCTTATTTCGAGTAATTTCGCAGCATGGGTGTGATTTCCTTTCGTCTTTCTTAAAGCCTTCTTAATTAAATTGATTTCTAAAGCCTTGGAGGCTTTCTTGATTGAATATTCTTCCTCAGGTAACGGCTCCGGTTGAAACTCTTCTTTAAAATCTTGAATCTCGATGGGTAAATTTTC
>Ga0210051_1001243_pt1 | contig 25554 bp, 24 predicted proteins | sample CryGey092014_all_FD_185464 | JGI IMG/M metagenome (GOLD analysis project Ga0210051, IMG submission 185464) | Groundwater microbial communities from aquifer - Crystal Geyser CG23_combo_of_CG06-09_8/20/14_all (SPAdes) (version 2) | ecosystem: Environmental > Aquatic > Deep subsurface > Groundwater...
AACGAACAAGTCATCCGGTTCTACGCTTTGCGACGACGCGCTCCCACGGACCAACCTTTGCTGAAAGAAGTTCCCTATGTGTTTCCCAATAAACGCTTCCGTGAGTGACCGGCAGTTACTTGCACTTGTCCGCTTATTTGTTACGCAGCGGTTCAGAGGGAGCCATCGCATGGGAAACTCAGGGAATGCCTTTGGTGGAAGGCAGGCGTTATTGAAAGGGCATCATGCCCCCAGTCTGCTCCGTATCCTCTGGTAGAAATCCTTGAGAACTGCCAGCACGCTCAAAGGTATGCACATCCCCAGAAACGTTGCCAGCATATAACCCGAGCAAATGATCCAGTAGTCTATCAGTGACAAAGGGAATCCTTTCAGAGAGCACGCTGGAGAGACCTCACAGACCATCTTGATGGCTCTGAAGTAAGATTGGTTTCGCCGACAGGTATATAGGGCGAAGGGGTAAGTTAGCAGCATGACTTGGAGCAGCATACGGTAACAGCAACGCCGAAGCTGTTCTTCAGTCACGTGCTCGCGCACGGCAGACACGGCGACACGGCATAGGGTAAGTCCCCCAAACGAGTTGGCTCGGGAGAAGTTCCTGGACGCAGAACTCATTCCCCACAACTGTAGAGACTTGTGGCCTTGGATTTCGATATCTTTTCGCACCGTGACTCGATTCCAGCCAAAGAGCGTCCTTCCTGACAGGATGATTTTGGAGGCAATGAACACTTGGTACCACAGGCTCCCGTCAAATCTCCTGGTGGTAAACTCCTGCGACAGTCGCCGGTCCATAACGAGCCCGCTGATGAAAACCATTTTGCGGAAATGCTGGCAGACGGTGTGAGTGCCTGTCCCGATGTTGATGGATGACTCAAAATTCAGTACGCGGTCTCCTGAATTGGACCAATGACAGTAGTTGCCGATTAAGACCCCAATTGAGGGGTCATTTTGCAGTATCGAGGCGGCGTCCCTCAATATCATGTCATCGCCGAACGCATCATCGTTACCCATGAGCAACACATATCGTCCGGTGGCATGGCTGAGCGCATTGCGTAGATTTGCGTCATACCCCACATTCCTGCTCGTGCGCACAAACACGTAGCGCTCAAAAAACTCGTGTAACATGGAGGGAATGACTGTCACGGTTCCATCGGTGGAGCAGTCATCGGAAACCACGACTTCATAATCGCAGAATTCTTGCGCACGCAAGCTATTGAGCATCTCCGCCAGATAATTCACACGATCGAACTGCGGAATGCAGATGGAGAAGAAAGGCTCTTCCAGCGACCCATTACGGAGAATCATATCCTTCTCCACCATTTGTATTGTGCCTTCTCCGGAATTGCTTGGCGCTCCTCCTTTCAATGTCCTCCTGCAATCCAACTATAGTCACCTCCCTGCAGCGATCTCTTGTGCAGCAGCAGGCTGAGCGGCAGTGCGACCTTATAGCGAGACAAACACCGGTACGCGAGTGGGTTAATCTGCCGCCGGGTAAGCAGGTGGAGGGAGCGGCCGTTGGTGTGAAATGACAGACCCAGTAAATCAGCAATGACGTTGAGAGTCTTTCTGCTGTAGAAAGCAACGTGCTGGCCGTGATCGAGACCGTAGTACCACCAGCTACCTGGCAGAGGTGGCCCTGCAGGGATCGGGCGAGTACTGAACAGCACACTGCCGGCACACCCGATGACTTCGCGTATCTCTCGTAAGGGGTCGGGGAGATGCTCGACGACCTCGAATGCGGTCACAAGTTCGTACCCGTCTGCGTCCATCGAAGCCTCAAAACCTTCGGCGAAGAGATTGGCGCAGTGGGCATCATACCAGTAGAAATCAAAACCGGAGTCCCGCATGATGCGAGCAAAAAGCCCGTACCCCCCGCCGTAATCAAGAAACCTGCCTCCTCGGTCGAAGAAGGAAAAGAGGAGGACTTTCGTCACACGCGCATACAGCAGGTTGCGGGAAACGAGGCCCACGTCACTGCGGCTTACCGGTTGTGCGTACGCTTCCTCAAGCCAGTAGGGTTCCTCGGTGCAGACAAATTCGCACTCGCTGCAGCGATAGTACTTCACATCGTGCCTGCCCAATATCGTCGCCGTGGCGAAGAGCGACATTTCGCGCTGGCAGATTTTGCAGGTCATGAAGGTTCCACCGTTCTCGGTGCGCATCGCCAACTCAGTACAAGGGTGGCGATTACACCGGTTGCTGCCATGAGAAAAAGCACCTGGTGTAGCGATTGGTGCCACAAGGACAGTGCTGTTAGATAAGCGGCGAACACCAACAGGAAACCCGTAAGTCGCCGGAAATTCGCGTGGGCAAGGTGGTAGTAGAATGGAACCGCGGCGACGGCCATCGGCAGCATGGCCCACATGAAGTACGGCAGAAGTCTTTCAGTGACTGCTTCGCTTTTCCCCTTCAGAAGGTGCAAAGGAATTTCTGGCCAGAGGGTGCAGAAACCGGCGATGGCTGCACCGAGCAATCCCGCTGCCACCATACTCTGAATGACAAGCCTGCGGCCGGCTGTTTCGACTGCGAGCGTGGCCAACATCCTGGACCATTCCGGAAAGAGAACTGTCGCGATGGGCAGCGTCAAACCAACGAGAGATCTCCCGAAAAGTCCGGCCGCTGCGTAGTAGCCTGCTGTAAGATCCGGGAATGAGTGCTTCACAACAACCATGTCGATCGTGGTCATGAGCGACCAGGCGCTCATCGGCAGGGCGACCGGAAAAAGGTAGTGATAAATGGGTCGGGTCTCCAAACCAGTCACCGGTGACAGCTTGAGCAAGGGCCGCATGAGCAGATAAGCTCCTCCTATTAGCACGACGTTGGAGGCGGCTGAGGCCGCCAAGCCTGCAGTAGCATCGGAGTTGATCGACATGAATAGGAAGCCAGCAAACAACCGCGTTGCCACCCCAACCACTGTTAACACAGCCACCCAGGAGAACCAGCGCAGTCCCTGCAAGCCACCAACCAGTATCCCTGCATACAGACCAGCGGCAATCCACAGAGCGCCTGCCCACACGGGCACCGGTGAAGAAAGGCGCAGGAAACTCTCGATCAACCGCGTGGAGGCAATCAGTGCGAAAAATGCGCCAATCAGCAGCAATGTCAGCCGGCGAGTGGCGCGAAACAGGAGCGTCTTGATGGCGCGCTGATCGTGTGCAGCATCATACATGGACACCCACCGATTGACCGACGTTCCCAGCGCCCCAACCGGAACCAACGCCGCACCACAGACGGCGAGAATAGTGTTCATAACACCGAACTCCTCGACCGTCAGCATCCGCCCTGCGATGGCCTGGAAGCCGTAGTTGCCGACGTTGGCGACCATGCCCGCCGCAAAGAGGAGGCTGCTATGGGTGACGATTCTACCGGTGTCCAGACCGGGGTCAGACGGGGTGTCACAAGAGGAAGTATCCGTGGCTATCGAGCAGCCTTTCTAATCAGTCGAGGGAAGTGGGATTCATGCAAACTGCACGGTGCAATGTGAAAACCGTCGGGGAGACACCGCGCCGCTGGAGCATTCCCGGACGCTGCGATGACCTCCCGGGCTGTCGGTAACACTTCCCCGGTCGTCCAGATGCCTCCCCCGGTTGCTATGCTCGTTACAGATGAAAATCCACCTTTCCCCCTCATCCTCGAACCCTTTGGGTTCGCGCCCTCTCCCCATCGGGGGAGAGGGTCGGGGTGAGGGGGTGTTTTCACCCGTAACGAGTATAGGCCCTTACGAATCAAGTTCTGCGCGTTTTGGCAAAGAAATTTGGTTCCGGTTTGTCCGGGTTAGGATGGTATCCCCGGTCGACCGGTTACTTTGGGTCGGGTACAGAGAGAGATCGGCATATCTTCGTGGCGAGACGGTCCGGAATTTTTCTGTGTCGGGGCACCGTTTCAATACGACCAGTGGTTGGACTTGCCCAGAGGGAGTGGGCCGCGCCTTCGAGTTTCAGGAAACACCCATGCCGACGCCGGTGACGAAGGAGGTCATTTCTCTTCATCCGACAGCCACAGTTTCCCGAGTGGCGCTCGCCGGGAGTCCGCGAAATGCATCCTCGCGTCTGTCCGCCAGTATCAGTCAATCGCCTCTGACAGGCTCTTCAGACATTCCTTCTTGGTCCTGCCCTGTCCGTTAGCGCCTGGGATTTCGGGGGAATAGTCGATGAACCATTCTCCGCTTTTTTCCACGATGGCAGTAAACTCACTATGCACGTCATGTTCTCCTTTCAGCGTCCAGTCCCTCAACCGGGACAGCCTCCCATCTGACGGGAGCAACCTTGCCGGTCGGGATGCGGACTTCCTCAGGCCTCACCCAGAGGTGTCTGCGATGACTTCCACCAACTGGCGGGCCCGGTGTCGATAGGTGTGCTCCTGCAACACCCGTTCCCTCGCTGCTCTTCCCAGGGCTTTTCTCTTCTCCGGATGAGACAGCAAGTCGCGATAGGTCTCAATCGCTTCTTCGGCGTTGTTGACGATGAGCAGTTCCTTCCCTGGCTCAAACCACTCCTCGATGCCCAGGTAAGGGTTGGAGACAATGCAGCAGCCCATCGCTGCCAGCTCAAAAGGCCGCGCGGAGGAGGAAGCATAGACCGATGTGTGCGCCTTGCGGGTGATGCACAGGTTGATTTTACTACGGTGGGAGTATTCCCGCAACTTGCTGAAGGAGGAGTAGAGAAGCGCTTCCGCATTCCCGATCAGGCGGTCCATGCCCGTTGCCCGAACAGCGAACCGAACGTCGGGCATGGCTTCGCTGGGTTGACGGATCATTGCGTTGATCCAGTCCGCGCGAAACTCGGAGCCGTGCCCGTAAAAGAAGACGTCGATGTCCTGCTCCGTCTCAACGGGTGCAAAGAGATCCGGATCAGCAGCGTAGTAGAGCGGGTAAACGTTGGTGGCACCCAGCGCTTCCAGCTCGGGAATGCCCCCTTGGGAGTTGGAGAAGAAGCCATCATACTCGCTCAGGTCCGCGCCCTTGTAGATTCTGAACGCGAGAGCGAAGCCTTGGAATCGGGGGAGACTGCCGGGCACATCGCCATCATAGAAGAAGAAGGGAATGGGGTGCTTACGCTTGATGCTCCGCGGCAGTCCGACAAGATGGTTGGGGGGCACGCTGAGCGACAGCACCGCGGCCACGTCGCCTTCGTCTCTGAGAATCCGGTGGAGGTGGCGCTGCCACTTCGGTCTGATCCAGACTCTCGTGGCGATGCGAATGAACTTCTCGAATGGGGTTTCCTTCGCTTTCCGCCGGAATTCCTCCCCGACGGGGCCCCTCGCTTGACCGGCGAGTCGCTTGATCCGCCTGAAAATGTCACCTTCCAACCGACAAGGGTTGTCGTAACACCTCCACCAGGGCGACTCAATCGCGGGTCCCTGATAGGGCGCGGCAACGACTTCCGTCCCGATCTCGCGTAATGCTTTCAGCAACTGCCACCATGCAGGCGTGCAGCTTGCCGGGTAGCGGAGGTCCAATGATGAACAGAGAACGAGGAGTTTCATGAGCTTCAGGGTTCAGTGTTCAGGACAGAGGACGCAGGAGCGGCGGCGAAAGTCCAGAATCGCCCCGTCGCCGAAACGGATCCGCGCCCCGACACCTGACACCCGACACCTGACACCCGAACACTCCCGTCACCTCCTCCACAGTATCCACCACGGGATTCCCTCTCCCTGTACCCACATGCGGCGATAGAGGTAGCGCACGGCGATCCAGACGCTCTCCCAAAATTGGAATCCTCGCGTTTCTTCCGGAGCGACGTTTGGATACCGATCATAGTATTGGAGAATACGCATCCGGTAAAGGATGCCCATTGTGTCCAGCCAGATATCTTTGGCTTGCCACAACCCAACCGGATTCAGCTTGACCCGAAGTTGCCTCACAACAACGGGGGCCTCCGCAATGCAGTAGCCCTTCCGATGCGCGTTTGCCAGCAGTTCCAGATCGAAGGCGAAACGCTTGACGACGAGCGTGGGCATCACCTCGCGAAGCACCTGCGCGCGAAAGAGCTTTAGGCCGGTCTGCGTGTCGCGTATGGGTAACCCGAACAGCAACTTGACGAGGAAGAAATAACCCACGCTCAGGACACGCCGGTGCAGCGGATAGTCCAGCACGGACTGGGGATGCCGCTTCGACCCGATGACAATATCCGCATTAGTCTGCTGCATGATCTGGATCAGGGGGCGTATCTGGCGAGGGTGAATGTCGAGATCAGCGTCAAGAAAGACAACGAGGTCCCCTTTGCAGGAGTCAAAGCCTTCCCTGAGTGCGAAGCCTTTTCCCAGATTCGTGGGGTTTGCGCAAACAAGCACATTGCTGAACCGACGCGCAGCGAACTCCGCTTGCTGCTGCGTATCGTCACTGCTCCCGTCGTTGACTACGACGACCTCAAAGCCAGAACAAAACTCCGAAAGAGCATGGTGCGCCTCAACAATCGACTGTGCGATGTATCGACCCTCGTTATAGGCGGGGAGGATAACGGAAAGGCTCTCCGGGATCAGAGAATGGGAGGCGGATGACAGGGGTCGATGGCTCATGGACACTGCCATGCTGTTACGCTTGCCGTTTCGGGAGAGGGCGGGACAACATCTCTTGCAGAAGCTTGATGGCGCTCTCGGTGCCGAAGACAAGGAGCTTGGACCTGGATTCGTCGCAGAACAGTGACAGCAACTCCTGTGAGAAAATAGGGTCAGAGATTTGGGTCCGCTGCACCCCTTCCATGAGTTGTTTTGCCAGTTGCGGCGTGCCGCAGGGGATTTCGTGGACCCTCCACCGGTCATTCCCGTCCAGCGCCGTAAGGAGACGAGACACGCTATCGACGGAATCGACCTTGCCACCCACCGCTAACGTGCGCTCCGGCAGGACGCTCATATTGATGTCTGCGAACGGTTGAAGCATCGACGACAACCGGCCTGGTACCCCTCGAATGGCCTGGTTGATGAGAAGTGACATCTGCAATGGATCGAGTCGCTTCAGTGGAACCCGTTTCCAAACGATATCTGAACAGGACGCGACGAGGTCCGACGGCAAGAGATGGCCCGACGCAGCCGACCGATCATCGAAGCTCCACCGCACCTGCAGCAGAGGAGACGTTTCAGGGGACGCCACCTCCACCTTGACTGCCAGGACGTTGGCGCCATCCACCACCGCTTGCCCCAGATCAAAACGTCTGCCAATGCGTTCGCCCCGCGCAAGTACCGCGCCGTTGACCTTGACGGTGAACTTGCCGTTAGACCAGATCTTAATCGGCAGACTCCGCAGACCCCCCGCGTCTCCCGTCAATGGTATTGTAAACGCGTTGCGGAAGCAGACGGACTTGTGTGAATCAGTTCCGGGGAGCGAAAGCCCCATCTCCGGTCGCTGACCGTCTTCCACAATGATCGTCGGAGCCTCCCAACGGGAGGCGTCAAACTCAACTCGATCCCATCCAGATTCATCGACGGCGGAGCAACGCCACTCGTTGGAATTGAGGAGCAGCGGAACCGCATACGCCAACCGTAGCCCCGTAGCCGTCGGGACCACGTCCGGTCTTTTCTCCAAGTGGAATATGCGGTATCCCTGACTTCTGTCAGGATCCTCGCGCGCATCAATGGACGTCCAGCCGTATCCTTTGGGGGTGAGGAGAAAGTCGAGCGCCTGTTCCAGCGTCACGTTGAGCAGTCGAGCGGTCACCTTATCCTTGATTTCAGTCTCCCAGACAAGGCGCTTGTGGGATTGTTTTTGCAGCAGCAGCAGCACTTCTATCAGCGGGGTCTGTTGTAGATCAAGCGTAAGACGCGGCTGCGCGGCCTCAGAAGAGGTCGGGCGGCTCGAACCGGGCGCGGTATGACACGGCAAGCTCAAGGCAACCAGAAAACCGGTGATGGGTACGGCAACTCGTATATTCATGCTTGATTGATGGTTGTGGCACTGACTGACGGGAGGATTATAGCATCAGCGACGCGAGAGAGGCAAACCGGTTCCCCCAATAACCTTCTATCGTGAACACGGATTTGTCCAAATCTTCTCGGACTCACAGAGTCCGTTGACTCACAGAGTCCGTTGACTCACAGAGTCCGTTGACTCACAGAGTCCGCTACATCCTCTCCGGCGAATCTACTCCCAGAAGCCCAAGTGTTACCTGCAGCACGATCTGTGTCGCACGCAGCAACGCAAGTCGGGCGAGCGTCAGCGCATCGTCATCGGATAGAACCCGGCATTCTGTGTAGAAGCAGTGGAAGGAACTCGCCAGTTCCTGCGCGTACCGGGTAAGGCGATGGGGAGCGTATTCCGCGGCGGCCAGTTTGACCTCCTCCGGCAGGTCCGCCAGCTTGCGCATCAGCGACACCTCGGTCTCATGGTTAAGGAGGGAGAGATCAGCCGCCGCAAGCGATCGCTCCGACGCCGTGTCTTCCGCATCGCGAAGAATCGAGCAGATTCTTGCGTGGGCATACTGGACGTAGTAGACCGGGTTTTCCTGCGACTCCTTCCGGGCCAGATCGAGGTCGAAATCGAGGTGGCTATCGTGACTGCGCATCAGGTAGAAGAAGCGAGCCACGTCCTTACCAACGGCGTCGAGAATTTCGTCTAACGTCACCAGGTCGCCCGCGCGTTTGGATGCCCGAACGAGCTCGCCTTCGCTGAGTAGACGCACAATCTGGTGGACGAAGATGTGAAGCCGTTCCGGGGCATACCCAACGGCCTGAGCCGCCGCGGTGGTGCGGATCATGTAGCCGTGATGATCCGGTCCCCAGATATCGATGAGGAGGTCATAACCACGCTCGAATTTGTTCGTGTGGTACGCGACATCGGAGGCGAGATAGGTGGGGACCCCGTTGTTTCGCACCAGAACACGGTCCTTATCATCGCCGAATTCGGTGGACCGAAGCCACAAGGCACCGTCTTCTTCGTAGGTGTGTCCGCGAGCCTTCAGAGCCTCGATTGCCTGTTCCACTCGTCCCGCCTCCACCAGTGTCTGCTCGCTGAACCAATTGTCGAACGTAATCCCGAATCGCTCCAGAGTCTCCCGCTGGTGTTCGATCATTTTCTCCTGAGCGAGGTTGGTGAATGTCCGGAGACGATCTTCGTTGGACATGTCGTTGTAACGCGCGCCTTCCGCGTCGAGGATCTCTCGAGCGAGATCGGTTACATAGTCCCCGTGGTAACCATCCTCCGGAATCTCCTTCTCGATGCCCTGCAACTGGAAGTATCTGGCTTCCAGTGAACGACCGAATTTCTGCATCTGTCCGCTGGTGGCCGCGTCGTTGATGTAGAATTCACGATCCACTTCATACCCGATCGCCTCCAGCAGGTTCGCCAGCACGTCGCCGATGACCCCCCCGCGTCCATGCCCGATGTGGATGGGGCCGTTGGGATTCGCGCTGACGAACTCGATGAGCACCCTCCTGCCCTCACCAATGTTACAGCGGCCGTAGCTCCCATTGCCGTTCAGAATGGCGCGGACGCACTCGTGCAGCCAGTCAGGGTTCAGGAAGAAGTTGATGAAGCCCGGACCCGCTATCTCGATGCGCTCGATAAAGCCGGGCGGGCTCCCCTGCATCTTTGCCAGCAACTCCCCTGCAACTTCCCGAGGAGGCTTCTTAAGTTGGCTCGCCAGTACCATCGCTGTGTTGGTCGAAAAATCGCCGTAGTCCTTGCGCGGGGGTGTTTCCAGGTGAATGTCCGCGGGGATGTCAGCCGGCATTTTCTCAAGCACATCTACGATGGTTCTTCTAATAAAGCTGGTCAATTGTTTCCGGATCATATTCCCTCCGATTTTTCGAGGAAAAGGGATTATTGCACGAAGTTCACACAATGGCAATCGAGAATGGAACGCCGGGTATAAGTCAGATTTGTGAGAATCCACCCCAGCCGGAACCATAGGCGCCTGTAGCCTGAAACCCGACAGTGATTGTGTAACGGAGTTCGCGGTTCGTCGGTCCTGAGTGAGTTCATGCAACAACCCCCATCCTCGAACCCAAAGGGTTCGCACCTTCCCCCGTTATCGAACCGTTTCGGTTCGATAACGGGGGAAGGTGGTCGAAAACCGGATGGGGGTTGTTACTGTCCCCTTTCACTCGCGTAAGTCTTCCCAACCTCTCGTTTATGCCTGCCCGGCCCCAGGGGGCTGATTACCGCCACGCATCACCAATCCGATTTACACCCTGGAACGCCGTGCCCACAAGCCCAGCGCCGCCAACGATCTTACGGACCGCATGGATTAACCATCAACCCCTAACCACTAACCCCTAACCACTAACCACTCCCAAACCAGCGCCAACGCTCGCCCGAGCCAGTAGGTTGCTGCTCCGCCAGCGATGACCTGCGGAAGACCCATATTCCAGACTTTCCTCCAAAGCACCGGTCGTTCGCCAACGTGGTCCTGGTATTTCTCGAGGAGTTCCTTCCCCGCAGAGATGCCGCTGAGCAATTGCCTGTCTGTCGCCGGCTTGGTGGTGAAGTAGAATTGCAGCTTCATCCCCAGAAACCTCCAGCAGAAGAAAGTGACGAGCGCCGCGATCGCGAACACTGTCATGGTGTCTTGCGCGGTCAGCAGACCCACCAGCCATGAATCTGGGAGAGACTTCTTGAGCATCGTCTGAGAAACAGGAATCCACTGCATCAGGATTTGCATTAACAGGAGAAACGCGACCAGGTTCGTGCCACAGCGCGGGTGCGGGCGTGGCATGGTGCGAACGACAGATATTTCGAGTGGCTTGCCTCGTTCGATCGCGTGGACTGTCTGATGCTCAGCGGCGTGGAAGCCGGAGAGGGGCAGTATTCGCAGCAGGAGGAGGAAGCCGATCAGCTCGAATAGACCCAATAAGTGGGAGACGATGATCTCAGTGTGTCCCCGCATTCCGGCAACATAGGGGGAGAGGAGAATGTCGGACCAGCGGTTCCCAAACACGTCGTCGAGGAGGAAGGTAACGCCAAACAAGAGCGCGCGGGTGACTCCCATAGCCAGAACCATCAGCGCTCCCGTCAGCATCAACGCGAAGTTACCGGCCCCAGCGGTCACCGTTCCCGTGGTGAGGAAAACTCCGAGCGGCGTCGCCAGCCCACCGATTGCCCGAGGGCGCGCCGACCGGTAGTGGGCGCTGGCCACGTCTGTTCGGGTGACCATGCCCTGATAGAATCCCATCTCGTCCACAACAGGAATCGCCGGCGCCGGGTTTCGTGTGAAGACCTCGACCAAGTCCTCCACCGACAGGTGCTCCGGGACTGGAACAGGGGACAGACGCATCACGTCCCGCACCTTCAACGGCTCGCCCTTCCCCGACAGCCCATCGGGGTGAACTGAGTGAGCGTCAGAAAGGCCAAATGCGTCGTGAAAAGCGGGTATCCCCGGGAACAGGTCGGCTTCCGACAGGAGACCACGAACGAATCCATCCGCTCCCACTGGCACCGACGGAGAGTGGCTCATTCGCAGTACCTCGACGGCGCGCCCGATGGGTTCATCGGGAGACACCATCCCCACCTCTCGGGCCATCTGCTTTGCTGTTAGACTTGTCATGGTTGGTTGCGGCTTTCCAATACCTGTGATATACTTCGCTGTCGTTCGATGGATGCAGCGCCGCGCTGGGCGCCCTTGTCGGACGTTTTTGTGTCAGTCGGTTGTGCCCGTTGCACGCGTGGACGTGGCACACGCTGTGAGAGTATCAGTTCCGGAGGGATCCAATGGCCAAACGATGCGAAATCTGCGGCAAAGGGCCGCTTGTTGGTATGAAGATCAGTCACTCACACCGCCGCACCAAGATGCGGCAGCTGCCGAACCTTCAACGGATCAAGACCATCGTCAAGGGCGCACCGGCGCGTGTCAGAGCATGTACGGACTGCCTCAAAGCCGGCAAAGTGGCTCGCGCAGCATAGTAACCATTCTCTTCTCTTTCCCGACTCTGACGCCCACAGAGCGCCTGCGTGGCGCACTTTACGTCAGTAGAATCGGATAAAAATCACCTCGTGGTGCAGCACAATTGCCTGCACGAGCTGCAATCCAGCAAGCACGGCATAGTGCACGTTCATTGTAGCATGGGCAATCATCTCCTGTCTTCCCCTCTCTGCCTCTGCTGCCTGTTTGTTGTTGCCGTGTGCGATGAGTACCGGGCCACACAAGGCCACGCCAACCGGCAGAAGAAACATCCAGATGCGGGCGACCTCCGCTCGCACCACTCCACTCACGTCCAGCAGCAAAACGGTTGCGGCCCACGCGATCAGCAGTAAGGTGGGAGTGACCGTCTTCCCGGTGGGAACTGAGTCGCTCAGCAGCGACCGTTGTCCGTCGGAGCGCAGACTCAGACGCGTCGCCGCCCATGCGCACCACACCATCCACGTGACGCCCAACGCTCCGCCAAAATCAATCAGGTTCACGATGAGCCATTTCCAGTAGGTTCGTTTGAAGGCAACGGTCGTCACATCACCGTGTGCGCTCAGCGCGGTCTTGACGATGGCAACGAAGTCGATGCCGAGAAGCCAGCGCCCTGTCAGGATCGGGAACAGCAGCCCCGCAAGGAAAGCCGAGAACAGCGCCCACGGATGTCGTGTGTGCGCGGTTCGGTTGGGCGCTTGCCGACGTGCGGCCAGCGCCGTCCCGGCCGTCAGCACGACCACCGTCACCAAGAGTGTAAGGACCGCCAGGGTCATCATCAGTCCGACACCAAACCACAACCCACTGAGCAGAAAGGGCCGTGCGCTCCGGGCGTCCAGGCCTTTTGTGAAATGCCACAGCGCGCATGTGGTGACCAGCACGTAGACCTGATCAATGGCAGGGAAGAAGACCAGCAGCCCCGGAACAGTGGCTCCCAGCATCAGCATTCGCCAAGCAGTGGACTCTCCCCAGAGATGCCTGCACAGGAAGAAAAAGGGAATCAGAAAGAACGTCCCCGCCAGCGGCATTAGTCGGGCAACTACCTCGGCAGCAAGGATCTCCGGGTACGGCAGCTTCCGTTTCCAGCTCCGGTCAACGTAGAGTTGCTTATCGCCGACCTCCGGGAATAGGCCGCTATTGAGCGTTATCCGCGCGATCTTCGGGTTGCTGAGGGTCTTCCTGACCACCCAGAAAAGCAGCAGCGTTCCGGGTGGGTGCGTTTGCGCGTGGTACTCAAAGTGAACCATCCTTTCGGGGAAGGTTCGCATGAACTCCCGCACGCCACCGGGGGCGGAGTCAATGGCTTGCGATTCGCAGAAGTACGAAGTTGCCACCGGGCTGATGACGATCATCGCCGCGTCGTCGGGCGCGGGTTTGCCCTTGGGCAAAAGGCTCTGCATCCCGCACCGGATGCCAAACGCGAAAAGCACTGCCAACGCAAGCCCGAAAGCGCGTCCACCGGTCCCCAACCGTTGGAGGTCTGCCTTTTCCCCGAAGAACACACAACCCGACACCACGAGAACAAAAAAGAACACTGGCAACGCCGCGCCCACCCAAGGCGCTATGACGTCCCGGTATTGCCAAGTCCATTCTCCGGGTATGCCCAGGGGAAACGCCCGGCGAATGATAGCGATGCTGAGCGCACCCACTGCGAGTGCGGCGGCGAACAGAGCAGGATGAAGTCTCAGCGCAATCCGCAACTGCTCTCGAAGCGAGAGTCGTTGCGGAGAAAGCGTGGAGGGAGTCTCCGTGGCTGGGCGCGTCTCATTCATAGGCAGTTTCACTGTTGCCGGAAATTCTGCTCCAGAGGGACGAGCGCCTTCTGGTTGACGCTCCCCTTCTTCATCCCCGGAAACCGGATGAATCTTTCAGGGTGATTCGCGGGTCGTGCCCGAATTATCAGCCGCGCCTACGCGGGAAACTCGCGGGAGGCGATGCGGCCCATTTCCGCTTGCGGCAGGAGCCGGAATTGACCAGACTTCAGAGCACCCAGCGACAGCGTGCCCAACCCCGTGCGAGTGAGTCGCGTGGCCCTGCACCCAACCGCCTCGAGCATGCGGCGCACCTGTCGCTTGCGCCCTTCGTGGATCGTGATCTCGACGGTCGTACCGGCTCCCCTCTTGGAGATGATTCGCGCTCTTGCGGGGGCGGTCAGTCCGTCATCCAGCCTGATCCCCGAGCGCAGTCTTCGCAGTTCCTCTCTTGCGAGTATCCCTTCAACCTCGACCAGGTAGGTTTTCTCGACTGCGCGGCTGGGATGGGTCAGTCGATACGTGAGGTTTCCGTCGTCCGTGAACAACAGGAGTCCCTCACTGTCTTTATCCAGCCTCCCGACATAGTGGAGGTGTCGGTACTCCGGCGGCAGGAGATCGTAGACTGTTCTGCTATGGTGCGGATCGCTCCGACTGCACAGCAGACCGCGCGGCTTGTTCATCAACAGATAAGTGAAAGAGTGGTGCGCACAGACTGAGACAATTTCACCGTCCACCTCAAGGGCGGCGACATCCGGATCGATCTGCGTTCCGAGAGTTGTTACGACGTTTCCGTCGACCTTCACGCGTCCTTCGGCGATCAGACGCTCAGCGCCGCGACGAGACGCGACGCCGGCGCCTGCGAGGACCTTTTGCAGTCTTTGCATAAGCATTGCGCAGACATAGAATGCCCAGCGCCACTCCTCCCCAGAGCAATAGCCGTGGAATGATTTGATACACGAGCGCCTTCTCCACCGGTCGTGCCGCGACAAGAGGCACGCGCGCCAACTCATGACCATGGTTCTCCGCAACAACCCATCCGAGCTGCTCCCCCGCGCGGATGGGAGCGGGATGGAGTTTCAGGATATTGTGGTAGTGTACCAGGCCCTCACGCCCGGCAGGGACGACTGCAGCAAGAGCGCTCTTCGCGACGAGTTCCAGCGCAGGACGGGCCCCTTTCCTGATCTTCACGGTGGTCACCACTCCCTCCGCAGGGAACAGACGTACATCTCTGAAAGTATTGAAACCATACCTGAGTAATTTCTCGGACTCGTCCCACGTTCCTGGGGACTTCATCACAACCGACAGCAACTGCCAGTCGCCCCGGGTCGCTGAAGCAATCAGGCAGTTCCCCGCCTGTTTCGTGTAGCCTGTCTTTACGCCGTCAGCCTCGTCGTACCGCCAGAGGAGTTTGTTTTTGTTGATCAACTGAAGGGTGTTCCGTCCTTCATAACCCTGCCAGTGGATCGTCTCCGTCTTGCGATTGCTGACGGTCCGGAAAATTACATTCTGGAGAGCGCAACGTGCAATGGCTGCCATGTCACGAGCTGTGGAGACGTGAGCGTCGTCATGGAGACCGTGAGGGTTGACGAAGTGCGTGTTGGTTGCGCCCAGCTTTCGGGCGCGCTGATTCATGTGTTCGACAAAGGCTGTAACACTACCGTCGACATATTCCGCCGCTACGAGGCAGGCGTCGTTGGCGGACTTGAGAAGAATGGCATACAGGAGGTCCCGCATCACGATGCGTTCACCGGGTTTGAGTCCGGCGCACGACCCCCAGCCCTCGAGCACCGTGGGCGTCACGGTGACCCAGTCGCCCAGCCTCCCGCCCTCCAGAATGAGGAGCGCCGTCATGACCTTGGTGAGGCTGGCGGGAGGGCGCGGCTGATCCGCGTTCTGCTCCCAAAGTACAGTCCCCGTAGTCGCATCCATCAGGATCGCTGACGCTGCTGCTACGACAGGGGGCGAGGGCACGTTGAAGCGGATCGGACCCTCGTCTTGCCCCCAGCACACATGTGTCAGGAACAACGCCGACAGGCACAGGACCGCGATCAGTGTTCCGTGTAACCGCGTTAGATTCCGTCGCTTCATGTCGAGAACAATCTTAGCATGAGACGGAGAGTTGCTCAATTCTTTTCAGGCTCTCCTGAAATTCAGCATGACGGTGGATGCTCCTGATTGCATACCGGAGGAGTCAAAGCCGCGCTGCAGCCATTATCGCCGGTTGTCTTCCAGGGCAAGCTTTACTTCATGCGCCGGTGACAGGGATCGGTCACCGTGCCGATCCTGTAGCGTTGATGTACGCCTGCCACCAGGGCGGATCGTCGTACAGATAGATGTCCCAGAACGGCTTCCCCGTGAGCCGACAGGGGATCATGTTTGAGATATCCGGAGCAACGGGCACCCGGTCGGGCTGCTCGTTATTGAGGGCCGCCAGCATACGGTCTTTACGGGTCATCTCTCGCCGCCCCTCAATTTCCTCCTCGCGATACAGGTGGTCGGTTGCCGTTCTATCGCTGCTCGCAGTGCTCTCTCAATAGTCTCGCGCGTATTCAGCAGACGGGTCGGACGTCGAATGGGATCGACCGCTCCATCTTCTTCGTCCAGGTTCACCGCGCCGTAGCGCGCGGTGTTGCCCGTCTGCTGGAGGTATTCGGCGTATGCGTCCCCCTGATTGTAGTGCCAGAACTCCCACGGATAGGCGAGGAATCCGTGGCGCGCCATCAGGTCGCCGATCGCCCTGCGATTTACGTGAGCCGCCGCGCTGACGAACGGCGAGTGCATCGGTGTGAGTTCCGACAGCTCGAGATACGGGCCGCCGCGATCGATCTCGCCACCGGTGTCACGGTCAAGGACGGAAATGTCCATCGCCGTCCCAGACATGTGAGTGCCTACCTTGGGGCAGTTGGCGATTAACGCGCTGAGACGGCGGAAGAGCAGGTCTGCCGAAGGAATCCTATCGCCGCACTCCCACACACACTTCCGCAGCACTACGTCGAAGACTCTCTCGGACAGCGTGTTGCCCCGCTGCATTTCTCTCGTCCGGAACGCGTCTTCAATGCGCATGATCCATCCGTATTCGTTCATCTCCCACGCCGCGGCGATGAAGGCGCCAATCAATCCCTCTCGGAGATAGAAGAGCCGTGGCAGGCCATTGACTTGTGGCCCTTCGGCAAACGACACTTCAATTTCCTCCGAGGCCGCTACGTCTCTCATGCAAATGCACTTCTCGCCACACTCGTTCACCGGGTACGACCGAATCGCCTGCATGAAGGCGTAAGCTTCATCCATCTGCTGCGTCCAATAGACGCGACGGGCCTTTTCGTCCAAAGATTGGGGGACCAGATCAGTGTTCATAGAGCTTTATCCTGCGGAAACATGGCTACGTCCGGGCCGGTGCCCGTAGATTGCCCACGAGTTCCTGTCGCGCCTGGATTTCGCCCTCCCGATGAACGCCGCTTTCGGATGAGAATCCGGCGCGCAAGGATGCGATTCATTCCGCATTTCCCGACTGGTCGTCCCGATCCTCGGGATCGGCAAGCCGGAGCCGCACTCCCCCGATGATGTCGGGGCAGTCTCCATCCGCATTCTCAAAGGAATCGCCCATGACCGCTCGGTCACCACGGAAGATGAAAATGGGAGAGAGTTCTTTTTAACCGCAAAGCAGCCAAGGCCGCAAAGAGCCTTTGCGTTCTTTGCGTCTTTGCGGTTTATTTTCGGAGGAGTTACCACCTCAACGTTTCCAGCAGTCCCAGAGCAATCATGATGTGGCCGCTCAAGTAAGGATGGACGGGTTCGGGGCAGAAGACATCGGCGGGGCGGTACTTAAGTTGCTCCACAAACATCTGATGTGTTCTCACGTGCCCCGCTACCTTGTATTCCTCAGCCAACTTCTCCACGACGGCGAGGTAGCCTGGCAGCATCTGCAGAACCTTTGTCCGATGCGATCCGGTGGTCAGGTCGGTGCTGATGTAGAAGGGATCGATCAGGACAATCTGCGCGTCGGAATTCTCCTTCGTCAGGTCGAGAATCTCCCGGTACAGGCGCTCAAACTTCTGCGGGGGAATTGCGGTGGGCTGGTCGATCATTGATCGGTGAAGGTCGTTGATGCCAATCTTGATTGTCAGCCAGTCCGGCTGGTGGATGAGCACGTCATCGTGCCAGCGGTTACGCAGGTCCTCCACCGTGTTGCCCCCGATGCCTTCATTAAAGTAGCGGATATTCCGTTCGGAGTATCTGGCCGTAACGAAGTCTTTTACCAGCTTGGCGTATCCGTTTCCGTAGGGCGCCTCTGTTGCGCGCCGCCCACAATCCGTGATGCTGTCGCCGATGAAGACGACAGTCTGTCCGTCTTGCAACCTGAACTCTGACATACGATGCTCCTTGGTGTGAATAGAGATGAAGAAAAAGTAACCGTTCAGTCATCGGCAAGAACGCCCCCAGTTTCATACTGGGGGGGGTTGCACTCCACTGAACGGATACAGGAGAAACAGTACGCGAATACGGCTGATTCGTCAAATCCATCTGTCCTACCCCCCCGCGCGGAGGAAAGTGGGTCGATCCACTTTTTGTCTTGGCGGTCGACATTTCATGTCAAGTGGACGAACCTACGCAATTCTTCTGGATCAGAGGTTCTCAGGTTGCTCTGCCGGCAGCTCCGGGTCGATCTCACGCAGCAATAGGTTGGCACACAGGACCCCCAGCGGGATGGGAAGCCAAAACTCGATAAAGCGGTAGACCACTATGGCCAGGACGGTCTCCTTGATCGGCATACCCACGAGGGTCAACACTCCCAGCATCGTTGCCTCGTGGACGCCGATGCTCGCGATGAAACCTGCCAGCGAGCCGGCCAGGGCCGCAAGAACCAATGCCACGAGCAACGCACCCCATGGGGCTTTGGCGTGGATTGCGGAAAAGACAATGGCCATCGAGGCCAGATTAGTCAGCCACCACAGCAGGGCAAACGCGGCGGCAGTGAGCAGGTGTAGCGGTTGCCGGGCAAGTCCCCGCAGGTCCGTGCGGATGGCAATCAGCAAGTCACTCCATCGCACGGGTGAGATGAATTGCCATCGCCTCCGAAGTCTTTCGAGGAGCGTGTCGATTCCTGCTGCAATGCTCCGAGCTGAACCGCCCGCCTTGATATTGCTTGTGAGGAGAAGAGCGCCAACAACAATCACAACGGTCACCGCCGCGCTGATGATCACCACGGGCTTGATGAGCCCTCTGGCCAGATGCTCTGTCATCCACAGATCGGCAAGTCCTACCCAGAGAAGAGCCACCAGCCCGAGGTAGAACGCGATCTCAGACACAATGAGCGTGGCCAGTACCTCACTGGACCGGATACCGGACCGCCGCCAGAAATAGAGGCGGACCGCAATGCCGGAAGCGCCTGCGGATGGCACCAGGCGGACGGCGGTAAGTCCTACCAACACCAGGTAGATTAGATGGCGGAAAGGTTGTGTTTTCTGCAGAGACGCCAGCAATACCTTGTAGAGCAAGGCCCATGAACACCACCCCACAACCATCACAAGCATGGCAAGGATGAGACGCAGCGGAGAAACCGATCGCAATGCTTTCCACACTTCGCCGTATCCGAGAAATGCCACCACCACGAGGCACACGACAACGAATATGGACATCAGCAGAACAAGTCGACGCGCGTGGCGCCGGAACTGAAAGGGAGGAAGAGGCTCAGGCTCGGTTTGGTGGCAGGGGGAGTGCATCACATCTGAACATGGGCAGGGCAAAGATGGACGGCACAGGCGCCGACATGATCCAGGTGATGGTTGCGATTGGAGGCAATGCCCAGTGCCAACAGGGTATTGCAGTCACGGAGTCGTCTCCAGGGGATGAAGGCTGTGAGCGCAAAGGCGTCTCCCTCCTGGTGACACGCCTCTGGGGAATCCACGCCACGGCGGCCGGACCACTGAAACAGGAACTCACGGGAGAATGGATTGTCCGGGGGTTCTCCGTACGAACGAATGAGCAGGCTGTATCGAAGCAGTGATCGGGGCGTCTGAGTCAAGTCGAGACGAAGGACGATCCCGCGTGAATTGGTGGAGGCCGTCAGGGACTTCAGATCGACCCCCGGGACCAGAATCTCTGCGTTGGTGGCACGCACCGGATCACGGAAGATGATCGTTCCTTTCCCTTGAAGAGGCAACACCCCTTCGGGGAGAATTCCGAACAGCTCTGTCTGTCGAACAAAAGAGTAGAGGTGATAGCCCGTTAGAGCTTTTTGTGATTGATGTTCCTCTACCGCTGCGAACTTCAGGCTCCTCTCGGCCGCGCTTAGCGGCAAAACTTGCCACAAAGTGTTTCCACTGGAAATGGCTGAGGGTGGCGCGAGATCCTTCGTCGGATGGAACCCTCGCGGTGTCGGCCACGGGCCGTAGTGGGCCAGGTAGGTTCTCAACTTCGACAGATCGAGTCCGCAGGTGAGCATGGCCGCTTGCGTGAAGGCCGACGCGGCCCAGTGGTCGGGGTGGGAATCGTCGGGGTGCGGAGCGAAGACCTGACTGGGCTTGACTTCGCGGATCACGCGATTGAGATCCTGCAACAACGCTTCCCCACTGTAGGGCTGTCCGGGATGCAACGCCATCGGGTACGGAACCGAAGAGCGCTGGGTGTAGGGCGACCGGTAAGGGGTCGAGGTATTCCAGTTTTCTATCCACAGCGCACTCAATCCGCGGTCGGGGAACCCCAGAAAGATCACTGACGTAGGGGGCATCCCCAACTGCTGTAAGGCATTGATTCCTTCCTTCTGGCGTCGGCGTCCGAGCTCCAGATAATCCGCGCAGCGCCACGGTGGCCGCTTTGTCTCACGGACCACCTCGAACGGGAAGCCGTCGCCGTTGGTTAGTATCACCACGCAGACATCGTGGCGCTGTTCCCGCAGTTTCGCGATCAGTCCTCCACAGGCGATGACATCGTCGTCCGGATGAGGCGCGATAATCAGAGTGCAATTGGGGTTTGGCAGTGTGAGGGGTGGCAGAGCATCTTGCCGGGAGGCGGCGGCATTGACGATGTACAACCACCCGCTTGCGAGAGTCCATACGAGCCCGAGCAACAGGGAAATGCGCACACTCCATCGGCGCACGAGGAACCAGTTCACTGGACGTTGAGAGTTACCGCGACGACAGAGAAAATGCAGAATATGTCCGTACATTCGCATCCTTTGCCACGATCCACGCAAGTACCCAAGCTTCTCCTCTTTCGTCACCTGCGACAGCCCGTGGAGGGGGACTTGCAGGATTCTGCGCCTGCGTAACTTCGCCTCCCGCGTCAGGGCGGCTTCGATCCCCCAACCAAGATCCCTCCAGGATGCCATTCCATCAATAATGTCGGTGCGCAGAGCGCGTTGTCCGGACATCCAACCGGCGACCTTCTGCGCCCAGTTCGTGCGCCACCGCCCTCCCTGACACTGACCAATGGTCATGTCGGCCCGTCCCTGCACAACGGGGAGAAGAAGCGCGCGTATGTGTTCGACGGTCAGTCCCGTGAGGTCTGCGTCAACGAACAGCACAATGGGGCACTTCGTCGCTTGCAGCCCCGTCCACAGAGCCGCGGCCTTTCCTTGGTTTTCCCGGTGCTGCAGCACGCGACAGCAAAAATGGGATGCGCATTCGGCGCTGCCGTCGGAGGAGCCGTCGTCCACCACGATCACTTCGGTGACATCCGCAACACGCGTCAATACCTCCAGTACATTGCCGACGCGATTCACCTCATTGTACACCGGCACAATCGCTGCAATCCCGGGTTGTGTTTGCGTGGAGTTCATCTTCGGTCCAGTGTGGGTACCTCAACCACCGGAAGCGATAGTGCCCCGCGGCGAGTTCCCCGTCCGGAACCATTCTCCCATCTTGCGCAGGTCGTGGCAAGAAAATTCCCGAGGAGGGGACCGAGGCAGCTTCACCCGAGCGGACTACCGGGCAAGCTGGATATGCTTGCCCGGTTAATCGATCTCGACTCTCTGCGGCGATGGTTTCAGGAACCGGACGAGGGAAATCGCTCTGTCCGGCTGAATTGAGAGTTGAGACTCAAGCGGGTCAGACGATCACCGCTCAGCAGCGATTTCCGTTGACTCCTCCGTTACGCTTCTCAGCGCTTCCAGCACGCCGTCCACCATTCTCTTCCCGTACTCCTCACTTGAACCATTTCGCGGGTCGAGGGCGTCGAAGCTGTGCCAGATGTCTTTGTGCTCCGGGTTGTAGCCGGTTGCTTCGTGCAGGTAAGGGTGACCGAGGTAGGAGGGCGGGATGACCTTGGGGTCGTCGGGCAGCAAGTCGAGGTGGATGGTGTCCGGTGCGGCGGCCATGGTAACGGAGGTCTCGAACTTATCGGCGTGAATCCAGTGGTTCTTCAACAGGGGCTCAAGTTCCTTTGCAGGCTCGATGTAGAAAAAGGTGGTTGTCTTCGCTGGCGGGCCGAAGGCAGTGCGGCGGAGCACGTTCTGCCGGTACATTTCTTCCGCCTTTATGCAGCATCCGGGATTGGAGCCGTGACCGGGAAGCAGGATGATGTTGCGGAATCCATAGAGGTGGATTTCCAGCAATGTCATCGCGATGTGATGAATAAAGAACTGTTCCTGGTCTGCCCGAGAGAAAGGGAGAGAATCTTCCGCAGGTTCGCCGTCGTCCGGCTGAGTGGGGCAGTCGTAGCCGGGGGAACCGTCGGTGTTCTGGAGCGGGAAAGCTTCGGCATACTCCTTCGGGACATCCATCTCAGTCGCGTAGGTGTTGCGCCACTCGGCGCGGCATTCCTGCAGCCAGTAGCGGACATCTCCGTAGTAAATGGCCGGAAACGCGACACCACCAAATCGCCGCGCCGCTTCTTCGGCGATGTGCTGCACGGTGAGATAGTCGGTGCCGAAGGGCATGTGCGAGCCGTGCCACTCCAACGCGCCAACAGGCAGGTAGGCGAAACTACGCTCCTTGCGACGTGCAACAATCATTGACGGAACCATTCGGTCAAATCGGACTTCAGTCATGGAAAACTCCTTGGGGGAAGAATGGGTGAATGAAAGAATGGGGGGGAGTGGGTGCGGTTACGGGACAGTCATTCAGACATCCGACGCATCTCGCAGAGAGCGAGATGTACCCACAATCTCCCCATTCTCCCAATCTCACGTACGGCACTCTCCCGGAAACCGTATACACCCAGGCAGTTCCTTCGCATGTTAATTGCCCAAGTGAAGCGGAATCATCGAGCGCGCGCATCCTCCACGGAGTCAAGCTGCAACGACTTAACCAAAGGCATTGCTGCTTCGGAGATTGAGCAAGGAAGAGATAGCTTTGTCGGTTCCGCTCTGGTCGTCGGTGTGGATGGTGAGGTTCTTCGCACCTCGTCCATGATTGCCTCAAAGGTGGAGAAGTCCATCCGCGAGTGCAGGAAGGGAAGCGCCTCCCACGTTTCCCGTGGCTGCTCCAGCCAGCGGGGATACCACAGGACTGCTGAGGCGAGGTGATACTCTTCGACCATCTGCTGCAGATACCCGTAAATGGCATATCCCTACAACTCAGAGCAGAGCGGGACGGGATTGATCCACAAGCGTTGATACTTGCGAGGAATCTCGTCGATGCTGCGTTCCGGGATGATTACGAATTCTGGTCTGAATCCCATTTCGCAAACTACCGGGAGCATACCCCAGGCCGCAGGTCCTTTCACCGCGTCATGTTCTTCCCAGATTGCGGTCAACTGCTCGCGGAATTCTTTATCGGAGAGATGCCCCGATTCTATCTCTCCAGCTACACCTGCGGCGAATTCCCGGGCCCAGCTACAGGTCGGGAACCACTGATATTGGCGCAGTCTATCCGCGAGCAGGAAGAAACGAGGCTCTTCATATCCACCGCGGACGGAAGCGTTGAAATCCGAGTTGGCTCGATAGCCCAACAAGTACAACAACCGCATCACAGCCGAGCTCCCTGTTCTCGGTATTCCTAAAACCAAAATCATGCGTCTCTCCCCCATTTCGAGAGATAGAGTCGCTTACCGGCTTCCCACATCTCCCCGCGCAAGCCGGTGGGCAAACGTGCCGAGGTCTGGGATTCCTCGTGGATTCCTGTTGCGCGAGGCTCATACACGACCTTCCACCCGGCTTGTCGCGCCTTCACACAGAAATCCACATCTTCCCAGTAGCAGTCGTACCGTTCGTCGAAACCACGCAGGGAATAGAACGCCACACGACGAACCAAGGCCGCCGCAAAAGTCACCGTCGGCATCTCACACCGGCGACGAATGGTGGGTTTCCTGCTGAACCTGTCTCGGTGATCAAACGCGTCAAGGTCGCTGCGCCACAACATGCCTCCATGCTGTATCCTTCCATCGGGATACCGCAGCAGGGAACCTACTACCGCGGTTTGTTCTTGCATGGACTTCTTGATGTTCCTCACACACCGCCTATCAAGCATGACGTCATCGTTCAGCAGAAGGAGGTATCGGCCTGTGGAATGACGCGCCAGGAGGTTCATCATTTTCGCGAATCCGAGCCGCTGGTCGCTACGTACTCTCTTGCAGGAGAAGGGCATCTTCGGTTCAGGATATTCCGCGGCCCCATCAAGACCCAACACGATCTCGTCCACCTGTCGGGCGACTGCGTTGAGGCATCGCTTCAGTCTGGACGGGTCGGGATGGTAGAGCGGGATCAGCGCCGACACACTCTCACCGCGGTACGCGTCCAGTTTCTCTTTGGTTGCTTTCGCCAGCTCTTCCGGATGGATGTTGCCGCATGGTGGATGGACGGCATCCCGCCGACAGGCCGAGCTGCAGAATTGACAATCAAGTCCGGCGGACACGGTGGAGTAGTCGACTTGCGGCAGCGCGCGCAGTTGGGGATTGGTGGCCATCCCCACAACCACCATCGGCTTTTGGAGAGCTGGCGCGATGTGCAGGTGGCTGGAATCCACCGTCACCAAGAGGTCGGAGAGCGAAAGGAGAGCGGCATACTTACGGAGAGGGACTTCCCCGCGAAATCAACCATGCCTTTCACCGAGGTTTCCTGCGGGCCTCCGCAGCCGAAGAGAGTCCCCTCACCTTCGGACTCTTTGAGTCCGCCGGACTCCGTGAGGCCGCGCATCAACTCCGCAAACTCTTCCCACTTTTCGTCGGGCACGCTTCGTTCGGGTGCGTACCGTGAACGGAGTCCCACCATGATCCAGGGGCGTGAATATTGGTTCAGCGTCTGTTCTGCTTCCTGCAACTCCTCCGGCAGCAAGTGAATACGGGGAAGCACATTCCGAACGTCGATGATGCCAGCGGTCTTGAGGAAGAAATGGTAGATGTGCTCGGAATGGAAGGCCGGATGGTTTTCATAGCAGCCGTCCAAAAGGACGTCTGCGGGCTGCTGGTCGGGTGCAATCAACTCATCAATATCAGGATGGTGGAGAAGCAACTCGGAGCAAGGACCGGGGTTGGCTGCCAAAACGACCTTGCGATTTGGGTCGTGCTGTTTCAATCGCGTTGCGACGAACGAGGCGGCAATGACGTCCCCGATGCTGTTCCGGCGTTGAATCACCACGGTGTCCTTATCCACGGAACGCGTTCTCCTGTGTCTGATTGGGGCCTCCCCCGCCACCTCGTCCAGCAGTTGCGCCCATCGTTCCGCGCAACGATCCCAGGTCATCGTCTCCGCAAACTCCCGGCCTTTGCGTCCATACTCCGCGCGGAGGTCTGAGTTCCGGTATAGCTTCTCCAGCAATTCTACAAGGTGATCGACGTCCGCGATCGCCATGTCGACGTTATATGGTCCGACCGTCAGCCAATCCTTGACGCGGATGAGCTCACCTCGATCCTGAACAAGCTCCGTTACTGCGCTGCAGTCCGTGGCAACGACAGGGACGCCGCACGCCATTGCCTCTAAGTAGATCGTCATAAATTCTGTCCTCATTCCCTCACCACAGAGATCACGGAGAACACAGAAAAGAAGGCAAATCTTCGCGCGCTTTGCGCCTTCTGCGGTGGACAAGATTATTGATGATTTACTT
>Ga0210051_1001245_pt1 | contig 25551 bp, 19 predicted proteins | sample CryGey092014_all_FD_185464 | JGI IMG/M metagenome (GOLD analysis project Ga0210051, IMG submission 185464) | Groundwater microbial communities from aquifer - Crystal Geyser CG23_combo_of_CG06-09_8/20/14_all (SPAdes) (version 2) | ecosystem: Environmental > Aquatic > Deep subsurface > Groundwater...
TTGCTTTATAGAAAAGAAGTAGAAGTATAAAAGTATAATCAACACGCGTCCTAATAAGGTCAGCGGCATTTTTGAGAATAGAATGAAGTTGGGAACGCGTATCAATTTTATTACCGTTACTGGTTTGCTCTTTTAGAATATTCACAAGGTTATAAATCTTCACCCTTTTGTCTTTTGGGCTCCCCTTAGAATTAAGACGGCTTACTTTTTGTAGCTCAAAAAGAACTCTTTTAGTTTGAGATTCTGAATCTTCATATTTTTCTTTTAAAACATTTTTAGCTTGGTCAAAATCAAAATTCCCTTCTTTAAATTTGCCCAAAAGATAAAGGTAGCGGCTTTCTATCCATTTAGGTATTCTTTTTGTTTCTTGATTTTTTTGATTCATAATAAAAAAGGTTAACAATTACATTATAGTTAACCTAATATCTTTGCCAAGAGCAGTGTCACGAGAAATCAAATCAATCCCTTCTCTTTAAAACTGAATGTTTTATTTTTAGTGATGATGATGTGGTCTAAAACATCTATCCCCATTATTTTGCCGGCTTCAATGAGACGTTTGGTGATTTCTAAGTCGTCTTGAGAAGGTTCAGCGTCGCCGGAAGGATGGTTGTGGGCTAAAATTACTGAGGCAGCGTTTTGTTTTAGGGCTTCATTAAAAATTTCTCTTGGATGAATTAAGCTAGCATTAAGCGTTCCTGTAAAAACATGCTTTCTAAAAAGCAGTTCATTTCTGGCGTTAAGATAAATTGCCATTAGATGTTCTCTGGTTTTTTCTCGCAAATAGCTGACTTGGAGAAGAACATCTTTTATGGAATGAACCGTTGGCAAGCTGCTGTCGTTAATTTTTAAACTTCTTTTAATTAATTCTGCAGCAGCTAAAATCGTGCAGGCCTTGCCTGAATCTATTCCTTTAATTTTTACTAAATCTTCGTAAGATAGTTTTAAAAGACGTTTTTTTGAATATTTGCTTAAAATCTGTCTGGCTATTTCTAAAACGTTCTTGCCTTCTCTACCGGTTCTCAAAAGAATAGCTAAAAGTTCTTCGTCTTTTAGATTTTGAGGACCTTTTGAAATAAGCTTTTCTCTTGGTCTTTCAATTTTAGGAAGATCTTTTATTCTATTTTGACCTTGCTTCATTCTTTTAGTTTAATCTATTTTTCGCTTTTTATCAATTTTTCAAAACCCCCATTTTTGAACGTCCCAGTAGTAGAAATTTACGAATAAATCTCACTACGGGGCAGGTAAAATAAGGGCGAGGGAGCATAGCGAAGCGAAGCAAGTTCGCTCCCTCCTCAGCAAAACGAGTTTATATCAAACTATTCGTGCTGGGGAGGTAGGATTCGGACCTACGCATGTCGCCTCCAAAGGGCGATGCCTTACCGCTTGGCTACTCCCCAATAAACTCAACCACCGCTAATTCCAGGGGCAGTTGCGGAAAATCAGCTGACTTAATCTCATAACCGGCCCGGATAAAAAGATGGATTGTTTTGATTAAATCGGTCTGCGAAAGACTCTGTCCTTGTCTCATTATGACACTTATTTGCTCTTTAGTCAATTCTGGAGCGACTAAGTTGGTCAGGTTGGGGTCAACTTTAAGAAGAAGCATTTTTCTTAAATAATTGACCAGCGATTTACTGAATTGGACTAAATCGTAGCCCTGATTAACCACTTGGTTAATATGAACAATCGCCTGAGAATTCTTTTTGGCGGTGAGATACTCAACTAAATCCTGAACGGCCCTGATATCAGTTACTCCTAAAATGGCCTGAACTTCTGCCAAGGTAATTTCATTGTCTTCCATGGCCATAACCTGGCCAAGCAAACTTTCTCCGTCTCGAACAGAGCCATCCGCGTTCAAGGCGATTAATTCCAAAGCCGGTTTTTCAATGGATACTTTTTCCTGTTGGCTGATCCAATCAAGCCGCTCTACGATTTTATCCAAGGGCAGTTTGTGAAAATCAAATCTCTGACAGCGGGAAATAATCGTTTGGGGAACTTTGCGGATTTCGGTTGTCGCTAAAATGAAAATGGCGTGGGCTGGCGGTTCTTCCAGTGTTTTCAACAAAGCGTTGAATGCTTCTTTAGTTAATTGATGGACTTCGTCAATGATAAAAACCTTGTATTTGAGCTTGATCGGGCTGAATTTAATCCCTTCGCGTAGTTCCCTAATTTCGTTAATCCCCCGGTTGGAAGCGGCGTCAATCTCAATCAAATCCATGGATTTGTTCTGGTTGATTTCTTGACAAGCCGGACATTTATTACAGGGTTCGTATGAGCTGGCAGACCCTTTTTCTTTGGTTCTGCCTTCGCAGTTGACCGCTTTGGCCAGCAAGCGGGCCACGGTCGTTTTGCCGGTCCCCCTTTGGCCGGTAAAAAGATAAGCATGGGCAACTTTGTCCGTGCTTAAAGCGTTGGTCAGGGTCCGAATAATATGTTCCTGATTGACTACTTCTTTGAAGGTTTTTGGGCGATATTTGCGATATAAAACGAGGTTTTCCATGTAATCTTAAAGGGTCGTCCTTTCGGATACGTCTTTTGCTTCGCAAAGGGCGTATCCTCAAGGGCAACCCTTTATTCGGTTCAGGTAAGGGCGTATCCTCACTTTTGGATACGTCTTTTGCTTCGCAAAGGGCGTATCCTCAAGGGCAACCCTTTAAACAAGGTTTTCCATCGGTCTCAGTATAGCATAGTCAAACAAAATTAAAAGCCCGGCCATTAATCGTATTGCCGGGCCTTAAAATCATTTATCGCTAATCCAGAAGCATCATTTCTTGAAAACAATAAACTTATAGCCGACAAAGTTCCAAATCAGCGAAAAGCCGGTCGCGACAACCTTGGCTAAATTGGCCCAGACTTCCTTGCTTAGACCGAAAAACGGCGGAATGAAAGTAGTTATCCCGAAAACAATACTGCTGTTGATAACCAAACCGACTAAAGTAACCATAATAAACTGGGAAAATTCCTTGGCCACTTCAGCGGGTTCATCGGCCTCTTTGGCTCTGAAAGTCCAGAATTTATTCCAAAAGTAGCTGTTAATCACGGCTATCGTGAAAGAAATGACATTAAGCAGAATAATCCAGCGGCCTCCGTAAATACCCGTTGACCACATCAATAAATTCAAGATGGCAAAATCAATGGCCGTATTCATCAAGCCGATAACGATAAATTTACTAAATTGCCTCATTAATCGATTCATAGTTTTGGCGCTTTTTTAATTTCAAAAATTAGACCTTTTTTAAGAATCAATTTGTCCCGCCGACCAATTTTATCTTCTAAAAATAATCGGGCTATTGGATTCTCTACTTTATCCTGAATAACTCTTTTTAAGGGTCGGGCGCCATTTAAGGGGTCAAACCCTTGAGCGGTTAATTCTTTAACCGCTTCTTCTTCAGCTTCCAAATCAATTCCTTTTTCTTCCAATTTTTCTTGAACCATTTTTAAGAATAAACAGGTAATGGCAAACATATTTTCTATGGTCAAGCTCTTAAACAAAACAATTTTATCAAAACGATTCAGAAACTCGGGCCGGAAATATTCCAATAAAACTTTTTCTTTGAGCTGTCGGAAAATTTCCAAATAAGCCGTTTTTTGGCTGATTTTCTCCTGAATAAAAGCGGTTCCGGCGTTGGAGGTGGCGATTAAAATGATATTGGTAAAATTAATTGTTTCGCCGGAAGCATCGGTCAGACGGCCGTCATCCATAACCTGCAAAAATAGGTTTAGAATATCCGGATGAGCTTTCTCTATTTCATCCAAAAGCAAAAGCGCATGAGGCTGCCGTTTAATCGCTTCGGTGAGATATCCCCTTTGAAAGCCTTCTTCGCCGCGCAGACCGATTAAACGGCGCAAACTTGCTCTTTCTTGGTATTCGGACATATCTAAACGAATCATTTTCTTTTCGTCGCCAAAATAAATTCGGGCCAAGGTTTTAGCCAATTCGGTTTTGCCAACGCCGGTCGGCCCGATAAAAAGAAAATTGCAAATAGGATTTTCCCGTTTAGCCATTTCCAGCCGGCTGCGCCTTAAAGCGTCTCCGACCGCCTCAACCGCTTCTTCTTGATTGATGACCCGCTGATGAATTATCTCTTCCAAGTGAAGAAGCTTGTCTTTTTCCGCTTCTTCAACCTGACCCAAGGGAATGCGCGTTTTTTGAGCGACCAATTGAGTCAAATCGTTTCCCTTAATGATAGAATTTTTGCCCCGTTGGCTTCTGACCAAATAGGCCGCTTCTTCTAAGAGACCGATGGCCCTGGCCGAAAGGGACTGGCCATAAAGATAGCGCTCGGACAAGTCAATGGCCTGATCCAGGGCATCGGCTGAAAAAAGAACGGATAATTTCTTTTCTAGAATAAAAATCTTGCTGATTAAAATCTGCCAAAGCAAATCGGTTGACGGCAAGGCTACTTCAATCTTATTCAAAAGCCGGCCCAAGATTTTTCCTTCGATTTTGGCCGCATAACTTTCCGGCGAAGTGGTTCCGATAAGATAAAGAGCTTTTTGGTCTAAGGCCGAAGCTAAAATCTCGGCCAGGTCCAAACCGCTCACCTGCGTTTTTAAACCAACTAAATTATCAATGTTCTCAATAACCAAAACGATATTCCCCGCCCGATTAATTTGATAAAGAATTTTTCTTAAATATTCTTCCCCTTTTTCTTTGGCTTCGCCCAAGCTGACTAAACTAGCCAAGTCCAATTTAACTAATCTTTTATCCTCTAAAAAAGAAGGGACTCTTTCCTCAACCATCATTTGAGCCAGTTTTCTTAAAATCGACTTCTTGCCTGTTTCGCTTGGCCCGACCAAAACAACGGCTGGTTGGCCGCTGCTAAAAAAATTAAAGATTGCCTCAATTTCTTTTTCTCGGTTAACAACAAACTCAAACTGACCTTCTCTGGCCAGTAAAGTCAAGTCCTGACTGGCTCGATCAAGCAAGGGTGTCGCCGCGGCGGTCATCGCCCGATTAAGTTTGCCTTTTGGTTTTAAAAGACGAGACCAAAAAAATGATTTCTGCCATTTTTTGATTTCTTCTTCTAATTTAGTCCATTGGATGACTCTTTCAATTTCTTCCGGACTAACGCCAAATTCATCAAAAATCATCCTGACTAAATTTTCCTGCCGATTAATTGCCCAAAGAATATCCAAAGAAGTAACTTGGAAATTGCCCTGTTTCAAACAGAAAAAATAGGCTTCAAAAAAAATTCCTTTAAAATCAGCCGAGAATTTAGGCTCTAAAAGAAACTTTTCTTTTTCCGATTCCGGAAAGAAAGAAGAGCTTTTTAAAACAACCTTGAGTTTGTGAATAACTTCTTTTGGGGGACAATCCAGCCTTTTCAAGATTTCCCGGAAATTTTTCTTGTTCAAAAAAGAAGCGAAAAGATGAATCGGTCGGACAAAATGATAACCGTGGCGATAACAAAAGAGCCAGGACTTTTCTATCGCTTTTTGGGCGACTTTATCCAAGCGCAAGAAAGTTTCTATTTTCTCTTTGCCGGGTTTAAAACCGGTCATTTTCGTTTTTTCCCGATTCCTTTGCCAGAGATAAAAAAGGAACATATCGGTCAATAAAGAAAAATAGAAAACTTTTAAAGAAGCAATTCGCTCCGGTTCGGCGGTTGTGAAAAAAACAAATAAACTGAACACGCCGTAAAGACCAAAAAGAATTAAAAAAAGATAAAACAGCCAGCCCAAAAATTTCTTCAATCGTCTTTGAAGAATAATTAAAAGATTAAGTTCCGGTTGAAAAATGGGGTTAATTTTTTGGGGAGTAATTTCGGGCATAATTCCTTCAAAGGACCGCCTTTGCTTAAAGGGTTGTCCTTTCGGATACACAAAGGGCGTATCCTCAATGGCCACCCTTTAGAAAAGAACCTATAATTGCCAAATGACAAAAACAGGCAGAACCAACCAGATTAACAAAATTAAAAACCAAAAAACAAACCAGCCGGCCATTAAAAAAAACCGCCAAATGATTTGCCAGAAATGAGTATTTAAACTTAAGGCATAAGCGGTCAGTCCCCGTTGGCCGTACATCGGTCTAAAAAAATTCTTCAGGAGAATTGACAAAGACAAAGCTCGCCAGCCGCCCTTAACCTTTTGCCAGCAAAAAAGAGCCGCTTTTTTTAGACCGCGACTATACCACCAAAGCGGGAAATAGAAAAGCTCAATAAGAGTATCTAAAAATAAATCTTTGATAAATACTTGGTAAGTAGACATTTTACCTCACCTCCATATCCGGCGAAGGAGATTGTTCTGTCAAAGCCGGCTGCCAGCGGCTGGCAATTTCTTTTTCAACCAAACTTTTCTCCCGGCCGTATTTAAGAGCGGTTAATTTCTTAATTGCTTGGGCAATCGCCGGTTTTTCTTTTTCCGGCGGCTCAGTTAGAAGATTAAATGGTTGAGAAGTTTCGTTATTAATCATTAGCTTAATATAGGCATTGAAATTATTAATATTGATTAAATCGCTTACCCCAAAAACCGGTTCAAATTGCTTGACCAAAAATTCTGCGTCTTCAGCTCCGACCCGAAAACTGACTAAAGAACCAACATTGCCAAAAACGGCTTCTCGGATTTTATCTTCTAATTGACCGATAAATTGATGAGCGATAATCAGAGATAAACGATATTTTCTGGCCTCGGAAAGAATAGTCGCGATACTATCGGTAGTAAAATTCTGAAACTCATCCATATAAAGGTAGAAATCCTGGCGGTCGGCTTCCGGCAAGTCCACTCTTGAAAAAGCGGCCATCAATAATTTGCCGGTGATAATCAAGCCCAATAAAGAGCTGTTAATATCGCCGAGACGGCCTTTGCTCAAATTGGCTAAAAGAATTTTTTTCTCATCCATAATCTGACGGAAATTAATCGTTGATGCCGATTGGCCGATAATCGGCCGCATATAATCATTGGCGATAAAAATATTGAATTTAGAGGTAATATAGGGAACGATATTCTGCAAGGCCGCTTCGCCGCCGGCTTTTTCGGCTTCTTTCTGCCAAAAATCCTTAACGATAATATTTTGACATTTAACCAATAATTCCTCCCGGAATTCTTTATCGGCCAAAACTTTGGGCACTTCCATTAAAGTAAATTTTTTAGTCGGGTCATCCATCAAGAGCAAAAGAGCGTTGCGGGTGTATTGTTCAAACATCGGCCCGCCGGTCTGGCGCAGGTCATAGAGTTTGTCAAAAATATTGATTAATTCGTTGCCCACAAAAGTTTTTTGTTCCGGATATTGGGGGTCATATTCCAACATATTCAGGCCGATGGGCCGTTCCAAATTGGCCGGGTCCAAAACAATGACATCTTCGGCCCGTTCTTGAGGAATTAAACCGAGAACTCCTTCAACCAAATCGCCGTGCGGGTCCAAAAGACCAATCCCGGCGCCGGCTCTAATGTCCTGAACGAGCATATTGCGCAAGAAAACGGATTTGCCCGTTCCGGTTTGCCCAACGACATAAAGATGACGACGCCGGTCGTCCGGCCGCAGACGAACAATAGTTTCTATGCCCCGGTATGGATTACGCCCCAAAATAATTCCCTCTTTGGGTAAATTAGCCGGCGGAGCGGCCGACTCGGACTTAAGGAATTTAACCTTAGGCGTCTCAATGGTCTTTGTCGGGAAATGAAACAAACTGGTCAATTCCTCTGTATTTAAAATCATTTTCTGTTTAGGATTAAAAAGACGAAAAGAAAATTGATAAATTAACTTTTTTAAACCGCGTCCCTTTCTCAAACGGAATGATTTCAGTTGGTTCAAATTAGGAGCGTTGAATTGGACAAAGGCCGATTCCAAATGACCGAGAATTTGCTCGGCTCGTTGTTGATTGGCTGCGGAAACAAGCAAGCGCAGATTAGTCTCAAAGCCAACCTTACTGGCCTTATTCTCCAACGCTTTAACTATTTCCTCCTGAAGCGGCGTCAGAGTCGGCCTTTCCGCTTTGGCTGATTGGCTGACTCCTTCCTTGTTTTGACTTTGAGACGAACCCTTGATAGCTTCGCTAAAATAACCCAATGTCTTCAGAAACCAGCCGCGGCTGGCTTTGATTTTAGCCATCTGATAACTTTTGCCCTGCTGCATTTCTTGGGCAACTTTCAAACCCAATTCGGTCCATTGCCTTGAAGAAGCCGGCCGGATAATAATTTGGACAGCCGCCCCTTCGCCTTCTTCGGCTAATTTGCTTAAAGTGTTAGTCATTCCGTTGAGCGGATCGGTTTCCAAATTCTGATAGGTCTTAAAAGGTAAAATATGGCTGCGGGCCAATTTTAAATAGCTGCCGCTAGCCGCGCCTTGGGGATTAAAAATATTATAATCTTCGCTTTTTTCAACAGAGGCGTCCGGATAAAGTCCGTGAATCTGTTTCTCAATAACATCTTCATAGCCGCGAGGCACCGCCATATAGAAAGCGATTTCCTCGCCGACTTGAGGAGTAGCTATTTCAAAAATCAAATGGGGCTGGCCATAAATAAAGACATCTTTAGTTTCTTTGATATTACTCAAACTGGCATAGAGCTGTTCCATGACTGAAACAATCTCTTTTTCGCTTTTGGGCGCTTCGCCTTCTTCTTTTTTGGCTTTCCTGGGCAAGGTAATTAAAAACAGGCTCATATTTAAAGCCCGCGTTAATCGGCCTCGGTTTTTTAATCGAAGAATAAAAAGAGAACTGCCGATGATAAAAATGGCCAGAACCAGAAAAAAGACTATTGGCAGAAGTATTTGATTAAGGTCTAAATTTAGGTTTACCTCCATGCTTAAAGGGTCGTCCTTTCGACCACGGCCTTCCGCTTTTGGCGGAAATTCGTGTGATCTTCGCCAGAGGGCGTCCTTCTAAGGGCGTCCCTTAAAAGGACACCCTTTTACAATTTTTTTAATTTCCTCTGTTCAATTAATTTCTGGTACAATTCATCTACCAAAGTATCATGAAGCTCGTCTAAAACATAAGCACTATCTAAGGCCTTGGCCGTCTCTACGGCAAAATCCAATCCTTTTTCAAAAGCCAAATCGGAAAGGGCCTTGATTTGGTCTTGGCGGTCCAAATCTTTAAGTCGCTTGGCTTCCTTCCGCGCTCGGGCTGACGGCGGAGCGATAGTCGGTTTGACTTCTTTGCCTGTTTCCTCTCCTTCGGCCGATTGACTAACTTCGGCCGAGGATTTCTCTTTAATTGATTCTGTCTCGGTTCTTTCCTTGCCAACCGCTTCTGTTTTTTCTCCGGTTAATTTCTCTGCCGACTCCGAGGTTTTTCCCTCGACTAAAGGAGTTTCTTTTTCTAAAGAAACTTTTTTTTCGGAACCGACTGATTCCTCTTCAATTGACTCTTCTCCAATCGGTTCGCGGTATTTATCCTTAACAGCCGAAAAATTGTCTTTTAATGATTTTTCTTCCATTAGATTAATTATACCATAAATTAAAAGAGGCAAACAATATCAAAATCAAGACCCGACCTTATTTTAATCAGGGTCGGGTCTTAATTAATATATCTTAAACGTTTATTTAAAGTTTCCTGGCCAAGAACTCGCCGACGGTCATATCCATCTCTTCCGGGATTGGTTTAAGCGCCCGAAAATTATTGGCCATCTCGCAATATTTTTTGTATTCTCCGTAACTAAACAAGCCATCGTGTTTTAAATCAAGGTCCGGCCCAAATCTGTCTTTGATATCTGCCAAATTTTCAGGGGTATTCTTAAGCAAATTGCCTATTGTTTCTTCAAAGATGGCCTTGGACTCGCCCGGCGTCATTCCGTAAGTATCCATCAGGTTTAATCTGGCATTATTAAATTGGGCTTCGCTAACCGGCGTCGGTAATTCTGCCAGCTTTTCTTCCATTGCTTCCGTCTTTGTTTCTTCTGCCATCTTGTCTATTTCTTCAACCGGCCCTTTCTCGATCGCTTCTGCGCCCATCTCAAGTTTCCTGGCCAAGAACTCGCCGACGGTCATATCCATTTCTTCCGGGGTTGGTTTAAGCGCCCGAAAATTATTGGCCATCTCGCAATATTTTTTGTATTCTCCGTAACTAAACAAGCCATCGTGTTTTAAATCAAGGTCCGGCCCAAATCTGTCTTTGATATCTGCCAAATTTTCAGGGGTATTCTTAAGCAAATTGCCTATTGTTTCTTCAAAGATGGCCTTGGACTCGCCCGGCGTCATTCCGTAAGTATCCATCAGGTTTAATCTGGCATTATTAAATTGGGCTTCGCTAACCGGCGTCGGTAATTCTGCCAGCTTTTCTTCCATTGCTTCCGTCTTTGCTTCTTCTGCCATCTTGTCTGCTAATTGCTGCGCTTCGTCTCCTTCAGTCAACTCGGCCGCTTTTTGCTGTGCTTCTTTTAGGGCTTTCTCGGCTTCTTGAACCATTTCACTCTTGTCAAAATCAGTAATCTTATCGGCCGTGATTTCGTCGTGGCCTTCAACGCCGGTCTCAACTTCGCCGGCCTTAGCCAATCCCTCGGCTTGAATAATCTTTTCCCAGGTGCCTTTTCTAATATCATTAAGGTAAGCAACCGCTCCTTTCTGTAAAACTCCTTCTTGCCAAAGCCTATCGGCGTGGCTCTCTAATTTATCAGCCATTTGGTTAAATTGAGCGTAATCCTTAATTTCCAAACTGTTGGCCTTAGCGTCCCAGGCGACCGCTTTGGCAAAGTCCTCGTGGTCAATACCGGCCACATTATGACCTTCGGCCAATTTAACCAGGTTAGCGGCCATATTCAAACTCTTAGCGCCTTGTTCCTCGGCAAACATACCGGAAGCGTCGGTCGCTTTGTCCATATGGTCAACGGCCATCATATGAAAAATTCTTTCCAACTGGGAAGGGACCTTGCCTTGGCCTAATTCCAAAGTGAAATTGGCCGCCAAACCTCTTTCGACGGCCTTTTCCAAGGTTTCGGCAACCACCTCCGGAGGAACTTCGGCCGCTCTTGTTTCGGTTTCCCTGGCCTCGGCAATCGTTTCTTCCAAAGGCCTAACTCTCGCTCCCGGTTCCAACTTTTCGGCAGACGGTTCAGCCGCTATCTCCTCTTGAGGCACCGGCATCTTTACTTTCCAGGATTCCTCCTGAAAGGTCTCTCCATAAGATAATTCTTCTTGAGGTATTTCCTCGGAATCTGAAGCTGTTGATATTATATCAGGCAGATGGTTCCAGAGTTGACGGAAGAGCAAACCACCTGTTTCAACCATCACTGCCCCAACCACCCCTTTAGCGGCCGCCTTGGTATATCTGGCCCCCATGGCCAAAGCGTCAACCGTGCCATATTGGCTAACCATCCTATCAAGGTCATTTAAATGTCTTGAATATTTACTAAGTATTTTCTCCCTTTCAAGTTTTCTCTCTTTGGCCGATAATTCTTTATTCGCCTCAATCTTTTTAATCTTTTTCTCAATCCCATTAACTGACATCTCTACGTCTTTTCTAATTATTTTCTGCAAAATACCGCTGGCCGTGCCCGGTTCAGCTCCTTTCTCAAGTCGTTTCAAAAGATCTTCTGGCACATTTTGCCGATAGGCCTTTTCTAAATCTTCTTTAGAAGCTTTTCTTTTGCCGGCTTCAACGGCTTCAGATTGGGCCTGTCCATAAATAGCCCAGGCTTCATCAGCCGCCTGGTCAATATCATGAACTCTGGTCTTCTCAATGACTTCTTCGTTCTTAAGCCGAGCTTCTTTGGCCGCTTCAGCTCCTCGAGAAAAGAACATACCGGCCATCATGACATATCTAAAGGGAGAACCCATGGTATAACCGACAATGTCGGTGACCACTCGGCCATATCTTAAAATGTTGCCGCCTAAAGAAACAACGTTGCCAAATCGATGTTTTTCCCCTTTTTCTATTCGTTCCATTTTCTCCCTGGCTTTTTGAGTGTCCTTTTGATAATCATCGCTAAATGACTCGAGCCATCGCCCCATCGTGCTCTTTTTATCGAATTTTTTGGCGGCGCTCTCGAAAACCTTGGCAAAGAAATTATTCTTTCTTTCCTGAACGAAGAAACCCATATTGTTTAAGCCAAAGCCAATCTTTTCTCTTTTCTCCGAAGGCATTTCTTTTAGTTCATTTTTAATCTCGGCTTTCTCTTCTTCCGGTTCCAACATCCTTTCTGCTCCAACGTTCTTAGTCAATTCAATGTCTTTTTCTTCTTCTATTATTGGGGCTGTCTCAAATTTTTCTTTGATCATATTTTATCCTTTTTATTTCCCAAAAACAAATTGAGGAGTCGTCAAACTTGTCAGGGAAATATAGTTTTCTTTTATTCTACCATCTTTTTCAATTTTACCATAGAAAAAATTATCCACAATCAATACTCATACTCATCAACGACCAATCCGCTTTTGTCTCTTAAAACAATCGTATCGCCGTCGTTATCTAAAATATCAACGGATTTATTAAGAAAAACCCGCCATTCGTCTTCAAAAAAATCCACTTCTTGATAATGGTCTAAATAGCATTGCTTGTAATTCAACTTTTCATTTATCAAATTGGTACACTGGCTATCTGAAGCAACTTGATAATGAGCGGAGTAATCAGGTATTTCGCATCTGCTTAGGCCTTTAATAAAATCGCGGCAGGCTTTTTTAAAACCGCTATAAGTTGATTCTGCCAACCGAGGACAACTTTCGTCTAAGGAAGGATGGAACTGCGATAATTGGTCCAAATAACCGGCGCATTTATTAGTCCGGAAATTTACCCCTTGAGGGCTTAAGCCGGTTGAGATAATCACCTCGTCCCGATAGGCCAATTTGATGTCAGAATCATAATTATCCAAAAGAGGGTGACGTAATTTCTCAACCGCTTGAGGAATGGTTATTGTCTCTCTTTTGGTTTTAATGGTCCAGCCGGTGATATTGATTGACTGGCTGTCATTGTTCTTAAGAATTAGATAATCGTTTTTAAAATTACCTTCTTCAGCGCGAACATCTCTAATTTCCACTTTTTGATAATAAGGCGAAATACCTATCTGAAAACTAATTTTGGCCGGAGTTGGGTCAGAATAGCCCTGTTTGTTTTTGGCCCGGACATAGAAGGTATAGGCCTTGCTTTCTTCTGATAAATCGTAGGTTTTGGTGTCGTTGTATTGACGGCGCCAATCAGTCTCATCGCCGACTAAATAGGTTTCAAAAGATAAATCGCCGGTTTGGCCCAAAGGATTGGTCCCTGAATATTTAAAAGTGACTTCGCCGCTTTCAACGACTTCTCCCTCAATCGGCCCTTGAAGAATAATTGTCTCCGGATATCGATTGGCCTCTGACAAAGTAATATTGTCGCCCTGTTCAATTTTGTTCAATTTGTCGTCGTCAATCTGGTAAATGTATTTCCAGCCAAAATTATTGCCCTCAAAAATTCGGGGATTGGGAAACCAGCGCCGCTGGTCTGACTCAATCAGATAAACTTCCGGACCGGAACCCTTTAATAAAGTTCCCTCCGGGTAATCGTCATACTTTCCTAAATCATCGCCTTGGGGATAATCGGCTAAAAGATTATCAGAAACTGCTTTGATATTAGCCCATTTATAGCGAAAATATTCAAAAGTTTCCGGGTCAGGAATCCAGCGCCGAGTGCCGTTTTCTAAAAGATAGACCTCCGGGCCGGTTCCCTTGATTAAATCGGCCTTGGGCAAATAAGCCTGACTGGCGCCAGCTAAACCCAAAAGGAAAAACGAAACTATTAAAATTAAAGCTGTTTTTGTTTTCCACATTCTTTTATTGATAATATACATTATTTTATGATAAAATCAAATTAAGTTTCTCTGACACGTATTTCTCGCTGGTAAAAAAGAAATGATTTTTTCTAAAAAATATCAAATTATTTTTCTGTTGTTAATTTTGAGTCTGGCAGTTTTTTTTCGCTTTTGGCAAATTGGAAGCATTCCGCCCGGCCTTTATCCAGACGAAGCCATTAATGGCAATGACGCAAGGCAAACTTTAGAAAACGGCCAGTTTAATGTTTTTTATCCGGAGAACAACGGCCGGGAAGGAGTCTTTATCTGGTTGATCAGTTTAAGTTTTTATCTCTTCGGTTCGGCCATTTGGTCTCTGCGTCTAGTCAGCGCTGTTTTCGGTGTTTTAACTGTTTTAGGATTATATCTGTTGGCGCAAGAGCTTTTTAACAAAAAAATTGCTCTGGCCAGCAGTTTTTTCTTAGCTGTTTCTTTCTGGCATACGAATTTCAGCCGAATTAGTTTTCGGGCTATTTTAGTTCCTTTTCTTCTTTGTTTCTCTTTTTATTTTCTCTGGCGGGCTTTCCATAGGAATACTCTTTCAGATTATATCTGGTCCGGCCTCTTTTTTGGTTTGGGCTTTTATACTTATATTGCCTTCAGAATGGCTGTTTTGATTTTAGGCCTGGTTCTTTTAATGAGAATAATTGATTATTGGCTAAAAAACAAATACCGCCAAATTAGTTGGCCTTGGGCTTATTTCAAGGGGAGCTGGTGGAAAGTGGACGTTTTTCTGCTGACTATTTTTATTGTCGCTTTGCCTATCGGATTACATTTTCTAAATTATCCTCAAGATTTTCTCGGTCGGGCCGGCGGCGTTTCTGTCTTTAGCCAGGAAAATCCTTATAAGGAAATATTTTTAAGTACGGTTAAAACCCTGGGAATGTTTAATTTAGTTGGCGATCAAAACTGGCGGCATAATCTGGCCGGTCAGCCAATGTTAAGCTGGCCAATCGGCCTTTTGTTTATTATCGGTTTGGTTTTGGTCATTAAAAACTTATTTAAAGACAGAGACACTTCCGTCTTTTTAATTGGCTGGTTTCTGATTATGCTTTTACCGTCCATTCTGACTTGCGAAGGACTCCCCCACGCCCTGCGAACCATTGGCGTCATTCCGGTTGTTTATATTCTAGCCGCCCTTGGTTTGGCCCTAGTTTTTAGATGGGTTTCCAAAATTAATCGACTGACCGCTTTTTTAATAATAGGTTTTTTGCTTGTTTATCCGGCTTTAGACAATTTCAATAAATATTTTTTTAAGTGGGCCCAAGATCCTAATGTTCCAGGCGCCTTCCGCCAGGACCTGGTCAAACTGACCGATAGCTTGAAAGATTGGCCGGCGGAAACTAAAAAATATATCATTGTCAACGAACCGGGCGTGCGAGTGCCTTATCCAGACGGTTTGCCCATGCCGGCTCAAACGATAATCTTTCAATCAGAAGCTAAGAATCTGCCAATAAATTATTTAGCCGAGGATCAAAAAAGCTGGACTGACCTTAGCCAGCCAGCTCTGATTGTTCTCCTAAAAAAAGACGCGTCTATCCTTGAGCAGTTATCAAAAACTTGGCCAGATGGTATAATAAAACAAATTAATGAATTTACCGCTTATCAAATTAAATAATAAAACGACTAATTTTTTAGCTGTTTGTCTTTTAACGCTGATGTTTGTCTTAGCTTTTTTAAGCCTGCGCGACGATTCGGCGACCATGGACGAACAGGCCCATATTCCGGCCGGCTATTCTTACATCAGTCAGAAAGATATGCGCCTTAATCCGGAACATCCGCCCCTGCTTAAGGACTTGGCCGGTTTATCTGCCTGGCTCGGTTCAAAACTGACCGCTCAACCGATTCATTTTCCTGACCAAATTGAAAGCTGGCAAAAAGGCGTCAACGACCAATGGGTTTTTGGCAGTCAATTTCTTTACCGGAGCGGCAATGACGCCGATAAGATTATTCTCTGGGCCCGTTTGCCCATGCTTTTAATTATGCTCCTTTTGGGAATTTATATTTTCAAATGGGCCAAAGAAATTTACGGGCATCGAGCCGGTCTTTTAGCTCTCCTGCTTTACTCATTCTCGCCTACTTTTTTAGCCCACAGCCGCTATGTCACTACCGACGTCGGAGCAGCGGCCGCTTTTTTTATCGCCGCTTACTATTTAATCAAATGGCTTCAAAAACCAAGCAAAAGAAATCTGGTCTGGGCCGGTTTGGTTTTTGGTTTGGCTTTACTGACTAAATTCTCTTTGGCTTTATTGATCCCCTATTTTATTTTCCTGGTTATTGTCTGGGTTATTTTAAAAAAACAACCTTTGCTTAAATCCATGCTTGGCCTTTTGCTGATTGGCTTAATTGGCCTAGCTTTGGTTTGGCCAGTTTATCAATTTCACGTCTGGAATTATCCGGTCGAAAGACAACTGACTGACACTCAATTCCATTTCCGCGACTTCGCCGTAGAAGAGGCGTCCGCTCCGGTCATCTGGATGGCTGACAAACCTTTGCTTCGTCCTTACGGACAGTTTTTCCTGGGCTTCTTAATGGTTATGCGCCGGGTCCTCGGCGGCAACACGACCTATTTCTTAGGCGAAGTTTCTAATCTGGGCTGGCACCATTATTTTCCCATCGTTTTTCTGATTAAAATTCCTCTAACTTTTCTTATCTTCATCTTAATTGCTCTGTTTTTAGCCGCCTGGCAAATTAAAAAACCTTTTTGGCAAAAACCTTATCATCGAACTCTCAAATGGCTGAAAAATCACTTAATTGAATTCGCTTTTCTTTCTTTCTTGGTTCTCTATTGGGCCACCAGCATTAAAAGCAATCTCAATATCGGCGTCCGCCATATTTTGCCGACTTTCCCTTTCCTTTATATTCTGGTCAGCGGCCAAATTGACCGCTGGCTGAATATCTCTTTCTGGCCGATTTTAGAAAAATTCAAACTAACCGCTCAAGGCCTTGGCCATACCTTTAAAACGGCCTTTCTCCTTTGTCTAAAAACCTATTTCAAGTATTTAGTTGTGGCCATCTTGCTCTTTTGGTACATTTGGGGAACTCTCGCTATTTATCCCCATTTCTTAGCTTATTTCAGCCAATTTATCGGAGGAACCAAAAATGGCTATAAATATGTCACCGACTCCAATTTGGACTGGGGGCAAGATTTAAAGCGACTGGCCCAATTCGTGGAAGAAAATAAGATTGACCAGATTTATCTCAGCTATTTTGGCGGCGGCTCGCCCGAATATTATTTAGGGAACAAATATCAGCTCTGGTGGGGAGACCGCCATCCGTCCGAACTGCCGCCCAACAGTTGGCTGGCTGTCTCAGCCACTCTTTTGCAAGGCGGCCGCGGCTGGCCGGCTCCCGGTTTCAATCAAAAAACCGGCTACTATAATTGGCTGAACCAATACGAGCCGGTTGAAGTTATTGGTTATTCTATTTTTGTTTATCATATCAAATGAAAACGGCGCATATAAATTGAAAGATGCGCCGATTATTTTCTTGCTCCCCCCTGTTAAGGGGGGTAGTCAAGCCTCTATCGAGTTCGCGCCTCAGTCAAATTGATTGACTCCCGATCGGGTAAGGACTCTCGAACTCGTTTCAGCCAAAATAACATATTCTCATTATAAAGAAAAATACCATTTAGTCAATACTGTTTTTAGGGCGACTATACTAAAAAGGTTCGGGATATGTTTTTAGCAACGTCGGTAGGAGTTTAGGAGCTTCGCTTCTAAAACTTCTATTTATAATATACTCTTCCGTCTATCTTCAAGTCAATATATTCTAAAGAAGTCGTCTCTTTGATTTGTTTTTCCAAAACCATTTCCAAGGACCTTAATTGTGATTCTGCGGAATAAGTCGGATTGAAATAAATCTGCCAGCCAGCCGCCATAGTCAGACGCAAATCTCCTAAAGAAACAACTCTAAAATTATTCATCTGCCAGGACAGCCCGGCAGTTGTTTTTATTTTAGGCAATTTTTCTCTGACGGTTAGAATGAAATCGATTGTTTCGGGAGAAAGAACTTGCTGCCGAAGATTGACCTCTTTATCCCGAGAACTGTAAATATTTAAAACCAGACTGCCGCTGATTAAAGGAGACTCTTTGAAGACAATTCCTTCTTGGTCAATATAGAAACATTTTTTAATTTTCGGCTGGGCAATTATTTCTTCTTTCTCTGTCTTTCTCGTTTCTTCGATTAGTTGCTCCTCGTTTAGTTGTTCTTCCTTGGCTATTTCTTCAATCTGGCACCAAATACCAATGCTTTCTCTTTCTTCAAAAAATATTTCCAAGCCGGCCTCGGCTTTTTGAGCCAAAGATTTAATGGCAGACAGCCGAGGCATTCTCCTGTTAATTTGGACTATTTTAATTTTAGGAAATTTATCCAAAATATCTTCTTCAATCTTGCTTAACGGCGCTAAGACAATACTTTTTTGCGGAATAAATTGCCAAAATTTTTCCTCTAAATTTCTTTGGACAATCTCAATAATTCCCGAACTGATTTCTTCTTTGATTGGCAAAGCTGAAGCATTGATCCCAATTTTATCCACCCATAAGCCGGGCCAAAAGATTAAAAAATAAACTGAACCGGCTAAAAAACAAAAAAACAGCCCTGTAAAAATTATTCTTTTCAGGGATGATTTTTTATGGGTTCGTTTAGCTGCTCGATATCGGTTCTTTCTCATTTATCCAATTTGATCAATCTTGCCCATATATTTTTTTAAAACTTTGGGCACTTTGATGCTTCCGTCCGCCTGCTGATAATTTTCAAAAATGGCAATCAAAGTTCGCCCAATGGCAAAAGCCGTGCCGTTCAAAGTATGAACGAATGCTAATTGACCGTTTTTGTCCGGACGATAGCGAATATTCAACCGCCTTGCCTGAAAATCGGTGCAATTGCTGGTCGAGTGAGTTTCCCGATACTGATTTTGTCCGGGCATCCAGGCCTCAATATCGTAAGTGGCCGCCGAGGGCCCGGCCAAATCGCCGGTAGATAATTGAACTACCTGATAAGGAATTTCCAATAATTTCACTAACTTTTCCTGCGTTGATAATAAAAAAAGATGTTCTTTTTTTGAGTTGGCCGGCAAGCAAAAACTGAACATTTCTACTTTATCAAACTGATGGACTCTTAAAATGCCTTTGGTGTCTTTGCCATAGGCGCCGGCTTCTCTCCGGAAACAGGTTGAAAAGCCGACATACCGCTTAGGCAGCTCTTTTTCTTTTAGAATTTCGTCCATGTGCATAACGCCCATTGATTGTTCGGAAGTGCCGACTAAATACAAATCATCTTTCTCCAAATGATAAACTTCATCGGCTCCTTGGTCTAAATAACCCATGCCAGCCATCGGCTTTTCTTTAAGCATGACTGGCGGGACAACCGGAACAAATCCTTCCTTGTTCAGAACTTCCAAAGCTAACTGGACCAAAGCGAATTCCAATAAAACAGCTCCGCCTTTTAGATAACTAAAACGAGTACCGCTAACCTTAGCCGCTCTTTCAATATCAATAATGTCCAATTTTTCGGTCAGGTTTAAGTAATTTTGGGGCTGGAATTTTTGTCCGCCTTTAGCGGAAAGCTTTGGCTTTTTGCCTTCCTGGCGTAAAACCTTGTTGGCGCTTTCATCTTTTCCTTCGGGTACCTCGTCTAAAGGCAGATTAGGTATTTGTCTGCTCAAATCATTTAATTTCTTTTCAGCATCGCTTAAATCCGGCGCCAACTCTTTTATTTTCTCTTTTAATTGTTTTGCCCTGGCCAATTGTTCATTGTTTTTTGTTCGCTGCTCGCTGATTTTATTTTGTTCCGCTTTTAGCCCTTCTATCTCTTGAAGCAGCTGACGCTTTTTTTCATCCAGTTCTAAAAGCCGGTCAATGTCGCATTTGACCTGTTTTTTCCGGCAACCTTCTTTAATTTTATCCGGATTTTCCCGAATAAATTTTATATCCAACATAATCTTTAAGGGCGTCCTTTGAAGGGCGTCCCTTGGAAGTACGCCCTTTTGGTCGAGATGTCTCGGAAATTGCAACCTTTATTTTGGCTTCATCAAAGGAAATAGAATAACTTCTCTTAAACTATGCGAATCGGTCAGCAAGGCGACTAATCGATCTATTCCTATGCCGAAACCGGCCGCCGGCGGCATCCCATATTCCAAGGCCTCAACAAAATCCTGGTCATAACGGTAATCTTCTTGTTTTTTAAGCGCTTTTTTTTGTTCGATGGGATCATTTTGTTCGCTAAAGGCCTTAATTAATTCTACTCCCCAAGCAACTCCTTGCAGGACCTGGCCATTTTTAGCTAAAGGAATATTCGGCAGGCCCAAAACAAAAGTTGGTTTTTTAATTTTGGCAAAGGCCTCTTTTTCTTGGCCCTTTTTAACAATATCCTGATAATTGACTCTTGACCACTTTTCAGGAAAGACCTTAGGATTAAGAGAATGCATCATTTCCTCCATAAATTTCATTAAATCCTGCCAATCCCAATAAGCGGCGTAACATTCCAGCATGGTAAAATCAGGATTATGATGGCTGTCTAATCCTTCGTTTCTAAAACAACGGCCAATTTCATAAACCTTTTCCAAACCGCCAACTAACAATCTTTTTAAATATAGCTCCGGAGCAATACGCAGATATAAATCCATATCCAAAGCGTTATGGTGGGTTTGGAACGGCTTAGCCGAAGCGCCGCCGGGAATCAATTGTAAAATCGGCGTCTCTACTTCAATAAATCCTCTTTTCTCTAAAAATTCTCTCACCGCTTTGATAATCTGACTGCGGACTAAAAATTTCTTTCTAACCTTTTCATTCATCAATAAATCTAAATATCTCTTGCGGAATCTTTCTTCCACATCTTTAAGACCGTGCCATTTTTCCGGCAAAGCAGCCAAACTCTTGGATAAAATCAGGCAATCTTTGACTAATAAAGTTTTTTCGCCTCTTTTGGTTAAAAAAAGTTTTCCTTTGGCTTGGATAAAATCGCCGACGTCAAAATTAGCCAAGAAGAAACGGTATTCTTTTTCGCCTAATTCGTCTTTTTTAAAATAAATCTGGAATTTAGCCGAGCCGTCTTTTAGATGAGCAAAGGTAGAGCCGCCGTGCTCCCGAATTGTCCGCAGGCGGCCGACTAAAATAATTTCTTTCTTTTTGGCGGCCAATTGGTCAAAATTATCAATTGCCTCCCGGCAGGTATCGGTCCTTTCAGCTTTGGCCGGATAGGGATTAATTCCTTTGCGGCGGAAAGCTTTCAATTTCTTCAATCTGGCTTGTTTAATAGATTCCATGGTTTAATTTACATTATCTTGACTATCTTATAATTCACTTTTTTCTTAGGAGTTTTCACTTTAATTATATCACCAACTTGATGGCCAAAAAAGGATTGTCCCAAAGGCGACTCATTGGAAATTTTGCCCTGGCTTGGTTCGGCTTCTTGAGAGCCGACAATCATGAAAGTTTGACGCTTTTCCGAAGGCGTTTTTTTAAATAAATTTCTAAGCCCGGACGACTTTTTTTGGTCAACCAATTCCGCCTCAATAACCGAACCTATTTCAACCCGCTGCTGATTTTTCCGGCTCGGCTTTATCAAGGAGACCTCCTTGATAATCTTCTCCAATTCTAAAATTCTTCCTTCATTAAAGGCCTGTGCTTCTTTAGCGGCGGCATATTCCATATTCTCAGACAAATCGCCCAGCGACTTAGCTTCTTCTAAATGCTGGGCAATTTCTTGCCGTTTGACCGTTTTGCGTTCTTTCAGCTCTTTTTTTATTTTTTCTAAACCTTCGGGGCTAATATATTCCATAAGTCAAGTAAGATAAGGTAAGCCAAGGACATCCTTCAGAGGGCGTCCCTTTGAGGGCGTCCCTTTAAGGGACGCCCTTTTACTGCTTTTACTGATTAAAATACCATTCTAATACTTCTTTGGCAATCGGTAAAGCTATTTGCGAACCTTCGCCGCCTCCTTCAATTAATATAGTCAGGATGATTTCCGGGTTTTCGTAGGGAGCGTAACCGATAAACCAAGCATGGGTCTGCCCAGCCGAACCAAATTGAGCCGTCCCTGTTTTACCGGCCACTTCAACCGGCAAATCAATCAAAGAGCGCGCCGAACCGGTCAAAACCGCTTGACGCATTCCTTCTTGAACTATCTCAATATTCTTTTCTTGAATAAATCCCTGGCGGATAATCTTAGTTGGAATATCTTCAATGATTTTCCCTCCTAAGTCAACGATTTTATCAACTATTTGAGGTTGATACAAAACGCCGCCATTGGCAATGCTGGCCAGAGCGACGGTCATTTGAAGCGGCGTCACCAAAATATCTCCCTGGCCAATGGCCAGATGATAAGTGTCGCCAAGGTACCATTCCTCGTTTGGTTTTTTTTCTTTTTTCCAAGACGGGTCAGGAACCAAGCCTTCTTTTTCGCCAATTAGGTCTATCTGGGCCGCTTGGCCCAAGCCAAAATACTGAAGGTATTCCTTAATCCGGTCAACGCCTAATCCTTCTATCTGCCCATAACCGCCGCCGATGGTATAGAAATAGACATTGCAGGATTGGGCGATGGCCTTAATAATATCTGTCAATCCATGAACTTTCCAGTCGGGATAATGGTAAACAATTTCCGGATTGTATTTATGAAAAACGCTTATTCCTCCTTGACAATCAATTTGCCGAGAAGGTTTAATAATTTCTTCTTCCAGGGCGGCTGCGGCAATCAACGGCTTAACCGTTGAACCGGAAGGATATTGGCCGGCTAAAACCCGATTCAAAAATGGCTCAGCCGGGTCGTTTTCTAGAGCGGCCAAACTTTCCCGAGAAATCCCTTGGGCAAAAAGATTATTGTCAAAACTGGGCAAGCTGACTAAGGCCAGAATACCGCCATTGCGCGGGTCAATAGCTAAAGCGGCCGCCTTTCCTGAAAAAGTTAATTGCTTAAGCGTTTTTTCAAGTGTTTGATAAAGTTTTTCCTGCAATTCTTGGTTAACGAAAAGAACTAATCCTTGACCCGGTTGAGCCGGCTTAGTCGCTAACAAGTTTTGGCTTTTGCCTAAAGAATCTACTTCTACTTGTTCTTGGCCGGGCTGGCCCCGCAGGACAGATTCATATTTCAATTCCAAGCCAACCTTGCCAATTTGTTCATTACGAGAATAATCCGGATGTTTTTCTAAATCAGCCGGGCTAAGCTGGCCGGTATAGCCTAAAAGATGAGCGAAATAAGAAGATTTGATGTACTGCCGTTGCGGATTTTTCTCCAGCCGCCAACCGGGCCAATCGCCAATTAAATTTTCCAAAACCAAAGCGGCTGACCGGTCAATATTTTTAGCCGCCACCAAATGGCTGATTTGGCCGGCCGCTTCTTCTATTTTCTTTCTCAGGTCTTTCTGAATACTCTCGGCCATGTCGTCTTGAACGTTGCTGCCGTCCTGAAGATCAGTAAAGGATTTTAAAAGTTCGTTGCCAGATTCTTTATCTCGTTCGGCCGAGCTCAAAATAACGCTTATTTTTTTAAAAATTTCTTCCTGATTCTCAATTGAACTAGCCAAAAAATCATTCAGATTGACCGTCAAATCAAAGCTGGGAGCGTTATAGACCAAGGGCCGTCCCAAATAGTCATAAATAATCCCCCGCGGGGCAGGCAAAGAGTAAATTCTCAAACAATTCCCCTGGGCTAAATTATAATAATAATCTCCTTTGGCTATTTCTAAATAACCGGCCCGTAAAAGCAAAACTAACAAACAAACAATAATCAAGGCATAAAAAAGAAAAAAATTACGGCGCTTAATCGGCTGCTCTAATTTCCCTTTGTCCTCTAAGGAACGGACGGCTTCAGCATCTAAAAAAATCTCCTCGGCCTCAATGCTTTCGCGAGCCCTATTTTGTATAAACCCCGCGCTTTTACTTTGAAAAAGACGCCGGGTAAAATATTTTTTTAATTCCATATAAGCAGATTAAGAAAGCCATGTTGTAAAAAGCGGAAATAAGCAAACCAACTAAATAATTTAAAGACAAAAGAGACAAATAGATTTCTTGCTGACTTAAATTGATGAAAACAAACAGCTTGGCCAAGCCGAATAAAACCAACCCATAAAACAAACTGGCCAAGCCAATTAAAAAAAGAACAATCCAGAATTTAGCTTCGGGAAAAATGCTCTGATTAAACCGGCTGATAAAATAAGCGGTCGTCAGCAAGCTTAAGCCAATTAAGCCAAAAGACAGCCCGGAAAATAAATCTAAAAAAAGACCTCCTAATATCACCAACCACCAGGTCTTCTTGAAATCTCTAAAAATAACGAGCAGTAAAGTTAAAACCAAAACTAAATTAGGAACAATTCCACTTATGGCCAAAAAAGGCAACACGGTTGTTTGCGAGACAGCCGCCAATAATAAACCTAAAATAATTAGGAAGGTTTTCATAATTTAGCGTTAAGGATTATTCTTTGGGAAATTTATCACTTGAACACAAAAACTTTCTCCAGATTTTCAAAATCAACAGCCGGTTTAATTTTGGCTTTCTGAAAAATCTCCACATCAATTGAAATAATCTGGCTGATTTGGCCGATGAACAATCCGGCCGGGAAAAAACCGGCCAAACCGGAAGTGACAACCGTTTGCCCTTCTTTAATGTTTTCCCCTTGAGGAATAAAATCAATCGTTAAATTAAGCCATTGATTGCTTTTAACCAAGCCGGTCACTCCTGATTCTTGGACAAGCGCGTTAACCCGGCTGTTAGGGTCAAGAATCAACCGAACCTTGGACGAAGAATTATTTGTTTCCACAACCTGCCCAACTAAAAAATTGCCGGCCGTAATGACAGCCGCTCCTTCTTTAACTCCGTCTTGGCTCCCCCGGTTTATCAAAAGAGTTTTCTCAAGAAAAGACGAATTGCAACCAATAACCCCGGCTAAAATTAATTCCGGCGATTCCGGAGAAGACACGCTCAACTGCTGGCGGAGAAACTCATTTTCTCGAGCCGCTTCTTTCAATTGGACAAGCTGGCTTGAGAGTTCTTTGTTTTCCTCTGCTAACCTAACTTTTTCTTGATTAAGACGATTAAGCGAAATTAGCGAGCCGGTCATTTGATTTACTTTTGAAGAAAACTGATAACTTATTTTTTGAACGGAAGCGGTTAAACTAAAAAAAATGTCTTGGGAAAATTTTAACCAACCTTGGCTGTTTAAAAAAATAAGGCCGACAATAATTAATAAAGATAAAATAAAAGGATGGCTAAAAACTCTTTTCATTTTAAAAGGTTGCTATTGAGGACTACGCCCTTGGCTTCTCAAAGGACGTATCCGAAAGGGCGACCCTTTAGCATTTTAGCACAGCTACTATTAAAATACAAAAAAGTCTGACCAGATTAAATTAAACTCGTCAGACTTTCGCCTGCTTAGAATAGATTTTAATTCTATCTTCACATCTCGGTAGAGCCTTTAAAACGATTAACCGGATTCACTACATTGGCCTGTCTTCTTCCGAAGAAGAACTTTCTGAAGGAGAGCTTTCTGACGTTTCGTCGGAAGGACTTTCTGAAGATTTGCTAGATTCATCCAGACCAGTTGAAGGAGGCGTCTCCGAGGGTGTTTCTGAAGATATCGGCATCTCTGGTCCTCCGCCGTCTTTCTTTTTTGACTTAATCCAGTAAACCAAACCAATGAAAACGACTAAACCGATAATAATATATATCCAAGTCATACTTTTTCGCCTATTTTAGCTTCAGCTTAATTGATAAATTAAACCATCCTCGACCTTTTAATATTTAAGCTCATAGAAAATACGGCAAAGAAACTCCCGATTTTAATCGTGGAGAGGAATTGCCGTTTTTAATTGTGGAATATCTTGCTTTACAAAGTTCAGATGAACAAGATAAAATATCCTTATGGAA
>Ga0210051_1001251_pt1 | contig 25514 bp, 22 predicted proteins | sample CryGey092014_all_FD_185464 | JGI IMG/M metagenome (GOLD analysis project Ga0210051, IMG submission 185464) | Groundwater microbial communities from aquifer - Crystal Geyser CG23_combo_of_CG06-09_8/20/14_all (SPAdes) (version 2) | ecosystem: Environmental > Aquatic > Deep subsurface > Groundwater...
TATCGTGTAAGACTGTGGAATATGTATTACAACAACCTAAGGCATTGCGGATTAAACGGCAAATCGCCGAATCAATTTTTAGAAGATTATCAACTAACTAAACCGACAAATGTCTGTGCCTAAGACATAACAAGGGAACCCTCATAATCGCACATGATATTAGGATATACCTCTAAAAAGTCTATGCCAAAGACGATATACACAGCTTTAATATTCCTTTCCCTCCCCTGCCTCTGTTTTGCTTCTGCCAAACCTCTTGATGTCGCCATCAATGAAATCGCCTGGATGGGAACAAAAACGTCAGCTAATGATGAGTGGCTTGAGCTTTACAATAAATCAAATCAAGACATAAATCTTGAGGGATGGGTATTAAAAGCTAATGACGGAAGCCCTGAAATAAAACTCAAGGGCTCAATCCTCTCCTTAGGTTATTTTCTGCTGGAAAGAACCGACGACAATACCCTCCCGGCAATTAAGGCTGACCAAATTTACAAAGGAGCGTTGGGCAACAACGGAGAAAAACTGGAGCTTTACGATAATTTGGGAACGCTAATTGACTCTGTTGACTGCCATTCAAAATGGCTTGCCGGCGACAACTCCTCAAAACAAACCATGGAAAGAGCAAACAATAATTGGCAAACAAGCGAAAATCCCGGAGGGACCCCAAAAGCCGAAAACAGCGCCGGCGCTAAAATTACAGCGCAAAAAACATCACCACCCGTCCCTGTAGCGATTACGAAACAAAATCCCGAAGAAGCAAAGACAGAACCAAAAATAGAACCGAAGGTAGAGCTGGAGGAAGGAGAAAATAAAACGCCTGCCGCTAAAAAGGAAAATTCGGGATTGGCGATGGCAAGCTCATTAATTATAGCTGTTTTGTCAACAACAGCGATACTCATTTTAAATAAGCAAATCAATAAAGATGGATTTGCCTAAATAAAATTTTTAGCATAGAATATTAGTGTATGTCAGGACATAGCCATGCCAAAACAGTAAAAAGAGTTAAAGACGCCAATGACGCCTTAAAGGGGAAGATTTTCTCAAAAATTTCCCGCGAAGTTACGATTGCAGTTAAAGAAGGAGGTGGCGACCAGGAAAGCAATTCAAGGCTTCGTATCCTTATCCAAAAAGCGAAAAAGGCCAATATGCCGAAAGAAAATGTTGAAAAAGCGATTAAAAAAGGAACAGGAGAACTGGCCAGCGAAGCTCTGGAAACAGTAACTTTTGAAATATTAGGGCCTAAGGGAATCGCCGTCATCGTTGAAGGAATAACTGATAACAAAAATCGGACGCTCGGTGACATTAAGAGTATTCTTGTTCGGACAAATGGAAAATTAGCTGATGAAGGCTCTACGAAATGGCTATTTGATAGAAAAGGGGAAATTGTTTTTCATATCTCCGAGCCCCGCAGCGACGGGATCCCGCAAAATGCGGGACAGACGGAAGGGAACCAAGACAAAGATAAAATGGAGTTGGCGGCTATTGAGGCCGGGGCCGAAGATATTTACTGCGACGAAGACGTTTTCGGAGTCTACACAAGGCCGGAGGATTTAGAAAAAGTAAAAAGGGAAATGGAAGCAAAAGGATTTGCCCCAGAATCGGTTTCTTTGTCATGGAAAGCGAAAAGCGAAATTGCTTTAGACGAAAAAGGGATAGAAGCCTGCCAAAAATTATTTGATGAGTTGGACAAAAACGACGCCGTCCAAGAAATCTATTCTAATTTAAAATTATGATCGTTTTGGGAATAGACCCTGGTCTGGCAAATATAGGATACGGAATAATCAAAGAACTAAAAGCCCCGTTGCTGGACAAGAAGGGGGTTTTAAAATGCTTAGGATATGGGCTAATACAAACAGACCCAGCTTTTTATCTGGCTGAACGGCTCCATAAATTGAACAAAGAACTCAATGCAATAATAAAAGAATACGAGCCGAGTATAATAGCTATGGAAAATGTCTATTTCTTCAAGAATCCAAAAAGCGTTATGGCTGTCAAACAGGCAGAAGGAGTTATTTTACTGACGGCCACAAAAAAAGGAATACCTGTTTACGCTTTCAATCCTTTGCAGGTAAAATTCGCTTTGACCGGCTATGGCCGAAGCGAAAAAAAAGAAGTGCAGGAAAAAATAACCTCCACTCTTAACTTAAGAGAAATACCTAAGCCGGATGACGTCGCCGACGCTTTAGCGATAGCCTTAGCTTACTACAAAATCAAATACACTGATTGTTGCAAAAAATCCCGCCGCCTAAACTAACTTAACGAATTTTCTTTTGCCTGATTGCAAAATCATTCCCTCCTTTCGTCCAGAAGACGACCGGCCTCTGGCCGGAGTTTCAACAATTTCTTGCCAATCATTTTGGATTTGACCGTCAATCTTTACCCCTCCCTGCTCAATCAATCTTCTTGCTTCCGCTTTTGAGGAAGCAATTTTTGTTTCAACCAGCAAATCCAATAATTTATAACTTGAAGTTTTGAGTTTACAGTTTGGGATATCAGAAGGTATTTGTTTTTCCGTAAAAATCTTACTGAACTCCTCCCCGGCTTCTCTTGCTTCTTTTTCACCGTGATACATTTTTACAATTTCAAAAGCCAAGCGCGCCTTTATGTCGCGCGGATTTACTTTTTTATCTTTTAATTGTTCCTTTATCTTTTCAATCTCGGGTAAAGATATTTCTGCGCAAAGCTCAAAGTAGTCTATTATTAATTCATCTTTCATCGACATCAGTTTCCCGTACATATCCTTAGGATTATCAACGATGGCGATTATGTTCCCCCAACTCGTTGACATTTTCCGTCCGTCAAGGCCAAAAAGCATTTTCAAGGTCATAATATCTTGAGGTTCTTGCTTAAAGGCTCTTTGAATATCTCTGCCCGCTTTCAAGTTAAATAACTGGTCAAATCCTCCGATTTCCAAATCGGCCTTCACTGCCACGGAATCATAACCCTGGAAAAGAGGATAATTCAATTCATAAAGGCCGATGGGAGTTCCGCCATCCCAGCGTTCCTTAAAATTCCTCCGCTGAATCATCTGTTGAGCGGTAAAATTCGCAGACAGGGAAAGTAAGTCTTTGGCGCTTAATTTGTCCAGCCATTCGCTGTTATAATGAACTTCTGTTTTTTTAGCGTCCAAAATCTTATAAATTTGAGGGAGATAATCTTTCATATTTTCTTTAATTTCTTCCGCAGACAAAGAACGACGCATTTCCTGTTTATCAGAAGCGTCTCCGATTTGAGCGGTAAAATCTCCTATAATCAAAACAATCTGGTGTCCCAAATCCTGAAAGGCTTTCAACTTCCAAAGCTGGGTGGCTCTTCCGATATGAATTTTCGGACCGGTCGGATCAACCCCGTGTTTAATTCTTAATTTCCTACCGGAAAGCAACTCCTTTTTAAGGTGTCCCTTATCAATAATTTCCTCCACTCCCCGTGTCAGAATTTCTTCTATGCGATTAGCGTCAGTATTAATTTCCATATTAATATCATAACAAAAAAAACGATCGGCTTAAAGGAGGGACGCCCAAGTGTTCAAAATTTGGACACTTATAGTTTGACTTTTAAACATACTTAACCTATGCTTAGATATATGGCTAAAGACTATTATAAATTCATAAAAGAACTCCGAGTTAAAAAGGGGCTATCGCAGATCAGCGTCGCTGAAAGAATAGGAATCTCCCGTTCGTCTTATGTCGCCTTTGAACAAGGCAAGGTCGGATTAAGCTTATCGGAAGCAATTAAGCTGTCTGATATTTTCGGCATCTCCTTGACCGAAGTTGAGGCCGGATTAAAGCCGAATTATCAAAAATACAAAGAAATGATATTGGCTTATTTACGCAAAGCAGTATCGCCTGACGGCAAAATTTTAAAAACCAAATTAGCCAAAATGCTTTATCTGGCTGATTTCGCTTGGTTCTATGAACAATCGGAAAGTATGAGCGGACTGCAATATCGCCGCATTAAATACGGCCCTGTCCCTGATTTGTACTTTCGGGCTATTGATGAACTGGAAGAAGACGGGAAAATTACTATAGACAGAAAAGGCGAACCGCTTTTAATTTCTGAAAATGCCGCCTCCGGACAGCAAAAATTAAATTTACTGTCAGAAAAAGAACTTGCCCTTATAGGTAAAATTTCCCTCAAATGGGATAAAAGAAAAACCAGCGAAATAGTTGATTTTACCCACAACCAACTGCCCTATAAAATTTGCCAGCCGGAGGAAATCATCCCCTACGAATTGATCACTCAGCAGGACCCGGACTATGTCTATTAACTACTCTGTACTTCTCCAACCATTCGCCGAACGCCATTATCTGAAAAATTTTAGAAAAAAATATAAAGGCGCTTGGAATATAACATGGCGCGCCATCTGCGAAGAGCTAAGACGCTTTGACTCTTTTTTGGAAACATCCGTCGCCGAAACAATAACCGAAAATAATAATATCAGAATCGCAAAAACCGAATTCCGCGTGACCGACACAACTGAATCAAGAAAATCATCGGGCAACCGATGTATTGTGGCCGTTCATAAAGACACCAGCATCGTTAAGGTTCTTTTGATTTACCACAAAAACGATTTGGGCGATGGCAATGAAACCGCAAAATGGAAACAGGAAATTAAAAATAACTATCCTGAATATCGCGAATTATTATAGGATTTGCCGAAAGAAAAGAAATGCTTTAAAATTTACAGAGACGATTATAAAATTATGAGCAAAAGGAGTTTCAATCGGAAAATATTCCAAGCAAAGAAGAGCTGGCTCTTCTTGTTTTTGTCTACTATAATTTCCGGCTTTCTTATTATTCTTATAGGGTTTATTGTTTTATTTTCATTTTACGCCAAAGACCTTCCCCGTCCGGAAAAATTCACGGAAAAACAATTCACACAATCAACCAAAATATATGACAGAACAGGAGATGTACTTCTTTACGAAATTTACGGAGAGGAAAAAAGAACATTGGTCCCCATCTCTTTAATCCCCGAATATCTGAAACAGGCGGTCATAGCTACTGAAGACGCTGATTTTTACAACCACCCCGGAGTAGATATGAAGGCAATGGCCATGTCAATTTTGGCCAATATCAAAGTAATGCAACCGACCGCCTACGGCGCGTCAACCATAAACCAACAATTGATAAGGTCTGTTTATTTCTCACCGGAAAAGACAATGTCAAGAAAGTTTAAAGAAATAGTTCTGTCTTTGGAACTTAACCGTCGCTACTCCAAAGACCAGATATTGGAATGGTACCTGAATCAAGTCCCTTTCGGCTCAAACTGCTATGGAGTGGAAACTGCCAGTCAGACATATTTCAAAAAATCAGTTTCTGACATCAGTCTGGAAGAAGCTGCTGTTTTAGCTTCTTTGATACAAGCGCCCAGTCGCCTTTCTCCTTATGGAAACAATAAAGATGAACTTCTGAAAAGGAAAGACTATGTTTTGGACAGAATGGTAAAAAATAATTTCATAGACACTGCCAAGGCGGAAGAAACAAAGAAAAAAGAAATCACTTTCGTAAAAATTTCCCAGTCGATAAAAGCCCCCCACTTTACCTTATGGATAAAACAACAACTTGAAGAAATGTATGGCGAGGATTTTCTTCGAGAGAAAGGGCTAAAAATTTATACATCCATGGACTGGGATATCCAACAGATAGTTGAGGAAGAATTAAAGGCAGGGACAATAAAAAACAAGGCCTATAACGCAAATAATGCCACCTTCGTGGCGATTAATCCCAAAACAGGGGAAGTACTGGCTCTGACAGGATCAACCGACTATTTTGGCGATCCCGTTCCTGCCGGATGCGACCCGGGGAAAAATTGTCTTTTTGACCCGCAATACAATGTGGCCATTGGAACGCCGAATAATCCCGGTCGCCAACCCGGCTCAACTTTCAAACCATTCGCTTACGTAACCGCTTTTAAAAACGGCTACAGCGACAAAACAATAGTCGCTGATGCTCCAACCAGCTTTGGTGTTTGGGGAAACCAAGAATACGCGCCTCAAAACTATGACCGACTTTTCAGAGGCGACGTAACTTTAAGGCAAGCGCTTTCACAATCATTAAATATCCCGGCCATAAAAACTCTTCTTTATCTGGCAGGAGGAACGCCGAAAGAAGGAATAGAGAACACAATAAAAACAGCGCAAGATTTGGGTATCACCACTTTAAAACCGCCTTTCGGCCCAGCTATAGTTCTGGGTGGCTGGGAAGCAAAATTGTTGGAAATGGTTTCTGCTTATGGTGGCTTTGCCACAGAAGGAATGATCACTCCGCCAGTCTCAATTTTAAAAATAGAAAACGAGCAGGGAGATATTATTTTTGAAAACAAAAAAGAACCAAAAAGAGTTCTTTCCGTTGAACCCTGTAGAATTTTAAATGACATTTTATCAGACAACGTTGCTCGAACGCCTATGTTCGGGGCTAATTCTTCCCTCTATTTTAAAGACTATCAGGTGGCGGTAAAAACAGGAACTTCTGAAGATTATCGCGACGCCTGGACGATCGGCTATACGCCGTCTTTAGTCGGCGGAATTTGGGTCGGGAATAATAACAACAAAGAAATGGTAAAGAAAGCCAGCGCCATGATATCTTCGCCGATGTGGCACAGTATTATGGAAAAGATTTTAGGAAAAATGCCCAAAGAAACCTTCACCAAACCCTCCTCCAATTAGTTGGCTTTGATGGGCATCAGAACGTAGAAAAAATCATCTTTGCCTGACTGCTTCAAAACCCCGGGGCCCTCTTCGTTGGTAAGCTCAAAAACAATATCCTCTCCTTTTATTTTGGAAATTCCGTCCAATAAAAATTTATAGTTGAAAGAAATACTCAATGGATTTCCCTTTATATCGCCGGACAAAAAGCTCTCATACTCCCCCAATTCAGAACTTTGACTGAAGATTTCAATTCTTTTCTTTTCGGGATTTACCTTTAAATTGACTTCATTAGATTTCCCTCCGAAAAGTCCGGCCGCCTTGACCTGATTCAAAAATTCCTCTTTTTTAAGGACAGCTTTTATGTCTGACTTTTGAGGAATTATCTCCTGATAATTAGGATAATCGCCTTCTATTAATTTAGAAACTAACTGGATTTGAGGATGTTTTGTTTCAGCCATAATTGACTCAAAAAGAACCTGATTGGGCGAGAAATATATGTCCAATGCCCCTTCTTTCTCTCCAAAAATACTGACAATTTCTCTGGCCGCCTGCTGGGGCAAAATCATTGAAACGTCGCCGGAAAAAGATTTTTTAACCGGCATCCTTTTTTCTCCCAGCCTAAAACTATCCGTGGCCGCCATCTTTAATTCTTTTTCTTGAAAAAGAAAATATATGCCTGAAATTTCCGGCCTGACCCCGGAAAGGGAAGCAATATCAACTATTTGACTCAAAGCTGAACAAAAAAGAGCTGATTCCACTGAAACGCTCCCGCCCTCTTTGGGTTGGGGAATTATGGGAAAATCATTAGGATCAAAACCCTTAAGAGTTGTTTTATTGTCTTGGCACTCAACAACAATATCTGTTTTTTTTGAAAATAAGGAAAGTTTTTTATTGGGAGAAAGCCCGATTAAACTGGAAAAAATTTTAATTGGCGCCAGAGCCTTGCCGTCTTTTTCAACTTTAGCCAAAGACCACCATTTTATACCAGTCTCAAGATTTGTCGCCTCAAGTCCTAAAAAATTATTTTCCGCATTTAACAAAACATTTTGAAGAATTGGTAAAGAAAGGGATTTTTGAGAAACCTTTTCAATGACCTGAATTCCCTGTTTTAATTTTTCCTGTAAAATTTCTATTTTCATTTTTTAATAGTTTAATAATAAGTATTATTTAATATAAAAGAATTGTTATTGTTTATTACACTTGTGTATAATTTGTAAAATTTGCCTAAAATATCTTTTTTTAATCATTATTTGTGTTCTGTTGTTGTGTGTTTTTCTTGTGGAAAACCGGTTATGTTTTCTGCGAATTTCTTAGGGATGAATTTTCAATATTTTTTTTCGCTCAAACGATTAACAACTTTTCAACATACTTTTCAACACTTTTTCAGGCGGTAAAAATCCTTTGTTTTATTATACTGATTTCTTCATTAAGTTCTTCATTGTCGCCGGTTTCTCTTAATATTTTTTCATAGGCGTGGATGGCTGTTGTATGATCTTTCCCTCCAAACCTTCTTCCTATAAAAGGGAAAGAGTTTTTTAATTCTTTTCTCAATAAAAACATAGCCACTTGCCTCGGTTTGACTATTTCTTTCTTTCTGGAAACAGAAAGCAATTCCGCTTCTTTCAGGTCATAAAATTCAGCCACAACTTGGAGGATTTTTTTAGGATTTATCGCTTTTACCGGCGGAGATATTATGTTTTTCAGCAGGGTTTTGGCGTTCTCAATGTTGATTGTCTGGTTGGTAAGTTTTTGATGGGCGGCCAGTCTGTTTAAAGCGCCCTCCAGTTCTCTGATATTCTTTTGTATGTTGGTGGCTATATATCCCAATATGTCTGCAGAAACACCCAGTTCTTTCTCTTGGCATTTAGCTTTTAATATCGCCACCCTCGTCTCATAGTCGGGCAGGCTTATGTCAGCCGTCATTCCTCCTTCAAATCTTGACCTTAATCTCTCGGCTAAAGAAGGTATGGCCTTGGGTGGCCTATCGGAAGAAAGTATTATTTGCTTGTTTTTTTCATAGAGATAATTAAACGTGTGGAAGAATTCTTCTTGAGTTTTTTCTTTCCCGGCCAGAAATTGGATATCATCAATAATCAGAACGTCAATTTTCTGGTAGCTTTCCCTCAATTTATCCATCTGCTGGTTCTTGATGGCGGAAACAACTCCGGAAGTGAATTTTTCAGAAGAAACATATTTAACTCTTTTGGGACATTCCCCTCCGGCGGAGTTTTTGGATATCTCGTTCCCTATTGCCTGAAGAAGGTGGGTTTTCCCCAGCCCTGTCCCGCCGTAAATGAAAAGAGGGTTATATATCTTTCCGGGATTTTTGGCTACTGCCCAGCCGGCGGCGTGAGCCAGCTCATTGAAAGATCCGATAATAAAGTTTTCAAAAATATATTTAGGGTTGAGATTTGTGTTTTTGTCGGTATCTATCCCTTCAAGCGCCATCTGTCCTGCGGTTGAAGATGTGGTGGCTTCTCTTTTTTGGGGCTTGGCCTTGAGCGTCTTTTTTTCTATTTCATATCTTGTCTCTTTTATCTTTTTGTCTGTATCGCGCAGGATTTTCAATATAGTTTTTCCATATTTATTTTCCAGCCACTCTTTGGCGAAAGAATTGGGGACGGAAACAACAACCACTCCATCGTCTATGGACGATATCCTTGTACTTCTGAACCAAGTGGCAAAATTAGCCGGAGAAATATTTAATTGGATTTGGGCCATCACTCCCTGCCAAAGTTTTTCGTTTTCCATAATTTTGAATTTTAGGATTTTCGTCCAGAGGACGACCAGCCTCTGGCTGGGGAATTTGTCTAGTTTTTATTGTATCACAACACTAAAACTAAAGGAAACAAATTTCAAAAAAGAAAAATTAAAGCGGAGGAAATTTATTCTGTTGATAAACTGTGTATAAGTCGTGATTTAGAAAGGGAATATCGGGTTGATATTAAAGGGATTAATCGTCCTTTTTTACCCCTTTAAAATCCGGAATGGATATGCTTCATGATTAAAATTTTCAATTTTTCCCGCCAGCTGGCGGGACCCCGCCAGAGGCGGTGGTAATTTTTAAATCTTATCTCTTGATTTAGGGATAGTTTTGTTATATGATAGAAATCATCATAAAGATTAAAGCGTAAAACGAAAAACGCAAAAGAATAATATTTTAATTTTTTACTCGGTTATTTTGCATTTTGATTTTTTCATTTTGCATTTGACTGAGCAAAGCGAAGGAATATGTCATTTACTTATAATCCTAAGAAAAAGAAAAGGCAGAGAACCCACGGATATAGGGCCCGCCAAGCAACAAAAGGAGGAAAGGATGTTTTGGTCAGGAGAAGGCGGAAGGGCAGAAAAAAGCTTACAGTGTAAGCTTTTTAAAAATATGCTGGCTAATTCTTATAGACTAAAAAAGAAAGAGTTTGAAAACGCTTTCATTAAGGGCAGAAGCTTCAGGGGAGACTTCTTATTTTTGAAGTTTATTGAAAATAAGACAGAGGGGAACAAGATAGGGTTTATTGTCAGTAAAAAGATCTCCAATAAAGCGGTTGTCAGGAATAAGGTTAAGAGAAGGCTAAGGGAAATTATCGGTAAAAGGCTCCGCGGAGAAGAGGTCGGCTTCAAGCTGAAAAAAGGGCTGGATATTATTTTGACCGCCCGGCCGGGACTGGAGCTGAAAACATTCTTGGAAACAAAAAATATTTTAGACGACCTATTATCAAGGGCAAGAATATTGGGGAAAGAAGAGTAGGAAATGAAAAAAATAATTATAAAAATTTTAAGGTTTTATCAAAAGGTTTTGTCTCCTGATCAAGGAATATTCAGTTTTCTTTTTCGGAAATCTTGCCGATTTTATCCCACTTGCTCCGAGTATGCTTGTCTGGCGGTTGAGAAGCGCGGGGTGATTAAAGGAATATGGCTGGGGATGAAAAGAATATCAAGATGTCATCCCTGGCGCGAAGGTGGAGTAGATATGCCGTAAATTTTAAATTTCAAATTTCAAATTTCAAATTAAAAATATGTTTTTAATAGATATTTTTTATACAGTTTTATATCAGCCATTTTTTAACGCCCTGATTCTACTTTATGAACACTTCCCTCTTCATGATTTCGGCATAGCCATCATTCTTTTGACGATCATTATCAGATTGATTCTTTACCCTCTTATGGGAAAATCAATCAAAGCTCAAAAAGCGATGGCTGAACTCCAGCCGAAGATTCAAGCCATCCAAAAGAAGTACGAGAAAGACAAAGAGACGCAAGCTAAAGAAGTTATGGCTCTTTATCAAAGAGAAAAAATAAACCCCTTGGGGGGATGCTTGCCTGTTTTGGTCCAGTTGCCTGTTTTTATCGCCCTCTTCTACCTTCTTAAGGATTTCGGTAATGGTCTTGATAATTCCAGATTTCTTTACTCTTTTATTTCCATCCCCGGAGGAATGCCTTCAGAGCTTTTTTTCTTGGGGATAATAAACCTTGCCGTTGCCTCTCTCCCTTTGGCGATCATTGTCGGCATTACCCAGCTCGTCCAGTCAAAGATGTTGTCTTTTGGCGCTAAAAAAGATAAAAAGGAGGAGGGGAAGCAAAATGACAGTATGGCCCAAATGACAAGCATAATGCAGGGCCCGATGCTTTACCTCTTTTCCTTTTTTGCCGCCATTGTCTGTCTGCAGCTTCCTTCAGCTATTGCTCTCTATTGGGCCACCAATAATTTATTTTCCATAGTCCAGCAGAAATTAATTTTGGCTAAATGCAAAACGCAAAGCGAAAAATGCAAAATAACAATGTAAAATTTATAACTTATGTTGAGTCAAGAAAATTTGGAAATAATAAAAAAAACAGTATCGGAATTCTTTGAGAAGACTTCTTTTGCCTGTGAGATTGAATTTCTTCCCCAAGACGGACTTACTCTGCCGGTTAATTTGGAGTGTGAAGAGTCGCAGATTCTGATAGGAGAGGGCGGGCAAACTCTGTTTGAAATCCAGCACATTCTAAGATCGATGTTGAGGAAAAAAATATCAGAGCCGTTTTTTCTTGATATAGATATCTCAAATTATAAAAAAAAGAAATGCGATCAGTTGAAGGAAACAGCAAGGCGTATGGCAGATGAAGTTTCCCTTTATAGAACGGAAAAAGAGATGGCTTCGATGTCAGCTTATGAAAGAAGAATAATCCATATGGAATTGGCTGACAGAAGCGATGTCGTCACTGACAGCATCGGCGAAGGGCTGGAGCGAAGGATAATAGTAAAACCTAAAAACTTGTAAACAAAAAAAGGAGCTTAGCTCCTTTTTTGTATCAGCGACATCAGTGTTTATGGATGGGGTAATGTCGGTAATTTGAATACTACCAGTTCGGGATTGATGACTTGGATGATGATATAAGAGGCCATGATTATAGCCAGACCCAGAAGCGCATCTCTGATCCTGTCTTTGGCGCTGCGGATTTTGCTATCGTTCCCTGCTGAAGTGAGCCAATCAAAACCGGCCCAAACAAAAGAAACGAAAGCGGCGATTCCGGAAGTAAAGACGATGAAGTAGTAAAACCAAACAGCCAACTGGTTGAGTTTTTGGTCATTGTTCAAATCAAGGCTTCCGACAATAGGATAGTCCAAATTAAGACAAAGGTTGCCGGGCGCAGGGTCTCCCCCTCCGGCATTAGTAGGGCAAGAAGCGGCAAAAGAAAAAGCCGGGAAAACCAAGAATGTTAAAGTTGATATTATGAATAAATGTTTTTTCAAATTTGTCATGTTATTTTCAATATACTTTATTTCAGATATTAATTCCAGAGGGAAACTTTCCATTTCAAAAAAGATCTCGGAGCTTTTGTAAAAATGTCTTCTTTCTTGTTGTTTCGAACACGCATATTGTCCAAAAAGGGATCATCCCGAGGAAAGGGATTGCTTCTCCTACAAAAGTAGACAGTGTTCGAACGATGGTCATTTTTGTTTCTCGCTTGGCCATTTGCTTCGCCAAAACTTCAGCCACCCTTTTGCTTTTTTTTGCCACTTTATCTATGAAAGTTTTTTTCCCTTGTGTATGTTTTTTTGTTTTTAAATAAATCCATCCTCCGATAATGAGCCCCGTGATTATATCAAGGGCAATAAGAGCCAGCTTTGGTAAAACTGTTACGTCAAAGATTTCAAAAATATCAAGACCGTCGACGAGTATGGCGAAAAAGAAAACAAGCAAGAAGTCAATGTCAGTAAGTTTAGCAGGGGCTTCTTCCAACTCTTGATAGTATTTATTTATATCTTCGTTTGAATCTTGTTCTCCCTCCGCCGGCGCTTCTGATTCATCGGTTTTTTCCCTCTTGTCTTCTTCGCCTATCCCTTTAATAAAATTATCTATGCGGGACTCAATTGTTTTCTTTTCCTCTATCATAGGGTTACTTTTTTGGCTTTTCTAATTTTTATAATTTCTTCAGGAGAAGTGGTGATTATTTGGTCTTCAGCATAGGAGGCAATGACTTTTATGGCCACGTGCTTTTGCCCGGCGAAGAATATGCCCTCCCCCACTTCTGATTCCAAGAGCAGATATTTTTCTTCTTCAGTCAGATTGAAGGTTTGCTTGACTGTTCCAATTGTCGCCGGAGATTGTTTCAGAAGAATTTGGATGGAGGAGTTGCTGATAATCGGCTGGCCGTAAGACGATTTCATAAAATCATTGACGTCTTGAGTGATGGTCGTTACCCCGAGCCAGTATTTTCTCGCTCTTTTGCATATTCCGTAAAGGAAGGAAGCTCCGTCTTCGGATTTCATAAGCCACCAGGCCTCATCTATAACCAAAATTCTTTTCTTTAATTCTGAACGGACTTTATTCCAGATATATCTCATAACGATAAACATGGCCATTGGCCTTAGTTCGTCTTCCATATCCCTGATGCCGAAAACAACAAGAGGCTTATCAGTGGAGATGTTGGTTGTCTGGTTGAAGAATTGAGAAAAAGTTCCTTTGGTGAATTTTTTAATTCTCCTGACTAAAGAGTCAGCTCCCTCCATTGTTTCCAGCACGGTTTCAAGGTCTTCCAGTATAGGCAAGTTTTTCCTCCATTCCTTCGGGTTTGTTTCCGGGGTAATATCTTTTGAAGCGTAAGTTTCCGACAAAGCCCGGTCTATAATGGCGTCTTCTTCGGGAGTAAGTCCGCCAAGCATAATTCTTAAAAGTCCGACTAAGTTGATGATATTAGAGCGCAAAATATCTTCCGGTCTTTCTCCCTCTCTTGGTTCCGGCAAGTCAAAAGGATTGATGTGGTCAGGCGCGGAAAGAGAGATGTCAAGGAAAGAGCCACCGACAGCGTCAGACAATGTCCTGAATTCATTTTCAGGGTCAAGAACAATAACATCAACCCCTTGCATCAACTGGCGTAATATCTCTATTTTCTCCAGATAGCTTTTACCTGAACCGGATTTGGCGAATATGACCATATTGCTGTTTTCCAAGGTAAATCGGTCAAATAAGATTAAGGAATTGTTGTGTTTGTTTAATCCGTAAAGTATTCCTTCGTTGGAGCTCAAATCAGAAGATACAAAAGGAAAGACGCTGGATAACGGCTCGGTATTCATTGAGGTATAAACTTGGAGTTGGTCTTTTCCGTAAGGGGCGGTGGAGTTGAACCCTTCTTTCTGTTGGTAGAGCGCCAGATTCAAGTAAATTAACCTTGATTCCAAAATTGACCGAAGAGTGTTTTGGTCATCTTTAAGCTGGTCCAGATTGTCTCCGTAGACAGTCAGGTAGAGTCCCATTTGGAACATTTTTTCTTGAGCTGTCTGGAGGCTGTCCCTTAAGGTTTCCATATCCTGAAAGGCGACTTCTAAGGCCGGGTCTCTTATCTCCCCTTTTTCTGATTTTTCTGATATATCAGCCGTGACTTCAGTTACTTTTTTGCGGAGTTTTTTCAGAACTGGCCCTGTGTCAATGGGATTAATATGAATTCCTATATCCATAGGGCTGTTGAGGTTGATTATCGGAGAGAACCAGCCGGTGCTTAAATATCTTGGGTAAGAAAAAATGGAAAATGATCTGGCTTTTTTTCTTTCCAGTTCTATGTGGTCAAAATTTATGACAACCGAAGAAGGAGCAATGATGTCTCTCGCTTCTATTGTTTGTTTCCTTGAAATGTCTTTAGGCATTTCCGTTCTTTTTTTGAAAAATGGTAAATTCATTTATTTACTGATTTAGTTCTTCCGGTATTTCCGGGTAATATCCTGTTTCCGCTTGTTCCGGATGATAAAGCGCCCAAAAAAGCTCAATCAGCTCCACTGTCGTCAGGGAAGCTGTCTGCAGACCGCATCTTCTTAAACCCATGGCGATAAATTCCATTCTCTGCCATAGCTGGGCTTTGTTTCTTCGGAATTGTTCTTCTGCCGCAGAGCCTTTTTCCTGCACCCCGGGTATGGTTATGGCTGTGAAAGGCACGATGACGAAGAAGTTTTTTGACATTATCGTTCCTCCTGAAATTATTTTTTGGATAAAAGCGCGGTATTCAGAGGTCTGGATTTTGAGAAGCTCGTCTTTTTGGCCTTCTTCAAGTTTTTTCAGTTTATCCAAGTATCCGGTGATATTCAGTTTTCTTGATTGGATTACGATTTGGATTGAAAAATCAAGCGAGTTCAGGAAGTCTTGGAATTGGTAAATTATGGCTGTCTGTTCATCTTCTGATTTTAAAGCAAAATTAATTGAGGAGGTCATTAAAACTCCCCTCAATGATTTGTCTTTGAGGATAATAACTCCTTCTTTTATTTTATCTATTTCCAGAAATTGCTGGGTCGGCGTTTTAGCCATTTTTTTGTTGCTCTTGGCCGCTCGTTTCCAGGCGGTTATAGAGATTTTTTATCCTGCTTTTTTTGACAATCCTTAAAAGCGGTTCATCCGCAGTTTCTTTTTTCCCCGGCCTCGTCTCTTTGACCATTATTATCGGGGTGTCTTTTTTTTGCCAGAGGTATTTTTTTGTTGAAATATTAAAATTAAGAAAATCCACCAAAATAGCAGGGAGGCTTTTGCCGTTGATTTTCAAGAAGGCCAGAGCCACTCCCAGCCCGCCGACGACAAGACATATCAGTATGAAATTTAGAAAAGAAATGGTCGGGAAGGCGAATTTGACGATGAAACAGATGACGAAAGCCGAGCCGACGAAAAGGGACTGCTTAAAAGTAAGCGGGCCGACTATTTTTGATTCATATTCAATAAATTGCGGAACAGTAAATCTCATAAAAATTTCAAATACCAAATTACAAATTTCAAATGAATGTCAGATGGCTAAAAATTTAATTGCCCGGTCTTTTTTGGGAGCTATTTCTGATTGATGAAAATATCAAAGTAAGTTCTTGGGCTTCTTGCCATAATCGCTCTGCGTCATGCTTTGATTCCGGAATAGTAATCTTTATTATTCTCAGCCAATATTTAATTTCCTTTGATTCTTTCTTGCAAATTCCTATTTTATGTTCAAAGTCTTTTCTCGATTCTGCTCCATCGGCTTCGCAATAATTAGCCCCGATACTTGTCCCCGCTTTCACTAATTGAGTGATCAGGGGCAAGGTTATCACGTTCTTGGGTATTCTTGTTGCGAACTTGACTATCTCTTCTCCGAAAACAGCGGTACGCTCCCCTAAGTTATATATCTTTTTATTGCCTGCGTCCTCGCTTCGGATTTCATTTGTCATTTGGAATTGGTTTATAAAATTTAGATTTCATTTGGAATTTGATATTTGTAATTTGAGATTTATTCAATGGGTTCGCGGTATTTGCTCGGCGTCGTTGGTGTTGCTTCTATTTTTATTTTTGTTTCTTCTATCTCTTTTTTTATCGTCTCCGTTTCGCTTCCTCCCCTGTAAAGGAGGTCCAGTTCATTGTGGACTTTATGGAAGATGAAGCGGTAAAGCTCATCTGATATTTTTTTTGCCAAGTCGTATTCCAAACCGACTTCTTTTTCAAGCGTTTCAGCTAAATTTTCCGCCGGCAAGGCGCCGACCAGAACTTGGCCGGTGTATCCCACAATACTGCTAAGCTTTTCGGCGACATCATTTTTTTCACAGACATCATAGATATTATTACCTGTTTCTTCGGCGAAAAGAGCCTCCTGTAGCTCTTGAGGCAGTTTTTTGTAGAGCTTCCAGAATTTTTCTTTAGAAAGAGTCGGCATATGATTTGTATGTTTATATTTTATCATAAACAGGACAGACTTCAAAAGGGTTTTTGCGGAATAGCGGGAAAACACGCTATGCTATTGACAAAAAATATAGATATGCTATGATTACAGCATAGATAGTAAGGTTAAAAAAATGGTAGTCCTTTAAAAATTTACATTTTGTTTTTTTATCGCAGAATCGAAAGAAACGACAGATGTTTATTTCAAGTCAGGAGTTTAATTCTTATCATAGGTTTTGATAAGATTTAGACCCTGCCTTGAAGAGTATAGGCAGAATTCATGATCGTAATTAATAAAAATTAAAAAAACAAAAAACAAAAAAATAAAAAAACAAAAAATGCAATGGAACATTTTGAGTAGGAAGGAAAAGAAATTTTCGGCGCCAAGCATCGGCGTACCGGAATTGAAAGAGAACGGGGCTGTTGGATTGAGGGTGGTTAATATGCCATCCGGCGCAAGGACAATAATTTTTTTCGTTCTTTCGAGAGATCATTCGGAAGAAAGAAAGTTTCATGTGGCGTCGGATGGGAGATACCTTCTAACGGGTCTGCCACCTGGGGATTATAAATTCCAGGCAAAGGCAGAAGCCGAAGGCACCAATGGCGAATGGTCGCCACTGACAAACGGCATAAACGTGCCGGATGTGAATGCCAGCGCTGATCCCGATCCCGAAGAGGATTACCTCAAGCAGTTGAAGAAGATTAATCTTCAACAGCAGCAGGAGGCTTTTCAGCTGACCTTAATGATGTTATCGGGGGCCACCGGCGGAGACCAAGACATCCCCACCATGAAGGCTGAATATGAAATAATAAGCATGCAAAACAAAATCCTTCAGAGGCAGAGGGATTTACAAGCGATGCGCACTGCGATGCAGAGGCAGATGCAGCAGATGAGGGAGAGTGCTTCCAAACAGATGGAAGCGGTGAGGAAAATTGCTCAAAAAGAGCAAGAGCAGAGCCTCTCCTCTCTTGACCTCGACATCAGTGATATCGCCGGCGATGATAAAGGTAAAGACGACGATAAAAAACCGTAATGTGCGCGGGCGTTATAGAGCAAGAGACAATTAAGAGTTATTCAATTTGTCTTTTGCTCTTTTTTATTTTTTCTCCTTTTTCTCTTTTGGCGCTCGGAATATTTGAGAGATTTCCTCAATATTTTTCTTTTCTTCTTGTATCGCCGTTCTCCCCGTCGCTCCTGTTATTCCCACTTCTATATCTTGTAAACTCTTCTTTTCCGTATCTATCCAGTTGTTAGCTATCTTTACTGCTTGAGCCTTGATATCCGCATTGAAAAGATTCTCAGTTTTCTTGAAAGTTTTTTCCGCTTTGTTTCTTTCGTTATTTATTTTTATCTTTTCCTCCTTTAATTTTTCAATATTTTTCAATTCTGTTTTAAGGTCATTTATCTTTTGCAATTCATTCTCCAGCTTGTCTATTCCATTTTGAGGACCGCCACTGTTCCTCGTGGTTAAAATTTGCTTATTGAGTAAGCTTTCACTTCTTGTGTTATTGAGCTCATCCTTTACGTCGGTCTCGCTTCGTCTCGCATTGAGTTCTCTTTCTACATCAACTAAATCTTTATCTAGCTTGTTTTTCGCATCATCCCATGTTTTTTCCTCCTTTCTCATTTCTTCAGATAATTTAACAGAAGAGGGGTCTGTTTTCTTCGCAGTACTAATCTGTTTTTCGTATTTTTTGATTTCTTTGATATGGTCAAGATAATCTTTTGCTCTGAAACCATGGCGCCCTCTTAATTCTTCAACCGCCTCTCTTTTTATTATTTCTCCAACCTCCATATTTTTGGTAAATGCCTTGAGGTCATCGGTGGCATTTCCCTCTATATCAGTGAGGTATTCCAACAAGCTTATTTCCATATTTTGTGCGGTAGGATTTTTCTTTACCCAGTTAAGCAACCCCTTCCTTTTAGCGAAAAACTTTTTGACCGCTTCTTGCTTGTCTTTTTCATCTTCCTTGCCCTTTAAAACATCATTGAATGTTTTGTCTATAATTTCCCTTCTCGTTTCTTCGTCAACTGACTTAAGCGTTTCCCTAAGATTTGCCGGGTCGGAGTCGCGCAGATATTTGATGTAGGCAGGAGAAGTTTTGGTAGATTTTGCATATTTTGTAATGTCGCTTGTTTTACCTTCGTCAAAATATACAAGTTTAGCCGCCTCATCATTGTCTTTATCTGTCAGGGTGACGCCACGGCTTGCGCCAATATCAATAATGGCCTGGTCTCTGGTCATCTTCCTTGTCGGGTCAGTGGCTATTTTAGCCGAGATTTCTTTTTCAGTGATTTTTTTGCTGGCTTCAATATTGATAATGGCCTGGTCTCTTTCTGTCCCCGGGTTAGCGATCATATATCTCTGCATCTCTGCTTCGGTTGCTTCTTTAGATTTTTCCATTATCGCCCTTGCCCCTATCTTTCTTTCCATGCTGTCTCGCTTGTCTTTCGCCGTCATCTTAACTTTCAATTCTTTTGTCAGATGCTCGCCGGCATACGTATTCATAATATTTTTTGCCTCATCGCCAAAATAAGGATCTCCCAAATCTTTTATTGACAGCTCTCTAGCTTTTGCCTGCATGTCATTGGGCAATTTTCCCAGCCATCCTTTTTCTGCCATATAATTATAAGCCTGTAATTTATCTCTATCCATAGTAAGTTTTTTGATAACATTAACTTTGTCTTCCATTGTAGTTGCGCCTTCTTCTTTGAATCTGGCTTCAATGTCTATTTTTCTTTTCTTGGCGGCAATTTCCTGGGCTTTGCTTCCAAGTGTTACATCAGCCATTTCAGGTACTTGCCTTGCCATTGTCTTCAGCGTCCCTCCTATTACAGGAACTTTATCAAGCCATTCTGTCTTCTTGCGGACAAGATCGCTTGTTCCTGAAATTCCTTTAGCGCCCCATCCCGAAACTTTTGAAACGGCGCTGTCAATTCTTCTGCCGGCGATTTTCTTGGGCATTGTCCTGTAGAAATTAGGAACTTTTTGGGCATACTCTAGCGCTCCCTTGGCCGCGTTCGGCGCGGATTGAATGGCAATCATCAATCCCATAAACAAAAGCATCAAAGCCACGAATGGTTGCATTAATTTTGAGACGAGATTGACTATGCTATTTTTTATCGCATCAACTATGCTCGTTGGATTTGTTGCGGTGCAGTCGCCAGGACAATTTGTCGGGTTTTCTTGATATTCTAGAACGCTTTTTTGGCAGACAAGATCTCCGCAGCAGTTACAGGTAGATCCTGCTGTAAAAGAAGGGTTGCTACAAAGATTCGTAGGACTAGGGGGGTTGGCGTTGCTATAACAACCCATACTGTTTTTAAAGGGAGCGGTGTCGTTGTTCCCTGCGGACATCATCCACGTTGATAAAAATAGGAAAAATCCGAGAGGGATGCCGATGAAAACCCATTTTAAAAGTGTTGACCACCATTCATCCCAACCAAGTATCCCCGGGAAAAAAGATTTCCCTTCTGCTGTCTGGGTAGCGATTTTTGAGAAAAAAGCAATGGGGGCCAATATAGCCAATATCCAAAAATAAATAACTCTGATAAAAAAGACAAAAGCCACTGCCCCGATAATGAATGTGGCGAATATATTGAAAAGAATTAACGCTATTCCGTAAACCAGTGTCCCTAAGATATCGTCAAGGGTAAATTGCGCCTTGAGTAGCGTTACAGGATCAATAAGGTTTTTAGCGGCTTCGATTATATACTTTTTAGAATTTTCTATCGCCCCCGAGAGTTCTAATCCTCCCATGTCTTGGGTTGCCTTAAGAAAGAAGTGCGTGAGTAAATTTCCGATGTCAACAACAAAGCCGACCAAGACTAAGCTGAAATTGACCAGAAGAGCGTTCAAAATCAGTTTGGGGATCATTTTCTGCGCTTCGTATTCCTTCAATCTCAAAATTGTTGACAATCCAATCCAAGCCAAGATTAAAAGATAGCCCATATTGGCCAATCCCAATGTAAATGGCCAGCCGACATTTTTTACGATATTGGCGTCAATGATAGGGATGGTCAAGCTGATGTCAGCTGTCCACATTAAAATGGAGCCGACAACAGCCGTAAGGGCGGAAGTGATGGCAACGGCTATTATCATGAAAAATTGGGGCAAGATAAAAACTAAACTAGAGAGAATATTAATTATTGGCTCTGCTACAGTGCCGGCAAGGTCGGAAATAAGATCTGCATTAACGAAATGGATCGGAGCCAAAATTGAAAAGAAAACCAACCCTGCTAAAAGAGAAGCGGTTTTCTTGTTTTTAAAAATATTCGATGCTCTAAAAAAAATTGGCATATTTAATTTTAATATACCATATTTAAAAAATAAAAAAAATAAAGGGAACGTGAAATTCCCTTCCTGCGCCATTTTTCAGGCTTTCAGTTTTATATCTGAAAGTTCTATGTAGAACAATCGTCCATTGTAAAGTTCATACCCTTCGTATATGGCAGTAAAAAAACATTCTTCCAAATAGAGCGGTCCATGGCATTTTTCCCTTATCTCTTTCGCCTGTTTTTCATCGACATAGCGTTTTTTTATTTTGCTACTTTCGATAAAACTAAGCGTATTATATTTGTCTACATGTGGTATCGCTTTGAACTCAATCAAATCTTTATGTTTAAGTTCGTAGGGATTTATGTCATCAATGGAGTTATATTTTTTTACTGGTTCATTTGTTGTTTTCTCGCTGAAATAACCTGTCGCCGAAAGGGCGATAAAACCGATTATAAACAGCAAAATCAATATTCCAATCCCTATGGCAACCTTGTGTTGCTCGTATGCGTTTATGTGTGTGCTCATTTTCATTCATCTCGTTTTTATATTTGGACATCAAGTCAGTTTCCGATATTCCGACAATTCAGAGTTGTTCTTTTCGGGATATTGCTGATTTAATGTCCTATATTCCTTATAGCAAAAATCCCCTATTTGTCAAGGGCAAATACGGAAATTACGGAATTTTGGGAATTTCGGAGATTTTAAAATTGGAAGTTCCACCAGGGGACGCCGAAGGAGTAGCCGAGAAGAGATAAAATGGTATTTATAATCGTCCAGGCGAAGAGCATAACCAGATAGCCGGCGCCGGTGGCTTTCCATATCTGCTTTACAGTTCCTGTGGTGGCGGTCAGTTCCTTGAAATAAAACGGGAGAAGGAATAATACTCCTGTATAAACTATGAGCAGGACAAGAGCAATAATTCCTAATTTCCAAAGAAGGAAGTCAATGATGGTTCTTATCATCACGAAAAAGTGTTTGAATTGGCAGGTCTCCCTTTCGTCAATGCCATAGGGGTCAGAGAGGTTATTTTTTTGCCCGCAAGGAATTAGTCCTGCTTGCTGACTAGACGGGAGAGATTGCGCCAAATTGAAAGTCCATGTGAGGGATGTCCCTCCGAGTTGGCTTGCGAGGTTTGCATTTTTGCTTTCGCAGTTTGTTGTTAAACATGATTGGACTGTCCAGCTATATCCTCCTACGCAAAGCTTGTTTTTTCCTTGGAGCATTGCGGAGAGAGCCAGAGAATTTGATGTTGTCACGCCGTCCAGAACTTTTCCTGCGCTGGCGCAATTGGCGCTTGTGTCTCCTGAACCGCTATAAGAAATTTCATATTTGTATCCTTTGGCGCCGGGGACGTCATCCCAGCTAATAGATCCATCGGTTGAGATGGTCGCAGAAGATGCTGGGATTGGAGTTGTTGGCGCGACAAGGGTAAAGGTTGTGAAAGACTGCTCGGCAGTTGTTGGCCCGCAAAATGTTCCATCTTTGTCAGCGCAAGTTTTTACTTTCCATTCGTAGGTTATATTCTGTAAAAGCTTTGGGTAATCAATTAAGAGGGAATTTGAAGAAACGAGCTTTCCTTCGTTTTCGGTTGCTCCTTGGGAAACGAAAACCCTGTAGGAAGTGGCGCCGGGAGCAGGCGTCCAGCTTAATTTTACAGGAATTACTGTCGCGTCTGCCGATAAGTTTGTCGGTGGTTCGCCAGTGGTTTTAAATTTCCATTCATCACTCCAGTTATAACATTTTCCTTGAATTTCTAAGCCAAAAAAACTAAGCGCCCAATTTAACGCATCTGTAATAGAAGCTATTAATCCTTTCATCTCCCTGCAGGTTCTTACTTTCCATGTATATATTTTTCCATATTTATTATTATCCAGATTTTCCCAGAGGAATGTTTTGACATAATCTGCTCCTCCCGACGTTGGTGTGCCGTTGTAGTTAAGGGGAACATTTGTTAGAGGAGCCAACGATCCTTCTGGTTTGAGAGCGTCTAAGGTTTTGTATTTTATATCAGAAGGATCTGATTTGTCTAAAATAATTATATTATAAGAGTAGGCGCCTGTGACAGGGTTCCATTTTAAAAGGTCATCCATATTGACATAAGGAATTGTTTCCGGGCTACTTGTGTAGACCGGACTTATTAAACCCGGCGGGGCAAGCTTCCCTGTTCCGATGAACTCCCATGGGTTGCTATACTCTGCGCAAGCATTACCAGATAAATATTTTGTAGGAGTTGTCCCTGCGATTGCGCAAGAAGTATAAGAAACAGGCGGGGTTTTTGTAATGTCTTTGCACCCTGTGCAAACTGTGGCGCATTTGGTTCCGTCCGGTTCTTCACAGCCAGCTACCTTCCATTGATATTTGGTATCAATGGTAAATTCATTCTTGCCGGCTCTGTCAAAAGAATTGGGGAGGGTTCCGGCTTTATTTTTTGTAATTACAACCGAGAGGTGGCCTTCCCAAGGAGGAGTTCCGGATTTTTCTTTTTCCATTTTCAGAAAATAAGAATTGATATCTGGCCCAGCTTCACACCATTTGAACCTTATCAACGGCGCGTTTTTTGGGTCAGAACCTTGCGGATGATTTGTTTTCATTTCCGCCGGCCAATTAGTCCAGTCGTTCCATTCATAGTATTTAAGCGCTTCCCTGCCACCGTCGGTATAATGTTCTTTTATACCGTCTTTAGGATTGCTTCTATCTTCCCAGATTCCCCCGCTCGCCCAGCCGTCCGTCCCGGCTGGCGCCGGCGAAACCAGCTCAATCTCCGATTCGGTTGTAAATCTTACCATTGTCGGCGGCCCGCAAGAACCATTAAAACAGCAGGAGCTTATTCCTACTTCATATTCGGTATTTGGGTCAAAGAAACAAGCTTCAGGAATCCATTGGGTTTCTGTAGTTTCAGTGTTATAAAAAGGGTATCTGATAGTGAAATTTGCATTAAGGGGCTCTTCTTTTTTTTCTTTTGTAGTTTGGAACGAATCAATCAAAGAAGTTCCTTTTATCTCAAAGTTTATTGTTGCCCCCGTGCCTTTTTCTCCGATTAAATACCAGTTGCTCTCTCCGTTTTTTTGCCTGTACACTTTGTATGATTTAACTCCGAAAAGAGAAGTCCATGATACCTTAGCGCCTTCTGAATAGGTAACATAAGATTGGCTTTCCTCCACTTTTTTATATACGCCATCTGTGCCTTTGGCCGCGATTAAATATTTATGTGAACCATTAGAAACAGCGCTGCTTGACAGTTCATAATAAACAGAAGGCGTTATATCGCTGGAAGCGATAAAAGCGATAGGAGCTCCTGGCAATTCAGCGGAAGGATTTTCTGAGGTCGTTGTTTGGCAAGCATCAGTTATCTCATAGGAGTCTAGACCTGTTTCGTCAATTGTATTAACAAGAAAAATATTTTTATTTGTCGCGGCATTCTTCCAATCGATATCGTTAGTTTTGTAGATTTTATAAATATCAGCACCGGGAACTTTCGGCCAAGATATTTTAATATTGTTATTCGCGGTGGTAGTTATTTTTTCGGTCCCACTGCTGTTGGCGCGCCTTACGACATCAAGAATAAGATTTCCATTGATGTCTTTTTCAATAACAACGGGGTCTGTTTTGACACTGCCATCGGGATTTTTTTCTAACCGAGGGCTAATATCAACAGCAGAGACTATATAACGGAATGTTCCGGCGGTACAAGAGCCTGGGATGCCGGTGTCTGTTATGCTGGGGACAGGATTTGTCCATAGCGATGTTTGGTTGATTTGAGAAGGTGTTTCTTTCGGAACCGTGATGCTGCAACTGTCTACTACTCCTTCACTTTCTTTGCCTTTTGAGCGAGAACTTATAAAATAATAATCTCCTGAAATATCTTTCCTGTATATTTTATAGCTTTCAGCGTTTGTAACTTCCTCCCAAGTTATTTTTATTGAGCCATCTTGACTGGGGGCGTAGGCTTTTATACCAGTGCTTGGGTCATAGCCGGAAGATTCACCGAATTTATTAATGGCCGTTATGATATACTGGTAAGAATTTCCTTGCTTGCAGTCTCCGTGCGATGCCGTTGGGCTCACACTCATACGCTCAACTACGATTTTAAAATTTGAATTATTATCTCCCGTTTGCGATTTTTTCGTTGCATTCAATAAATAATGGTGAGCTTCAGAATCTCCCGTCCATGCTATTTTTATGGGCAAGCTATAGGTGGGGACAGTATTGGGTTCGTAATCAGCATTATTGATTTTTATGACAGACGGCTGGTCGAGACATCTTCCCTCGCAATTGCTACATTTGGCGTAATGGCCATCCAGTTCAATGCATGCATATATGTGTCCGCATTTGTGCGAAAATGTGTGCCACTTCCATGAACAAAGTGTTACGTAATTGCAGTGTCTTGATTCTCCCGGCAGGTTATAACAAATTTTATGCGGTTCGCATTTTTCCACTAAGCTTTGCCA
>Ga0210051_1001252_pt1 | contig 25482 bp, 27 predicted proteins | sample CryGey092014_all_FD_185464 | JGI IMG/M metagenome (GOLD analysis project Ga0210051, IMG submission 185464) | Groundwater microbial communities from aquifer - Crystal Geyser CG23_combo_of_CG06-09_8/20/14_all (SPAdes) (version 2) | ecosystem: Environmental > Aquatic > Deep subsurface > Groundwater...
TTCTTCAATCTTAGCTCTTTTTCCATTGTTTGGGCTGATAAAATATCCACCGCACGGAACAGTAGACGGAACTGTAAGAGATTTAGAACAGTCGGGCTGGAAGAAAATTAAAAAGCCCAAAATTGGGAGCATTATCGTATGGGAAAAAATAGATTTTGGGGACAAAGATTTTCACAAACATATTGGATTTTACATTGGCAATAATAAAGCAATTAGTACAAGCAGTAAAAATGGGCAACCAGTAATCCACCACTGGACTTACGGAGTAAAGAAAAACAGGCCAGTTAGAAAAGTCGAAGCAATATTTTGGAATAAGAAACTAAATTAATAAAATGAAAATAACTTCAAAATTAAAAATTATTCCTTTGGGAGGGTTGGGAGAAATTGGCCGGAATATGACTGTTTTAGAGTATGAAGACAAAATTATTATTATTGATATGGGGCTGGGGTTTCCTGAATTGGATATGCCCGGCATTGATTTTACCATCCCCAACACTAAATATCTGGAAGACAAAAAAAATAAAATCCTCGGCATCTTTTTCACCCACGGCCATTATGACCATATTGGCGCTGTCCCCTATCTTATCGGAAAAATCGGCAACCCGCCTCTTTTCGCTTCGCCTTTAACTGCCGCTATTATTAAAAAACGCCAGACCGATTTTCCCAACTCACCTAAACTTAATTTGAAGTCCGTAAAAGAAGATGAGGTGATAAAAACAGGCCCTTTTGAAGTTAGTTTTTTTCACGTTAACCATAATATCCCCGATGATTTCGCTATAAAAATTGACACGCCGCTCGGAACGATAATAAATACTTCCGATTTCAAATTCGATCCGCACCCGGTAAATGACAAGCCGGCTGATTTGTTAAAAATTAAAAGTTTTGGCGACAAAGGCGTTTTGCTGCTTATGGAAGATTCAACCGGCGCTGAAGAAGAAGGTCATTCTATTTCGGAGCAAACTATTATGGAAAATCTGGAAATAATCTTCAAGCAAGCCAAAGGAAGAATTATTGCCGCAACTTTCAGCTCTCTTTTAAACCGCGTCCAGCAGCTTATCACTTTATCCGAAGCCTATAACCGCAAAGTAGTAATCCAAGGTTACTCGATGAAAAGCAATGTGGAAATCTCCAAAGAATTGGGGTATATAAAGGCGGAAAAATACACAATGATAGAACCCAAAGATATGCATAATTACCCCGATAATAAACTTACGGTTATCGGTACCGGCGCCCAAGGCGAAAGCAACGCTTTTCTGATGCGCTACGCCAACGGCGAACACAAAGAAGTCCAGCTTAAAAAGGGCGACACGGTTATTTTCTCCTCGTCGGTTGTACCCGGCAACGAACGTTCGGTCCAAGCTCTTAAAGATAACCTTTATAAGCGAGGCACCCATGTATTTCATTACAAAATGATGGATATCCACGCCTCTGGCCACGGCGAACGCGAAGATTTAAGAGAAATGCTAAGATTACTTCGCCCCAAGTTCTTAATGCCAACCCACGGTTATCTTTCAATGATGGCGCGGCATGCCGAGCTCGGCGAGGAAGTTTTGAAAATGTCCAAAGAAGACATCGCTTTGGCGGAAAATGGCCAAATTGTTGAGTTAACGCAGGAAAAAATTTTTGTAACCAAAAATTTTGTTGAATCAAGCATAGTGATGATTGATGGTCTCGGCGTTGGCGATGTCAGCAATGTGGTTTTGCGCGACCGGCAACTAATGTCAGCCGACGGCATGTTTGTTATTATTGCTGTTGTTGACAGCCAAACAGGAAAAGTTAAGGGCGAACCGGATATTATCTCCCGTGGTTTCATCTATATGAAAGAATCCAAAGATTTGTTAAGACAAACACGCAAAAAAATAAAAGAAACCATTTCAAGAACAGTCATTCCGGGAACAGTTATTAACTGGCCTTATATCAGAAACAGTTTAAGAGATAAAATCGGCAAATTTTTGTATTCTAAAACTCAACGCCGGCCGATGATCTTGCCGGTAATAGTTGAAATTTAATTAAAATAATTCTAATCTACAAATGTATCCTAATTCTACAAATAAATTCGTAGTATTCGGATGAGATTAGTAGATTAGGATTACTAAGCGTATGCGTATTATTTCAGGGATACAACCTTCGGGTAAATTACATATAGGCAATTACTTAGGAGCCATAAAAAATTGGGTCAGACTTCAAAGCGACCCCAAAAATGATTGTTTCTTTTTCATTGCCGATTATCATTCAATAACCGAGGATTGCGACCCAAAACAAAAATCGAAAGAAATATTCGATCTAACAACCGATTTATTAGCATTGGGATTGAACCCCAAAAAATCAGTAATCTTCCAACAATCTCAAATCCCTTTCCATACCGAACTTGCCTGGATTTTTAACACCTTGGTAAAAATACCGGAATTAGAGCGGATGACTCAATTCAAAGACAAGGTAAAAGAGCAAAAACATAATATAAATGTCGGACTTTTTGACTACCCGGTTTTGATGGCGGCTGATATTTTGATTTACAAAGCCGAAGCCGTGCCCGTTGGCGAAGACCAAGTCCAACATCTTGAATTAACTCGTGAAATTGCCCGCCGTTTCAATGATAAATTCGGCAAGATCTTCCCCGAGCCAAAATTGATTTTAACCGAAACTCCAAAAATTATGAGCTTAACTGATCCAACTAAAAAAATGTCTAAATCCGGCGGAAATAAATCATATATTGCTCTTACGGATTCACCGGAAATTATTAAAGAAAAAATAAAATCCGCCGTAAGCGACGCGGGAGGGTCTCCTTTCTCCGCCAGTGAGCGGATTCGGACGACCAAAGGCGGAGATAATCTCCTTTCCATATTCAGCGCTTTCGCGGAGACGAAAGAAGAAAAATCCGAATACACGAATTATAAAAGATATCACGAAGATGGGGCGTTAAAATACGCCGAATTCAAACCGGCCTTAGCTAAGCTTATTGGCAACTACTTTGCTGATTATCGCGAAAAACGCGCTGAGCTTTCCAAAAATCCGGAATATGTCAAAAAAGTTTTGGAAGATGGAAATAAAAAGGCCTCTGCAATAGCCGAAAAAACCTTACGGGAAGTCAAATCAAAAATCGGTTTAATTATATAAATATATAGGTGTCGGACACCTATATATGGCTATTTAAGAAAAGATTTGATTCTTGATACCAAGTCGTCTTTTACCCTGTTTAAAATCAATTCATCTTTGGCTTCGATGTTGAGGCGAAGCAACGGCTCGGTGTTTGATGGCCTTAAATTCAGCCAGAAATCGGGGGTTCTCACTGTTAAGCCATCAAGCCAATCAATGTCATAACCCTCAAAATTTTGGGCTATTTTTTTAATTATTTCTTCCGGCGCATCAATTTTGAAGCTCATTTCGGGAATAGAAACATATTTGTTAAACTCCGAGGCTAAAATTGACAAACTTTTTTTCTCACCGCTTAAAATATCAAGCATCACAAGAAAACTGATAATGCCGGAATCCGCATAAAAATTTTTCTTAAAATAATAATGGCCCGAAGCCTCAATACCCAATATCCCCTCTGTTTCTTTCAATCGCCTTTCAATAAACGAGTGTCCCACTCTTTCGCGAATCGCTGAACCGCCATAGGCGTCAATTGTATCCGCAACGATTTTTCCTGTTATTGCGCTATAAATAATTTTTCCGTAGGGATACTTCTTCAAAAAATATTTTACCATCAAAGCGCCTATAATTGACGGGTTCACCGTGTCTCCCCTTTCGTCCGTAAAACTGATACGATCGCCGTCGCTGTCAAAAACGCAACCGAAATGATAATGACTGTCGCTTATTTCAAGCGGTAATTTTTCAAGAATCGATTTGAAAATCCGGTCAACTGTGTCGGATTTTTGAGCAACCGTAATTCGCATCGGTCTTATTTTTTCTATGTCAATAAATCCCAAAACATGCTTTATGTAATCGGTTTCAATGTCATCCGTTATAATTTTTCCTCTCCCTTGCGGAGAACCTGTTTTTTCTCCATCGATAATCGACTCTAAATCATTGGGAGGGAAAAATTCAACATTGCTTTTTATTAATTTAAAACCGTTCCAATCTTTCGGATTGTGAGAGGCCGTTATCATTGCGGCCGGAAAATGAAAGTGGCCTGAAGCAAAATAAACCATATCAACCGTGACAAGGCCGATGTCCCAAATATCGACGCCTTCATCCGTGATGCCTTCTATAAATGATCTTTTTAAAACGGGCGATGAAATTCGAGCGTCGTATCCGATAATCACTTTTTCCGGTTTATTGACCTCATTTTCTTTAAGATAAACAGCAAAAGCCCGACCGATTTTATAAGCCGCTGTTTCATCAAGTTCATTGGGATAAATCCCGCGAATATCATAAGCTCTAAAAATTGACGGATTCACAAACATAATCTTATTATAAATTATACAATATGAATCTAAAAATAGGAATTGTAGGACTGCCAAATGTGGGCAAATCAACGCTTTTCAAAGCCTTAACCCGCGAAAAAGTTAACGTGGCCAATTTTCCTTTTGCTACAATTGATCCAAACATCGGAACTGTTAAGGTCCCCGATGAACGTCTTGATAAGCTTGCCGAAATGTCAAAATCAAAAAAAATTATTCCGACGGCGATAGAATTTGTTGATATCGCCGGTTTAGTCAAGGGCGCTCATCAAGGCGCCGGATTAGGCAATCAATTCTTAGCGCACATTAGAGAAGTTGATGCTATAGTTGAAGTGGTAAGAGATTTTGAAGATCCCGATATTATTCACGTGGAGGGTAATGTCAGCCCATCGCGCGACATTGAAACCATCCAGCTTGAACTAGTAATGGCCGACTTACAAACATTAAATAAACATCTTTCTAAAATTGAAAAAGATTTAAAAAGCGGCTCGAAATATGCCCAAGAGGAAAAAATAATCCTAGAAAAAATTAAAATCGTTCTGGAAGCCGGCGACTTAGCTGTCAAAGCCAATTTATCCGATTCCGAACTTAAATTAATAAAAGATTTGCATCTTCTAACTTTAAAACCTTTTTTATTTGTGTTTAATATTTCAGATAACGCCGCTAAAAACAAACAGATTGGTTACGCAAATCATAAAATAAAAAGCATCGCGCTTGATTTGCAATTTGAAGCCGAAATCGCGGAAATGAACGAGGATGAAGCTAAAGAATTTGAACGGGAATCGCATCTCCCCAGCGTCATAAAATCGGCATATGATTTATTAGGCCTTATTACTTATTTTACAACCGGAGAAGATGAAACGCGCGGCTGGACGATTAAAGCTGGCTGGACGGCGCCACAAGCCGGGTCAGTAATTCATACCGATTTTGAACAAAAATTTATCAAAGCCGAAGTTATAAACTGGCAGAAATTACTGGATTGCGATTCTTGGGCCAACGCCCGGCAAAATGGACTTCTGCGAACCGAAGGTAAAGACTATGTTGTTGAAGACGGCGATGTCATAGAATTCAAAATTTGAAATTGACAATAATAACCGTTTTATGCTAAATTGCGACGGATGGATGAAAAAGAAAACAAAAAAGAATATGAGATGTCGTACCATTTAGTGCCTGATATTCCCGAAGACAAAATTGATTCTGAAACTATAGAATTAAAAAATATAATTACTGAAAATGGCGGCGACATAGTTCAAGCAGATCTCCCGAAGAAAAGACGATTGGCTTACCCGATTAGAAAACAAAATCAGGCCTATTTTGGAGTTGTTCATTTTGATGCTGACAAAGACGGACTTGATAAGACTAAAAAGGCTCTTGCTCTCTGCAAAAAAATTCTAAGATTTTTAATATTAACCCATTCGATCCGTTCAACTATCGTTCAGGGTTCAGGGTTAATGCTAAACAAGGTCGAAGCATTAAGTAAAATCATAAAGCCAAAACCAAGCCCAATAATTGCCCAACAGCCGGCGAAAACACCGGTGCCGACACAAAGTTTCGATCAAAAATTAGAAAACATATTAAATAGATAAAAAAGCATGAATTTAAATAAAGTTTTTGTATTAGGTAACTTAACGCGCGACCCGGAACTTAGACAAACACCGAACGGTCAAAATGTAGCCACTTTCGGCGTTGCCACTAACCGCATGTGGACGGATCGGTCGGGCGTTAAACAAAACCAAACTGAATTTCATAATGTTGTTTTATGGGGTCGGCTGGCTGAAATTGCTCATCAATATTTAGCCAAGGGCCGTCTCGTTCTCATTGAGGGAAGGTTAAATACCCGCACTTGGCAAGATCAAAGCGGCCAAAAAAGAAACCGCACTGAAATTATTGCCGAAAACATGCAACTCGGACCGCGATTCGCTTCAGCTCCAAACCCACCCCAGACACCATCTCAAAACATCCCCGAACCTGCCGCCGAAGGCGAGCCTCGCTACGAGCGGGAAGCCTTACCGGAAATACAAATAGAAGACACCAATGAAATTCTCAAAGAGGACAAAGAAATTAAAGTAGAAAATATACCGTTCTAATATGGATATAAAAAATCAAAAAACTGTTTGTTATTTCTGCGCTCAAAATATAAAGAGCATTGACTACAAAGATACGGAAATACTGCGCCATTTTATTTCTGCCCAAGCAAAAATTATGCCCAGAAAACGAAGTCATCTTTGCGCCAAGCACCAGCGCCATCTCGCCAGTGCTATAAAGTGCGCCCGCTTCATGGCCTTATTGCCATTTTCAGCAAGATAAATTACGCAAGCGTTGATTTTTTAATTTCTTGGGATAATTTTTTAACCAAGTCCTGATTTTCTTTCAGGTATTGGCGCGCAGTTTCTAAACCCTGCCCCAGTCTTTGATTTTCATAATTAATCCAAGTGCCGGATTTCGATAAAATCCCATATTTCAAGCCGCTATTTATTATATCCCCTTCTTTTGATATTCCTTCGTTGTACATAATATCAAACTCGGCAATTTTAAACGGCGCCGCAACTTTGTTTTTAACAACTTTAACCGTCACTCTGTTGCCAACTGTCTCTTCGCCTTTTTTAATTTGGGCGTTTCTTCTCATATCAAGACGCACCGAAGAATAAAATTTAAGAGCCATCCCGCCAGGCTGAGTTTCGGGATTGCCAAAAAACACGCCAATTTTCATTCTCAACTGATTTATAAAAATAACAGCTGTATTGCTTTTGGCGGCAATGGCGTTTAATTTTCTCAAGGCTTGAGACATCAAACGAGCTTGAAGTCCCATATGCTGATCTCCCATCTCGCCTTCAATTTCAGCACGAGGTGTTAGAGCGGCAACCGAATCAACAACGATAATATCGCAGGCATTGGAGCGCACCAAACTTTCAACAATTTCAAGCGCCTGTTCGCCGTTATCCGGCTGAGAAATTAACAAATCATTAACCCGAACGCCTATTCTTTTGGCGTACTCCGGATCTAAAGCATGTTCGGCATCAATAAAAGCGGCCAAACCGCCGCGCTTTTGGGCTTCGGCAATTATATGCAGAGCCAAAGTGGTTTTCCCCGAAGACTCCGGTCCATAAATTTCGATTACTCTTCCTTTAGGAATGCCACCGACTCCGAGAGCTATATCCAAAGAAAGCGAACCAGTTGAAATAGCGTCAACATCGACTTTGGGAATTTCACCAAGCTTCATTATTGAACCGTCGCCAAATCGATCTTTTAAGCTTTTCACGGCCTCGTCCAAGGCCTTAGATTTTTCATTGACTTTCGTCTCTTTTTCTTTTTGTTTTGTCATAATTTTTATTTAAATTAACCTAATTAGAAACTTAGAATAATTAGAAATTTTAATTATGGAGTTCCTCTAAAAATTTGCCTGATTATTTTCGTATTCTTTCCGAAATTATTAACCGCCTTAACTTCAATAACATTAATACCATTAATAAGTTGCACCTCCCTTGAGAAATTGCCGTCTGAGGCAACGTATACATCTTCACCATTAATTGTCACATAAACACCATCATCAGTCTTGCCTTTTACCATAAGTGATTCTTGCTGTGTGACCACATCCCCTTTTGGATCTACCGCTAAATTCGGCGGTCCAACCAAAAACTTAAACTGATAGTAAAGATAAACAGAAAGTAAAACTAAAAACAGGGCGCTCAAAGAAATCGCTAATTTTCTTTGCGTCAAAACAAAATATGAATTTTGTTTTGTCTTAATAATATTTCCATTATAAGAAGATGTTTCAACCGGTTGAACCTCCTGCTGATACATTTGAATAATTTCATTTTTATCAACATCTAAAAATTTTGCGAGACGCTCAAAAATTCCCGTTCGATAAACCAAAGGAGGCAGTTTTTCAAATTGCCCGGTTTCCAGCGCTTCCAAATGATAAACTTGAATTTTAGTAAGATCGCTTAATTCATCCAAGCTTAAGTTTTTGCCTTGTCTTTTCTCTTTTAAAAATTCGGCAAAGCTTTTTTTATTTTCAGATTTCATTTTCTTTATCTTGTCCACCGGCCCCAATAGTTACACCGGGGTTAATTGACGAATCAAATTTTTCTAAATAAACTTCTCTCGGCTTAGCGCCATCGCCCGGCCCGATAAATCCTTTTTCTTCCAAGATATCCAATAGACGCGCCGCTCGGGCATAGCCGACTCGCAACCGCCTTTGCAAAAGCGAAGCTGAGGCCTTTTTGGCTTGAACAATAACTTTTCTCGCCTCCTCAAATAATTCATCGTCCGTGTCGCCGGAAAATTCATCTGAGGAAAAATCAGATTCCAGCTGTAAATTATTTTCTGCTATAGGAAATTCCCCGTTTTCAACAGCTGTAAGAGGGTTCTTCTCTGCAACGCAGTTAGCTATTCTTTTGATTTCTTTTTCGGAAATAAAAACTCCCTGAAGCCGCCTCGGTTTGGAGCTGTCATTGGATGTGTACAGCATGTCGCCATTTCCCAAAAGCTTTTCTGCTCCGGCCATATCTAAAATAGTGCGGGAATCAACTTGGGACGGCACCCGCAAAGCAACCCGAGCCGTGATATTGGCTTTTATGAGACCAGTCAAAACCTCCACTGACGGTCTTTGGGTTGAAACTATAAGGTGAATCCCCACGGCCCGCGCCATTTGGGCGATACGAATGATCGTACCTTCAACTTCCCGACTGTGAGCAGCCATAAGATCGGCTAATTCATCAATAACAATAACCAAATAGGGCATAAAAAATTCCGGTTCCCGGTTTTTTATAATCTGATTATTAAAACCAACAATATCTCGGGCCTTGTAATCCGATAAAGTTTCATACCGGCGTTCCATTTCTTTAACCGCCCACTTCAAAGCATTAATTGATTTTTTGCCGTCGCTTATCACCGGTGTTAAAAGATGAGGCAAGTCCCTGTAATAAGCCAGCTCAACTCGTTTTGGATCAATAAGTATAAACTTAAGCTGCGAAGGGCCGTTGCGCCAAATAAGCGAAGTAATAAGAGAATGGATACATACGGATTTGCCGGCGCCGGTGGCGCCGGCAATAAGCAAGTGGGGCATTTTTGACAGATCGGCAAAAATCGGCGTACCGCTGACATCGCGGCCAAGCGCGAAGTTTAAAAGACCTAATTTTTTGAAATTTTCACTGTCAAGCAAACTGCCAAGCCGAACTAAAGCTATTGATTTGTTTGGCACCTCAATCCCAACCAAGGCCTTGCCCGGAATCGGCGCTTCAATCCTTAGGGGATGCGCCGCCAAAGCTAATGCTAAATCATTATGCAAAGTAACAATTTTTGAAAGTTTAACGCCTTGAGCCGGCCGTAAAGTGTATTGAGTCACCGTGGGGCCAACATTAACCTCTCCCATCTCAACTTCAATGCCGAAATGCTGTAGAGTTCTTTTGATAATGTTGGCATTGACTTTAATATCCCCTGATATTGGCCGGTTTTCTATTCTTTCAAGCAAATCAATAGTGGGCGGGTTATAGGCGCTGCCAATAAATTTCGGAATCTTAAATTCGTCTTCCTTGTCCTCAATAGCTTTAGCGGAGGAGGATTTACCTGCTTCTGGTGTTGTCATCCGCTTTTCTTCCTTAATAGCTTGATTAACAACCGGGTTAACTTCCCGCCCAGATTCTGGGTGAGACGCGTTTCCTTCACGGGCGGCGACCTCTTCTTCATCTTCTTCATCTTCGTCCCTGCCGATTTTTAAAGGGATGTTTAAAGTCATTATGAGAGAAATAAAAATAAAAGAAATTAAAAGAACTAAAGAAGCCCAGAACCCAAAAATTTTATTTAAAGAAAGCGCCGCAATGTGTCCGACAAGACCGGCATAATTATTTGAAGATAACAGCTCTAAAATCCCTAAAATTGAAACCAATAGCAAAAAGGCGCCGAAAATAGTCACAAAATAAATATGCTGCCGGCGTGATTTTAAAAACTCAAAAGCCATTATTAAAAACACGATTGGCAAAATAAAATAACCCCATCCAAATAAATAATTAAAGCCTCTAAAAACCATCTCGCCAAAAGGACCGGCTTTGTGCCAGATGCTAAGAGTTATTATTATGGCGGCGCCAAAAAAAAGAATCGCTAAAATGGCTTTTTTGGTTTGGTCTTCCAAGTCAAAAAGAGGTTTTTTTGAATAAACGGGAATAGTTTTTTTTGTTTTTTTTCGCTTGGCCATAAAGACATTTTAGAATAAAAAAGAGCCGCTGGCAAGCCACGTTAGAAATTAGTTTTTAACGCGGCAAGCGGCTCTTTTACATATTGATTGCATCTTGATGCAAACTATGAAGAAACAATATATAATCCTTGGCAAACAGCCATCGAGCAATGTGGAATATACCGTAACTTACGAAAAAAGCCGCGAAAACGTCTATAGAATAATGGTAGTGCCCTGCAAGAGCGCTCGCTCCAAAGATAAAAGAAGTTGCGAGAAATATATTACGGAGATATTTATTGCTCCAAAATGACAGCGCCATCAAAAACGGCAAACCGGTATGCCCGGAAAAAAAGAGGTCGGCACCGAACATTAAGTTGCGCAAAATGATATTTGAAGTAAGAGGCACTTGCTGAGGAACGGGACCAATGTGGGTTAAAGAAATAAAAACAGCCCGAACAAGAACAAAAAGGGCGACATTTTTAATTATAAATGGTATTTGTTTGGGTTCTTTAATCAAAAGGATGACTACAAATAAGCCAAATAAAATGGCACCATAAATAAAAATGCCGTCTACATCCATCACTGGCACATTATCAAGTATAATATCGGTCACGCCATTGCTGGCTTTTTTAACCGCATAATTGCCGGCGGTATAATTGATAACTAAACTCAACGCTAAAAACAAAAATGCCGAAAGCGCCGATAACAAAAATGATTTTTGAGACCACTGAAATTTGTGTTTTGCGATGATGTTATTCATATAAAGTTTTCAATGGCTTTAGACACCTCGGGGAAATTATTGAGTACGATAATATGATCCGCATTTTCAAGAAGAATAAGCCTGAAGTCGTTTATTCTTTCCGCCATTATTATGGAATTTTTCACAGGAAATATAGTATCTTTTTTTCCGTGAATAATTAAGACCGGAATATTTATACTACCCAAAAATCCTTTGCGGTCAAATTCGTAGGACTGTTTCAGGCAATAGAGAAAAACTCGCAGACCCGTATTGCGGATATCAGCAGACATTCTTCTTATGTTCCAGTCACCTGTATTTTTGTACTTGGAATAATCAATATGGCCGCCGATTTTTGAAGAGTTTGGGATCAAGCCGGAAATTTTCACAAACGACCTAAGTAGGAACTCCATTATTTTTGCCGATCCTCCGTTTTTTACGCAAAAATTGGGGCTTAAAAAAATCGACGAAGTTAGTAAGTCCTGATATTTAACCAAAAATTCAAGAGCAATTAAAGTACCGAACGAATGACTAACCAAAATTGGTTTTTTTATATTAAGATACGTTATAAGATCATAAATATCCTGGGAAAATTTTCCTATTTCGTAATCTTCATAACTTTTGAGCTTTGTTGATTTTCCGTGGCCACGGATGTCTAAAGAAAGAAGATTGCAATTTTTCTCAAATTTTTTCACATATTCCACCCAAGCGGAAGAGCTGCCGGATAGACCGTGAACAAAAACCAATGACGGTCGGCCCGATTGGAATTCGTTCATTCTGTAACAAATGCTGTTTTTAGAAAAAATAAGATTCTTTCATCATTGTTTATTCAAAACCGCGTAATAAAGCTTTTCTAACTTTAAAACGCTTTCGTTAATGTCGTACTGCCTGCTTTTTTGAAAACTAATCTCCCCCATTTTATTCAACGCTTCTTCATCGGAAAGCGCGTCAACTATTTTATTTGCCAGATCTTTTTCGTTTTGCGGTTCAAACAAAAAACCGTTCTGATCTACAAAATATGTTGAAGCACTATTTTCAGAATTTGCGATAATAATCGGCTTGCCGCACGACATGGCTTCAAGCACCGACATCCCTTCAAGTTCCGCGAGCGACGGCAATACAAAAACATCACAGGCGTTGTAAGCCATAACCTTGTCTTCCTCGCTTATCTTGCCCAAAAAAGTAACATTCCCGGTCAAGCCGAGTTTGACAGATAAATTTTTTAGGATTATGTCCTGATGGCCAAAACCGGCTATATAAATATGCGTGTCGGGCCGGCACTTTATGATATGCGGCACCGATTTTATTAATGTTTCGATGTTTTTTTCGGGATGAAGCCGACCGACATAAAGAATTTTTTTACCCTTGGCAAAAGGATTAAATTTTTCAAAAAATTTTTTGGCGTCTATTTTCCTGAATTCGTCCGTATCAACACCATTGCTTACAACCACCTGTTCAATGTCGCCCGTTATTCCGGAAAACATCCTTTTGGCCAATTCCGAAGGATAAATAATCGCGTGCGCCTTCCGGTATAGCCAGAAAAGAATCTTATAATAAACCTTATTAAAAAACTTCCGCCCCAGATATTCGGGCATGTGCATAAAAATGTTTTCAGGCTGGGCGTGAGAATGAGCCACAACTTTTATGCCGAGCGATTTCGCCGCTTTTATGGAAATGGCGGTGGAAGGCATGGGAAGCAAAGTGTGCAAAATATCGATTCTTTCCTCCTGAAGTATTTTTTTAATTTTCTTTACGGACGGCCAGGAAACATACCAACATCCTTCGGATTTTGGAAGCAGCACCGAAGGAAACCTATAGACTTTGAATTCATTCAAGGTGTCGTCCTTGGGATTCATCGGCGAGCGTGCCGCTATGAAAATTATTCCGTGTCCCCTGTTTCTTAGGCGCTCGGCAAAACGCAAAGTCGAGACCAGCGCGCCGGATTTGTAATCGCTTATCGGGTCGCAGACCATCGCGATATTTAATTTTTTTCTATTTTTTTCGTTGCTGTTCATGTTAAATTAATCGGAAAATAACTTTAACCTTCTAATAGCAATAATAAAAATAATAATCAAGCCAACCACTATTGTTGCCGCGGCGTAATAATTCAAGTACCTGTTAAGCTGGATGTACGCGTGGCCGAACAAGACGCCGATGGTAATCAACACTACCGACTGCGCGGCAGTAGTAAGAAAACAAATCGTGATGTAGCGTTTGTAAGGAATTTTCAAACTTCCCGCGGTAAGCAATCCGGCAATGCCGATACCATAAAACAGTTTTGATAAAGCTATTGCTTTGCGCTGGTGAGTTGTAAAATATCCTTTTACTTTTTCCACTTTTTTGGCGTGTTTTTGAAAATAACGGGAAATAAAAGCGCCTCCATTTCGGCCGATCCAGTAAACTCCGGAATCGCCAACGATGTCGCCCGTCATAATCACCGCGTAAGCGATAAAAACGTTCATAATGCCCAAAGAAGACAGAAAACCGGCGATGATTGTTATAATCGGCCCCTCAACAACAGAAACAGGAAAAAGAACAAAATACCTGTAATTTGTCAGCAATAAAACCAAATTTTCCATTGCTTAACAAATAGCATATTTTACTCTAAAAATCTACTGGCTAATTTGTTGCGCCGGACGGATTTGGATGGATTGCGCCGTTACGCTGCCATCTAAATTCTTGGCACCGCTGACCGTTACTTGCTCTCCAACGGTTAAATCGCTCGCCAATCCCTGAACCGATTTCATTATTTTCGTTGCGCCGGAAAGAAAAATAATTTTTGAACTTCCATCTTTTAACTGAACCGTAATGCTAGTGTCATCTTTTTTAATTATATTTCCCCCCGAAAAATCCGCATTTTGCTGCGTGCCATTGCCTCTCTGCCCTATCATGCCATACGCACCTGTTTGTCTGTTAAAATTACCTCTCGGATCCGCGCTTTGGCCGTACAAATTGCCGCCCCAAAAACCCGCTCCTCCTGCAACTATCGCGGTTATAATAACTGCCATTATTGTTTTTTTCATATTTTTATTTATTTTTATAATTTTAAATTTTATTTTTGAGATTTGAGATTTAAATTTTTAATTTTTTATTATTCATATCTCAATGCTTCAATGGGATTTAAATTTGCCGCTCGGCGAGCCGGATAATAACCAAAAACAATTCCAATTGTCGCCGAAACACCGACTGCCAGCGTTATTGATAACAAAGAAATCTGCGTTGTAATTCCTGCAAATTGGGTAACTGCCCAAGCGGCAAGCCAGCCAAAAATAATTCCGATAATCCCGCCAAGAAAAGTGAGCATTACTGACTCGGTGAGAAATTGAGCGCTGATGTCTTTCTTCTTGGCCCCTATTGCTTTGCGCAACCCGATTTCCCGCGTTCGTTCGGTAACGGTTGTCAGCATCATATTCATAATACCGATGCCCCCGACTATAAGAGATATCCCCGCAATCGCTCCGAGAAGAATGGCTAGCGTATTTGTCACCGAAGAAGCGGTTGCCGCAATATCGGCCTGGTTTAAAACGTTAAAATCGGCCAGTTGAGAATCCGCTATATGATGCCTTTCCAGCAAAAGATCGGTAATTTGCTGTTGAATATCAGCCATAGAGTTTTGATCCTGGGCTTCTACGCTTATCGTTGTCACATAGGTGTCTCCGGCAAGAAATCGTTGGGCTGCGGTAACTTGATATCTTTTGGATATTTCCGGCGCTACCGCTTTTGCAAGAGTAACTTCCTTAATGATCGCGTTAGCGTCTTCCTGAGTTAATGTTTGGGCCGATCCCCGACCAGCACTTACTTGAACTCCCGGACCACGCTGCGCTCCGGGCATCACCAGAACCAGATTAGATCCTATTGACTGAATGCTTGACTGGATAGAACCCGACGCGCCCTGACCAATAGAAATCATCGCGATTACCGAACCAATGCCAATGACAATCCCAAGAATCGTAAGACTTGACCTCATTTTATTTACGGTAAGAGAAAAATACGTTTCTTGTAATAAATCATAAATTTTCATACTAAGTGATTATTCATCATGCGTTTTTTCGGGTTCTTTTCATCTTTGAGAATCAAACCATCTTGAATATAAATTATTCTGTCTGCATGCTCGGCCACGTATAGTTCATGAGTAATAAGCACTATTGTGTGATGGTGTTTACGGTTAAGTTCCTGAAAAGTGCCAAGAACAATTTCCCCGGTTTTAGTGTCAAGATTTCCCGTCGGTTCGTCCGCTAAAATGAGAGCGGGATTATTAACCAAGGCGCGAGCGATGGCTACTCGTTGCATTTGGCCGCCGGAAAGTTGGCTGGATAGGTGCCGCCATCGGTCTGTCGGCAAGCCAGTGGCTATAAGCGCCTGTTCAGCTTTTTCCTCACGCTCCAATTGCGGGATTCCAGCGTAAACGAGAGGAAGCATAACATTACGCAAAACCGTGGCCCGGGAAAGAAGATTGAATGATTGAAAAATAAAGCCGATTTTATTTTTGCGAACATCGGCTAATTCATCGTCAGAAAGCTTTGAGACATCCTGACCGTCTAATCTATAAGTCCCCGAAGTGGGACTATCTAAAGCTCCCAAGATATGCATAAGAGTTGACTTGCCCGAGCCGGACGGCCCCATTATAGCCACAAACTCTCCGCTGTTTATTGTAAACGAAATCTCTTTAACAGCAAGAGTTTCAACGTCGCCATTCTTATAAATTTTATTTATTTTTTCGCATTCAATCATAGTTTTAACGGAGGCCGGGAATTCTAAAGCTGGAATTTTGTTGCGCAGTTGTTTTATTTTGAGTTGAAGCGGTAGTTGTTCGCGTTATAACCGAGTCGCCCAGAGAATTTTTCTTTGAATATCTTTAAGTTTTTTTCCAATTTCAAGCGCTTAATAACAACCCAAAAAAGCCGCTTGGGCGGCTTATCGGGGACAGAATCAGGAATAAAATGTTTGTTCTCATTCATGTGTCTCTGCATATAAATACGACAGAACCCGCGTTTTTGGTGCAAATATCAAAAATAGGTGTCGGACACCTATTTTTGAGGATTCTCGACCTCTTCATTTTCATTCAGTAACGACAATGGCAGGGTTTTTTTCTTTTTAATCCAATCAAGAGCGGTATTTTTTGCGATAGCAAATAGCCAAACTCTAAAATTTTTAGAAATGTTGAACTTTTTTAAATTTTTCCAAACTTTAACAAAAGCTTCTTGAGTAATATCCGAAGCATTATCCGGATCCCCCGCGTATCTTCGCGAGAAATTATAAATCAGCGGCAAATATCACCGAACAAGCTCTTCCAGCGCTTTTTCATCGCCTTTGAGGTAATTTTAACCAATTGTTCATCCGTAAAGTTCTTCATTTAATCAACTGGCATTATATCATATAACACCAAAAAATCCAGTAAATTTAAGCATTTTAAATTTGAATTTTCTTGAAAAAGTAGCTCCCGAGAATTTGTTTATGGTCTATTTAGCTAAAAACGATTCGCCGTGTCCCGGGAAAACCGTTATTCCCGGCTTAATCAATTTTTTCAACTTTTCCAAAGATTTATCCATATCATTCGGCGAGCCCCCGGGAAAATCAGTCCGGCCATAGCCATTATTAAATAACGTGTCACCGGTAAAAATTACTTTTTCGCCTAATAAACAAAGACTGCCGGGAGTATGGCCCGGCGTATTGATGACTTGTAAAACCTCGCCGCCAATTTTCACTTCGTCGCCTTCTTCCAGATAATTAATCTCCGGAAAATCAATATACTTTCTTTCTTTTTTATGTATGAAAAGTGGAACTTTTAACCGCTTGGCAATATTTTGAGCCACACCAATGTGATCAAAATGGTGATGGGTTAAAATAATGCTTTTAGGCGACGCTCTGAAACGGACTATTTCCGCCGCAATCTTTTCCGCTTCATCGCCCGGATCAATAATTATTAATTCATCGGCAGACTCCGCCAAATAGCAGTTAGCTTCAAATTCGCCGACAATTATTCTTTTAATATTCAAACTAGATATTTTCAATTTAAATTCTAAACTTTACTCTTAGAAACAAAAAACTGTTCTACCCTGGTAAGGCGGTTTCAAAATTTCTGGATGTGATTTTATTACTGTACAGTGGGCGGTTTATTAGACTTATTATAAACCGAAGCAAAAATCCAGCCGGCAATAAATCCAGCGATAAGATGTTCAATGACAATAACAACCATTCCGACCAGAGAATAAGTGAAAAAGGGATGCCATGAACCTCAGATAGTTAGGGTCTGTTCCCCAAAACCCGTCAATAGAGAGAGCGTCATCGCCACCAGCCAGAAGGCGCCGCTTAAAACTCCCACTGTCAATCCCAGAGCCTTAGAATTTAGTTGCATAAAATATAAAAATTAAGAACTTATTAAACCCGACCTTTATACCTTTCATTGTACTCCTATTGAACTGGCGTCGCAACCAAACCGGTTGTTGCTGTCAAACCGGAGCCAATAGCGGGATTATAGCCTATCACGGCAGTAATTGTCGTAACGCCCGGCGAAATTTTTGAGTTTTTTTAGCTTAAATAAGCGGTTTTTAGCTTTCCTTCTGCCTTTTGGCGCGAGTACGATCTATCTCCGTTAAGAATTGTTTTCTCAAGCGGACACTTTTTGGAGTAACTTCCAAATATTCATCATCGTTAATTATTTCCAATCCTCTTTCCAAGGTCAGTTCAAGCGGCGGGGTCAGTGTGAGTGCTTCATCGGAGGCCTTTGAACGCATATTTGTAAGCTGTTTGCCTTTTGTGGGGTTAACGGACATATCATTGCCTTTGGCGGCATTACCGATAACCATGCCGATATAAACTTCCGTGCCGGCGCCAATATAAAGTGTCCCTCTGTCCTGTAAGTTGTATAAGGAAAACCCCAACGCTTTGCCGTCGGCCATTGAAACCATTGATCCGAGCGCCTGGCGGTTTATTTCTCCCGCAAACGGGCGAAATCCGATGACCCTGCTGTACATTATACCTTCGCCTTTGGTGTCTATGACAAACTCTCCGCGATAGCCCAACAAGCCGCGGGTTGGCGCTTCAAAAATAAGTCTTGAATTGCTTTGCTCCTGGCTAGTATCAATCATAGAGCCCTTTCTTTTTGCCATTTTTTCTATAACCGTTCCCATCATATCAACGGGAATACTAATGGTAACTTCTTCAAACGGCTCCGTTTTTTTACCTTGCGGATCTTCCTTAAAAATAACCTGCGGTTTTGAGACCTGAAGTTCATACCCCTCGCGCCTCATGTTTTCCAGCAAAATAGCGAAATGTAATTCGCCGCGGCCATACACTTTAAAATAATCGGGCGACCCGCCGTTGCCAAGGCTTTGGCGGGCAAGAAAATCAATTTTCAAGCCAACATTAACTTCAAGTTCTTTTTCAAGCCGTTCTCTTATTTGGCGGCTCGTTACGAGCTTTCCTTCTCTACCCGCGAACGGAGAATTATTGACCAAAAAATTAAGCGATATAGTCGGCTCGTCTATGTCAATTGCCGGCAATGCTTCCTGCGAAACTTCGGCGCAAATTGTTTCGCCGATATAAATATCGGGCAGTCCGGCAATCATCACTATATCTCCGGCAACCGCTTCCGAAACCTCTTTACGTTTGAGCCCCTCAAAAGTGAATATTTTTGTTATTTTACCTTGCCGTGTTTCGCCTACGCTGTTTTTTATAAAAACATTTTCGCCGGTTTTGATAATGCCGTCATAAATCCTGCCAATGGCAAGGCGACCTATAAAATTGTCATAGGCGAGATTAAATGGCTGAAATCTAAAAGCTTCCCGCCCCGCATCTTCGGAGCGAGGCTCGCCTCCGGCGGCGGGAACTTCTTTCAAAATAACATCCAAAAGCGGAGTGAGGTTTTTTGAGTCGTCCGTTAAATTTATTTTGGCAATACCCTCTTTGGCAATTGCGTAGACTACGGGAAAATCCAACTGTTTGTCATTGGCGCCCAAATCCATAAAAAGCTCCAAGACCTTGTCGCGAGTCCATTCCGGTCGGGCCGCCGGTTTGTCTATTTTGTTTATAACGACAATCGGCCGCAGGCCCAGCTCCAATGATTTTTTCAAGACAAACTTTGTCTGGGGCATCGGCCCTTCCTGCGCGTCAACAACTAAAAGCACCGAATCGATGGAACGCAAAACGCGCTCAACTTCCGAACCGAAATCCGCGTGTCCCGGCGTGTCTACCAAATTTATTTTGGTGTCTTTATAAAAAATAGAAGCGTTTTTGGAATAAATAGTAATTCCCCGCTCCTGCTCCAGGGCGTTAGAATCCATGCTGACGCCTTCTTCCGCGGCACCGGTCTGGCGCATCAAAGCGTCGGTTAATTTGGTTTTCCCATGGTCAACATGGGCGATAATCGCAATATTTCTGATTTTCATAAAAAGAAAAAACTGGACAACCAGTGTTAATATTTTACAATAAAAAACTTAAAAAGTCAAAAGTAAAAACTCCTAATTGCGGGGCTGTTTTTTACATTTTCTTATTTACCTTATTTACCTTCAAGATATCTTAAAAAAATAATTAACCTTAACCCTTCAAAGTTGATTATTTCCTTACAAACAAAAACATATTTCATCAAATGCGCCAGGTCTTTTTTATTAATATTCATTCTTTTCAATAACCCACTATTTTTTGTTTTATAATTTCACGCAAAATTTTCTCAACGCGCTTAATGCTGTTTTTATCCTTCAAGGAAATTGGCAGAATTTTTTTACTTGTCGCTTTAAGCGCGATGATTTTCTTCTCGATTTCTTCGTTCGCCAATAAATCCGCTTTGCTTAAAAAAATATATTCGGTTTTTTGCAAAAGTTCTTCGTCGTACGCGCCAAGTTCATTCCTGATACTTTGATAATCCTTGGCCGGATCAGCCGATTCCGCGGAAATAAAATGAAAAAGAGTTTTTACACGTTCAATATGGCGTAGAAATTTTATGCCAAGTCCTTTGCCATTCGACGCTCCTTCAATAAGTCCCGGAATGTCAGCTAAAATCAATTCATAATAGACGCCGAGATTCGGTTCGAGCGTAGTGAAAAGATAATTAGCTACTTTGCTTTTGGCGTCAGTCAATTCATTTAGCAGGCTCGATTTTCCAACATTCGGCAGACCGATAAATCCTATATCGGCTATTAATTTCAATTCAAGCCGCAATTTGTATTCTTCGCCCGGCGCGCCTTCTTGAAATTCAGTCGGAGATGTGTTTGTTGACGAACGAAATTTAAAATTCCCTTTCCCGCCACGGCCGCCTTTGGCAATCAATAATCGCTGGCCGATTTCCATGATTTCCAGATTTTTTCCCGAAGATAAATTATAAACTACCGTGCCAATCGGAATTTTTAAAATAAGATCTTTGCCGTTAGTTCCGTCATTGAACTGCTTTTTTCCATTTTCGCCGTTTTCCGCCGCTAATCTTTTTTTATAACGAAATTGACTAAGCGTGCCCAAATCCGATACGCCTTCAAAATAAATGTCCCCTCCGTTGCCGCCATCGGCGCCAGTCGGCCCAAGATTCATTTTGATATTATTAAAAGCCACTGACCCTCGGCCACCATTACCGGCTTTCACTTTAATTGTGACATCGTCTATAAGCATTAAAGGTTACTTTATCTCAACAATCTTTTGGCGTGAGGTATGGCCGATAATAATATTCACCGATGAAAGCGGAACGCCAAAATGCCGCGCCAACGCTTTAACAATCTCCGCGTTTGCTCGTCCCTTGACCGGCGGTTCTTTTACGCAGATTTCAAAATTAGTTTCGCTAAGTTTTTTTATACTTTTTTCTTTGGAATTCGGCCTCGCTTTAACAAAAATCTTCATACTTATTTAATCCCCAAAAGTTCCACCTGGAAAATAAGCGTGGCGTTTGGCGGGATTGTGCTGCCCGCGCCGCTGGAACCATAAGCCAATTCCGGAGGTATGGTCAATTTTCTCGTTTCCCCGATTTTCATTCCCTCAACTCCGATATCCCAGCCCGGTATCACCTGGCCGGATCCTAAAGTGAATTCAAACGGAGTTCCTCTATCAACGCTGGAATCGAACTTTGCCCCATTTTCCAATACGCCTACGTAATGCACGGAAACCGTATCGCCTTTTTTGGCAATCGCCCCTGTTCCCTCTTTTAGTATTTCTATTTCCACGCCTTGTTTATTCATTTTTTGACTGTTTAATTTTAAGTCCGCCGCTTTATCCTGTTTCACCGTACCAATATCCGCCTTATTTTTATTATAAAAAAACAAAGCGCCGACACCTATTAAAATTATCACCGTTGCTAATGCTATAATTTTATTTTTATTCATATTTTTATAATAACAAAAAGCGCTAAAAAAATTTTATACCATAACTACTCCGTAGTACCACCAAACTCCGGTCCGTTGGTTTCCGCTTCTTCTTTAGTGGCGCGGACAATGCCGTCTTTATGATGAGCCGGCGAATAAATGGTGTATAGTTTCAGCTCTTCTTCGCCGGATGTGTTGATAATATTGTGCTGGGCGCCGGCCGGCACGACAATGGCCGAGCCATTTTTTAACTCATATTCGTTGCCGTCAATCATGCATTTGCCTTGGCCTTTTTCAAAACGGAAAAATTGGTCGTTGTCCGGATGAACTTCCATTCCGATTTCTTCATTGGGCTTCAAACTCATAAGCACCAATTGGCTATGCTTTCCGGTATAGAGAACCTTGCGGAAATTACTGTTTTCCAAGGTCTCTTTTTCAATATTCGCGTTGAATCCCTTCATAAATTTATTTTACCAACTAGCAGGGGCTGAGGGAATCGAACCCCCGTCAACGGTTTTGGAGACCGTTGTTCTACCACTGAACCAAGCCCCCTTGTTAGTGTGGGCTACTTTTTCTTTGATTCTTTATGAACTGTGTGCTTGCGGCACCATTTGCAGAATTTCTTAAATTCCAATTTTCTTTCCACAACTTTCTTGTTTTTCTGCGTATAATAGTTAAGCCGTTTGCACGCCGAACATTGAAGTTTTGCTACTTTTTCCTGTGCTTTCATGATTTTTTGTAAATTTAAATTATATAGTTCTGAGCCACCCCTCGGATTCGAACCGAGGACCTACTGTTTACAAAACAGTTGCTCTGCCACTGAGCTAGGGTGGCAAAACCGTTGCGTCAGGTATAATTAATAATACTTTATCAAGCCAAATTTTTCAAGAAAAAAACCAGTTGCCGATATCGACAGCTGGTTCTGAAATACTCCGCGCTTAATAAGCAATTCTACGTCCCCCCCGTATATGCTCTAAAACTTTCTTCTTTGCTCTTCTCTTGTGAGAAGAACAGTGCGGAATTAGGTAATTAAAATCACCTTCCTTTCCTCCTACCGTTCCTACAGATTTCTCCGGGCAGTACTCACAATCTCTGTCGATTGTTTCTTTGCAGAATTTTAATTTTTCCTTTTTCATCAAATCACCTCCCTTTTCTCTAAAACAGATTACATTGAGTCAAATAAAAAAGCAAGGTTAAAACAAAAAAACAGAAATTCCCCAGAATTTCTGCAACAAATGATATGAAAAAATTTTCTTTTCCCAAAATGTGGTTCGAGCCAATGTTTTGGTGCGCAGAGTGAGAGTCGAACTCACGGGGCCCGTTAGAGCATCGGTTTTACAGACCGCTCCCGCCCCCTACGGGACTACCTGCGCGTAAATAAAGAATCAGAGCCAGCGATCGGAATCGAACCGATGACCCCATCCTTACCATGGATGTGCTCTGCCGACTGAGCTACGCTGGCAAAATTTAGGCGGGCAACTGAGCTATCTCGGCGATTTTTTAGCCCTCTTAATTTTTTTAACCGAATTTGTCAAAATACCATCGACTTTTTTGATTACTTCATTGTTTTTGACGTCGACAAATTCAATTTTAGTTTTCAATGCCGATTCCGGCTCGTCTCGTTGAAGCTCCGGTAAAGCGGGTAAAATCTCTTCTGATTCCTGGTTATCTCTGGAAAGATCGTCCCAAAAATTATTATCATTTTCCAGTTTTTTTTCACCGCCATTGCCATTTATTTCTTTATTCTTTTCAGAAATCTTGCCAATAAGTTTCATTAAGTGATTATCGGTTTTTAAAAGGACAATTCTCATTCTATGCAGAAATTTCTGGGTAAAAGATAAAGATTGCACCTTCATATTATTCCAAGGCAACTGGTTAATCCAAGCGGCCAGTTTTACCTTAATGCCAAATGAAGATTCATCTTCTTCATCTTCTCCGCCAGAGGCGGATCCGCCTTTGGCGGAAAATTCTGATAGATGATCTGACACAATATAAATAACGCCACCCAAAGCCATTATTAACAGTGAAATTGGAATCAAACTAAACATGTCATTTTTATATTTCAAAACGGCAAAATTCGCCGATTTTAATATTCTCGCCCAATTTGGCAATATGATCTTTGATAAACGCATCAATCGTCATCTCTTGTTCGCGAATGTACATCTGTGAAAGAAGATCCTCGATGTCCGTCGGACCCATAGCGGCGATGTGCATTGCCAATTCGCGGCCGAGCTCCTTAAATTGTTCGGTGCGCGCCACAAAATCAGTTTCACACAAAAGTTTCACCAACACGCCAATTCTGTTGTTAGCGTGGATATAATAAGAAATGATTCCCTCGCCGGTTTGCCGACCAATTTTCTTAGCCGCCACCGTCGCTCCTCTGTCCTTAAGCAATTTTAAAGCCCTCTCAATTTCGCCGTCAGCTTCTTCCAAGGCCTTGCGAATGGCCTCTACCGAAGCGCCGGTCATATTCCGAATTTTCTTTAAATCTTCAATCTTTGCCATAAATTTCCTTGTCCTCTGTAACTTTATGTGAAGGAGGATAAAAATTTATTTTTTAACCTCTTCCGGTTCTGGCTCAGCCGGCACTGTTATTTTAACATTAATCAGGGTCTCTCTGACTAGATTTAAGATAAAACTCACGGCGCCAATAGCACTGTCATTTGCCGGAATTGGATAGTTAAAAAGAGTCGGGTCGGCATTGGTATTAACCAAACCAATTATCGGCACATTTTTTTTAACCGCCTCCTTCACGGCAATTTTATCATAATTTGCCGAACTTACCCAAATAGCGTCGGGCAGACGATTTAAATTAACCAAACCGCCTAAGTCTTTTCTTAGTTTTTTAATTTTTTCTTGGAGTTTCAGAGCTTCGTATTTTGTGTATTTTTCAAACTCGCCGCTCGCTTTCTGACTTTCAAGATCTTTAAGATAATTAATACGGCGGCTGATGGTCGGAAAATTGGTGAACATTCCGCCAAGCCAGCGTTCTGTGACATACGGCATATCAAGGTCTTCAGCAACTTTCTTGGTTATCTCTTTGGCGGCAAAGCCCGTGCCCACAAACAGAATAGTGCCGCCTTTTTTCCTGATCCCAACAAGAAAATCAAGCGCCGCTTTCAGACCTTCCTTTGATTTTTCCAAGTCAATAATCTGAAAAATATTCCTATTTGACCAAACATAGGACTTCATTTTCGGATGGCTATGAGACCTCAAGGCGCCTAAATGAACGCCCTGCAAAGTCAGGGCTTCCAAATCCGGCTCTAAAATATTATTTTCCGTTTCCATAACCTTACGATAATAACAAAATTATTCTAAATTGACAAGAGGTTTTAATAATGCTAATATTTTTACTTATGAAAAAAGAAATTCATCCTAAATATTATCACGAGGCCAAGGTGAAGTGCGCCTGCGGCAATTCTTTCATAGTCGGCTCTACAATGCCGGAAATCAATATTGAAATTTGCTCGAAATGCCATCCTTTTTACACCGGCAAAGATAAAATGATTGATACCGCCGGACGCGTTGAACGCTTTAAGAAAAGACTCCAAAAAACCTCGGCCAAACGCAAAAAAAATGAACGAAAATCTCCCCCTGCGGGGGATCACCCGAAGGGTGAAAAAAATCAAATTTTATGGATAAGATAATCATTGAAATTAGAGCCGGCGCCGGCGGTGATGAAGCCGGTCTTTTTGCGTCCGAGCTTTGGCGGATGTACCGCAGTTTCGCGCAACGCCGAGGCTTTAAAACCGAGATTATTAATTCTTCGCAGTCAAATGTCGGCGGCATAAAAACCTTGGTGGCTCAAATTAAAGGAGCTAATGTTTACGATTTCCTTAAATACGAATCGGGAGTCCACCGAGTCCAAAGAATCCCCAAAACCGAAAAAAGCGG
>Ga0210051_1001255_pt1 | contig 25466 bp, 19 predicted proteins | sample CryGey092014_all_FD_185464 | JGI IMG/M metagenome (GOLD analysis project Ga0210051, IMG submission 185464) | Groundwater microbial communities from aquifer - Crystal Geyser CG23_combo_of_CG06-09_8/20/14_all (SPAdes) (version 2) | ecosystem: Environmental > Aquatic > Deep subsurface > Groundwater...
GGGTATCCTAAAAAAGAGATTGGAAAAATCGCTCACTGTATAGAATCGCATAACGGTAAAATAAAACCAGAAACAATTGAGGCGAAAATTCTTTTTGATGCGGATAGATTAGAAAAATTTGGAATTGGAGGAATTTTTGCTTTTTACAGAGCGCAGCAAGAATCAAAAACCCCGATTAATAAATGGATTGAAATGGCAATAAGAAAATATCGAAAATTTATTAAAGAAGGATTTTATACCAAAAAAGCAAAGAAAATTTCCGAGAATGGTTTTCAAGAATGTATCAAGCATTTAAATGAAGTAAGAAAAGGTTTAAAAGAGAGGAAAGATTTCTTGATTTCTGAAAAAGATTTATGGCAATAACATTATTTGCTTATGACACTCCCCTTTCTTATTACGGTTACGTAGTTGCCCCTGTTGTCCAGCTCTGCAATTGCAAACCCTCTCTTTCTGTCTTCTTCAACGTCGTATCCTATCCTTATATTTTGGGCTATCTCCACATTCTTGTCTATGATTGCATTTTTTATTTCGCAGTGTCTTCCAATTGATGTTTCCTTGCCCGGGTCTCCTCCCATAATCACAGAAGCAATTATATCAGAATAACTATGAATATATGTTTCTGAAGAAACTATTGATTGCTCAATTCTTGAACCGCTTATTATAACTCCGTCGCATACAAGGGAATTTATTGCCTCTCCCTTCCTGCCGGGCTCGTCAAAAACAGTTTTTGTTGGCGGACAAACTCGTTGATATGTGAGTATAGGCCAAAGTTCTCCATACAAATTGAATTCAGGTTTTATGCCCACTAAATCCATGTTGGCATTCCAAAAAGCAGCTAATGTTCCAACATCTCTCCAATAACCAGAATCTTCTGTTCTTTCCTTAAGTATTTTCCTCCTCTTTCCATTTTCAGTTATGTATTCGTAATCGCTTATTTTGTTGTCTTTGTTGAAATCAAACGCATAAACTCTGTCAGTTTTAATCATCTTTGGAATTATGTTCTTCCCAAAATCCATTTCATTTCCTTGAAGCACTCTTTCAAGAGTTTCATAATTAAATACATAAATACCCATTGAGGAGAACGCAAAATTTGGGTTTTCAGGCATTGGCCTAGGCTCTTTTGGCTTTTCCTCGAAATCAATGACTTTTTGTGTTTTGTCTGTCTGTAGGATTCCAAAACCGCTGGCTTCCCTGACAGGCACTCTTACTGCAGATATAGTTAGATCTGCTCCTTTTTCCGCATGGAAATCAAGCAGCTTTCTGTAGTCCATCTTATAGATGTGATCTCCTGAAAGTATTAGCACATGCTTTGGGCTCCATCTTTTTATCAGATCAATATTTTGCCTTACAGCATCTGCTGTGCCCAAATACCATGTTTCACCAATTCTCATCTGCGCAGGCACGTTTTCAATGAACTGGTCAAGCGCTCTTGGAAGAAAAGACCAGCCATATCCTAGATGATTGTTTAGAGAATGTGACTTATATTGGGTCAGCACATATATTTTGAAAAGTTTGGAGTTTATGCAATTGCTTAGCGTAAAATCTATTATTCTATATTTTCCTCCAAATGGAACTGCTGGTTTTGCTCTTACTTCTGTAAGCGGCATCAGCCTCGTGCCTGTTCCTCCTGCAAGAACCATTGTGATTATGTCATCAAGCATTTTAAACACCCCAACGGGATGCAGCGTACGCTGGAATATTTAAATTTTTCTAAAAATACTACTAAAAAGTGGTTAATTTTTTCCTGATTTTTGGATAAGTTTTAAAACCGCCCTGAAAAAACAATGCTTCTATGGCAGTTGTGTGCGGGATTGACGAAGCCGGCAGGGGGCCGGTGATAGGTCCTATGGTTATCTGCGGCGCCTGCTTTGAGAAAGCCCAGGAAAAAGTCCTGAAAAAGATGGGCGTGAAGGACTCAAAGCTTCTCTCTTCTGCTGAAAGGGAGGCCCTCTTTGAGAAAATCAAGGAGACATGCAAGGGCAGGTATTACGCGATAATTGTCAGCCCTTCAGAGATAGACGCCGTGGTTTCTGAAAATGACCTGAACTGGCTGGAAGCGAGAAAAACAGCCGAGATAATCAATTTCCTTTCGCCTGACGAGGCAATAATCGACTGCCCTAACCCAAACTGCCAGGTTTATGAGAATTACATAAAAAAGCGGCTGGCAGGGATTAAGGTCAAGATAACTGCAGAGCACAAAGCTGATTTTAATTATGCATTTGTGGGCGCTGCCTCCGTGCTTGCAAAGGTCATCAGGGACCGCGAGATAGAAAAGATGAAATCAGAGATGAAAATCGACTTCGGCTCAGGATATCCGTCTGACCCGCTGACAAAGGCATTCATAGAAAAAAACTGGGAAAAAAAGGCATTTTCCGAAATAATCAGGAAGTCATGGGCTCCTGTAAGGGAGCGCAGGGAGCAGAAGGCGCAGAAAAAGATTATGGATTTCTAGTTAGGGAAGGGTCCTGTATCTTGTATTGAGAAGCGCCCATTCGAGAAATATCAGGACTATGCCGGCAAACAGGAAGATTCCTGAAAGTCCGAGGGAAATCTTTTTTGTTGTTATGGCAGAGATTTGGTCATATGCCTTCTTTAGCGATGCGGCATCGCCTGCCCTGAAGTATATTCCGCCTGTGCTGTTTGCTATCTGGATAAGGGTTGGCTCATCAAGCTTGGAAAGCAGGTTTGTCTTTATGAAGGAGCCGCCTTCTTCTGTGCCAATTCCTATTGTGTAAACTGCTATGTTGTAATTGTTTGCCTGGTCTATCCCTTCCAGGGGCTCTGCCCCCACATTGCTCTGCCCGTCAGTAATAAGGACTACTGCCCTGGAGTTTGTTTCTCCAGAAAGCATGTTTGAGGATGTTATAAGCGCATCGCCTATTGCTGTCCCGCCGACATTTTCAACATCTATGTTTTGTATTGCACTTCTGACAGCAAAGAGGTCATCTGTCATTGCCTGCTTTACAAATGGCGCGCCTGCAAAGTCAACCACTCCAACCCTTGCATTGGGAAGCCCCTTAACAAATTCTATGGCAGCGCTTTTCGCTGCATCAAGGCGGTTGGGCCTGACATCGCCTGCCAGCATGCTTGATGACGCATCTATTGCAATCACAAAGCTCGAGCCGGAAGCCCTGCCTGTGTACCACAAGGTTGCGCCTGCAGAGGAAAGCACGAGAAGCCCTATTGCAAGCACCCTGAGTACAAGAAGGGAGATGTTGCTGGAAACAAAGTGCACGTTTGTGGTGCTGCCCTGGGGACCCGCTATCCTCTTGATTACCTCAAAGTTAGCGAAGCGCATCGCCCTTCTTTTAAGAAAGCTGAATACAAAAAAATGGGTTACTATAAGTATTGGAACTGAGAGGAGGAGCCAGAGGTTCTGGGGGTTTGAGAAAACTATTTCCATTTTTTCCTCGCAATGAAAAACTCGTTTGTCTTGTTCATGAAGGGCTTGCCAGTGGAGAGATTGAGGATGCTGCCCCTGTTTTCAATGAAGGCGTTGTCCAGCGACTTCATGAATTCTTGGTTTATCTTTGCGTATCTCGCGCTTATCTCTTCAGCGTCAAACATGAGCTCTTCCCCTGAAAATGGGTCTGAAACAACCACCTTGCCTATTCCAGGAGGCATTGAATCGTCCAATGGATCCCTCACGCTTATTCCTATGAACTCAAATTTCCTGCATGCCACCTTGAGGGATTCCTGCCAGCCCTGCTTCAGCCCTATGAAATCCGAGATGAATATTATCACAGTGCCTTTTTTAAACTTTTCATTAATATATTTCATCAGTGACGCAAAGTCAAATTTTCCCTCGTAAAACTTGGGGCTGCTTATCTCCTTGAGCATTGTGTAGTACTGCTTTATCCCAAAATTTGCCTTTATCTCTGCGGCAGCCCTGTCGCTGTACATCAGAAGCCCCACTGCATCGCCTGCCCTGAGTATTGCAAAGGCAATTGCTGCTGCCAGCTCTGCTGAGTATTCTGCCTTGGACTGCTCTGTCGAGCCATAGCACATGCTTGAGCTGACGTCCAGGACAATTATCACTTCCAGGTTTCTCTCCTCCCTGAATTCCCTGACAAGCGTCTTCTGGGAGCGCACGCTCGCCTTCCAGTCAATCCTGGATGCGTCATCAGAAGGTACGTATTCCCTGAATGAGTCAAATTCAAGCCCTTTCCCCTTTACTGAAGAAAGATATCCGCCCGAGAGCATGCTGGCTGCCTCTTTCTTTGTGTATATCTCAAGCTGCTTAAGTATCGGCTTGAAATTAAGCTTGAGCTCATACATTTTAGGGGCCTACGGGACTTCAATCTTCTCTAGAACTTCTGAAATCACCTTGTTAGGGGTTATTCCTTCTGCCTGTCCCTCATAGTTTATGATTAGCCTGTGCCTTAGAACATCAGGAACCACTTTCTTGACATATTCTGGAATGACAAATGTTTTTCCTGACATGAGCGCCTGCGCCTTTGCTGATATGAATATTCCTATCGACGCCCTGGGAGAGGCGCCCCATTCTATGTATTTTCCAAGGGTTATCTTGTAAGTATCAGGATGCCTTGTCGCATCTACAATCTTCACTATGTATTTCTCTATCTTCTTGTCAATGTATATCTTCTGTACATCATTCTGTATTGTCAGTATCTTTGAGGGGGAGGTTACTGCCTTGAGGGGAAAGCTTTCAAATGTTCTTGTGCTTATGTTCTTTTTGAGTATTTCCTCCTCATTGTCAAGGGTTGGGTAGCCGATGTTGAGCTTGAACATGAACCTGTCCATCTGCGCCTCAGGCAGCGGGTATGTCCCGAGGTTTTCCAGTGGATTCTGTGTCGCCATGACAAAGAAGGGCTGCTTCATCGGGAATGTCTGGTTTCCTATTGTAGCCTGCCTCTCCTGCATGCACTCAAGAAGGGCTGACTGCACCTTTGGGGGCGCCCTGTTTATCTCGTCTGCAAGCACAAGATTGCTGAAAATTGGCCCCTTCACCACGTAGAATCCCTTCTGCTTGTCGTATGCGGTTATGCCTACAATGTCTGTCGGAAGAAGGTCAGGGGTGAACTGTATCCTTGAGAAGTCGCAGCCAATTGCCTTCGCAAGGCTCTTTATCATAAGCGTCTTGGCGAGCCCGGGAACGCCCTCTATGAGCACATGCCCGTTTGCCATGAGAGCCCGCATGAAGCCGTCAACCACATCCTCCTGCCCAACAATTACCTTGGCAATTTCCTCTTTTATCCTGTTTATTGTGCTTCTGTCCCTTGAAACCATGGAGCCGAGTTCAGCCATGGGTTCTTCTCTCTATTCAAGCGTATAAATTTTTATTGTCCCACTTTATAAGAGTAAAAAACCTGTGGGAAAGTTTAAATATCATAAAAAGAAGAGAAAACTTGATGTTCATGCGCATGAAAAAGATTGGAAGAAGGAGAAGGCCTTCTGATTTCAGGCTGCAGGCAATCGAGAATGCAAGGCACAAGATTGCTGTTCTTAAAAAAAGCTTTGCACTCCACCTTCCTGAGGACAATGCAATACAGTTTTCGCACATAGTAAAAAAATTTTTCTCCTCATTCTTCAGGATAGATTACAACCTTTCTTATAATGAGATGAAAAGCGAGATTGAAGGAAAGGTCAGCAATGAGCAACTCAAGCAGGCGCTGGCTTCATTTCTTAAATCTGTCTCTGTCATGGAATTTGGAGGCGTCACCCTCTCAAGAAGGAAAATTTCATATTTCTCGCAAAGGTTTCTTTCCATTCTCTCCCTTGCAGAGGTGAGGGCAAGACCTGGGGGTGAGGGCTCAGTAATAAAAAAAGGCATCAGGGCTTTTGAGGACAGGTTCGGGATAACTGAGGAGAAGAAAAAAAAGGAGGATGAGGCGCTTGAGCGCATATACAAGCTCCTGCTGCTCGGGCATAAAGCCCTCTCAATAGGAGAGATTTCAAATTCTGTTCCCATCTATTCAGAGGTGCGGCTTGCGTATTCGCGGCTTTCAGAGGAAAGCAAGAAGAAGGTCCACCCAGACATAATCTATTTTTACAAGAAGATTATGAAAAAAGCAGCCTAGCTTTCACCTGAATTTCTTTCGGCTGTATAATATTATTGAGATGGCCAGCACTGCAACCACTGCAAGGGCTAAGAGGGTTATTATCAGGTTCCTGCTGAGCACTATCGAGAACCTCGACGGCTTCTCATAAATGCGCTGCTTCTGCGTTATGAGATAGGTGCAGTCAGTTATTATAGAGTTAAGCATCTGGTTGGCCTTGTCATACTGCTGGCCCTCAATCTGCTTCTGAACTTCTGCCAGGAACTCGTTGAGCTCAAGGCATACGCTGTTCTGCGATAAAAGGTCTCTTGTGTAGGCTATCTTGGTGTTTACTGTGTTCTTGTCCACTGAGCCCTTTTCAAGAGAGCTAATGAATATCTTGTTTGTCTCGTTGAACTTAGGTGTCCCGACTGAGGCTGAAACCAGCACCTCATAGCTGCCGAAGAGCTGGTATGACTGGATTATAACGCTTGTCGAGGCCTCCTCTCCTGGCTCGAGCTTATCTATTGAGTTGGTGGTCAGGGTTATGCTCAGGTTCTTGTTCTCTGCTGAGGCGAAGAGCTTTATATTATTGAGGGTGACATTCCCGCTGTTAACTATCTTCACCGGCACAACTATCGTGTCGTTCCTGTATATTGTTATTGGCTGGGGCACAATTATGTTCATTGAATATGGGATTTCCTCAGGAATCTTGGTTATTATTGTTGTAGAGCTTCCCCCTGAACTCTCAGGCACTGGCACCGGGACTGAAATCCTTGTGATTGTGACATTGACTGTATTGCTGTATTGCATCGCATTGTAAGGATCTGTGGCGTTGAACAAAATTACTGCATTGCCCTGCGCAAGAGGCACCAGCTGCACCCTTCCGCTTGGCGAAAGTGTAATGTTCAGGAAGCCCTGCCCTGAAAGCATAGTATAATTGTATGTTAAATTTTCATAATCGGGGTCTTTGAAAAAGTCAGGCAGCAGTATCCACCAGAGGTTCAGGTTCTCGGGCAGGCTTATGTTGCTTATGTAATACAATATGCTTGCCCCTGTTATGTTAGGGCTTACTGATGTGTTTGATGTCGAGAGATTGAGCATGTACTGCACATAGCGCTGGCTTGTGAGGTTGGCGCATTCTGGACTGCATGACGTCCAGTTGCCCCAGCTTGCCGCATTTGAGGATGTCCTGAGCAGGATGTTTGCAGAGGTTCCGGAAGGAACTGTTCCATAATAATATGCATTTGAGATGCCGAAGTGCATATACTCTGTGTTGTCCTCCTTAAGGTCTATAATCTGCGAGATGAACTGCCCGCTCAGTGAATAGCTGGAATTGCTGGAAGAAAGCATTACTGCGCCAGAAGCCAGGGATGTGTTTGTGGAATTGGTGCTGTTCAGGAATTCTGCATATCCCTCAGAATAATTCCCGAAGTATGGGGGCCTGTTGATATTTATGACTGTCACATTCCAGAATACAGAACTTGTGTTGATGCTGTCATTAACAATGAATGTTATGGTGTGGTTTCCTGCTGCAAAGTAGCCTGGAACATATGTCCAGTTGGCTGTGGTGGCGTTTAATGCTGAGTCAATCAGCCAGGAGTATGCCAGGGTGTCATTGTCTGCGTCTGTTGATGTCTGGCTGAAGTTTATGGATTCGTTCTCATAAATGCTCAGGTTTGTTGAGTTTGGCGAATATGAGGTTATGTTTGGGGGATGGTTCCAGTGCCTTACCTCTATTCTCACAATCTCCCAGTCCATCAGCGAGTGGTTCGCAACCTCCCGAACAGTTATGTTGACGGTGTGGTTCCCTATCTCAGAGGTGTTTGGGGTGAAATTCAGGAGCCCTGAAGTGGACATGTTGAAGCTTGGAAAGCTTCCGTTTAGTAAATAGACAAACTCCAGGCTGTCATTTTCAATGTCGGTTGCATTGAGCTGTAGCAGGAACTGGTGCTCCTCATATGCAGTGAGATTCCCTATTGGCAGAAGCACGGGCGGATTGTCCACAGGCAACACCTTGAAGGGTATGAGCTTGCTGCTCTGGTTTTCGCCGTCTGAGACAGTTATGTTTAGTGTGTGGTTGCCCACATCGCTCTTGTTGAGGGTGAACTGCATTATTCCGTCGCTGCTCATGTTGAAGTTAGGGAATGTGCTGCTGCTCTCATTTACAAGCAGGTATGAGAAGCTGAGCGTGTCATAGTCAAGGTCGGTTGTGTTTGCGCTTATGTTGAAGAAGAAATGGTCGTTTTCAGTTGCATTTATGCTGTCCACGAGTATCTGGGGTATGAAATTGTAGTCAACAGTCAGGTTGAAGTCCTTTGAGTCGCTCGCCCCTGAGAGGTCTGTAACATTTACTTTGAAGGAATAATTTGCTATCTGCGATTCATTTGGCGTGAAGTTTATCAGCACTGCCGTGTCATTGTATGGCTGCAGTGAGAAAAGCGATGTGTCATTTATTTCAAATGAGAGCGAATCCCCGTAATCAACGTCAGGGTCTGAAGCGCTGATTATCATATTGAAGGCATGGTTTATCTTCGCCCGCCTGTTTGGAATGTCTGCAAGCACAGGCGGCTGGTTGACATTTTTCACTTCAAAAGCAAAGCTTATGCTGCTCTGCGCGCCCCAGGAATCAGTTGCTGTTATTGTTATGGTATGATTTCCAACATCAGCCTGCTGGAGCGTGAAGTTCATCAGCCCTGACTGCGATATTGAAAAACTAGGGAATGAGTTGCTGGAATAGCCTGAGATTGTAAAACTATCGCTGTCATTGTCAGTTGCATTAATCTGCATCTCGAAATTGTCAGTTTCATTCCAGCTTTGGTTGGGCACAGCGTCTATTACAGGGGCATGGTTGGTGGTTATGTTAAAAATCACATCCTCACTGTCTGAAAGCCCTGTTGAGTCAGTCACGTTTATCCTTATTGAGTGAATGCCAAGCTGGTCATTTGTAGGAGTGAAATTTATCATTGCCTTGGCAGATGTTGAGTTTATTGTTGTTATATTGAAAAGTGAGGTGTCATTTGCTGAAAAGTTCAGATAATCTCCATAAGGAGTGTCCGGGTCTGATGCATCCACATAAAGCAGGAAAGGCGCCTCTGCCCTGAGCTCCTGGGTTCCAATTGGGGCAAGGATTGGCAAGTCTGAGGTGCAGTTTACTAAAAGCGTGAAATTGTTGCTGTATGTGATGTCATGGGAATCATTTGCGATGAAGCGCAGGCTCTCATTCCCGCACCAGTTTGCCGGTGCAGAGAAATTGACAATCCTTGAAGCAGGGTCAATTGCAACTGTAACTGAGGGGGTTCCTCCTGAAGAGAGCTCTGCTAAGAATGTCAGGTTGTCCTTGTTTGAGTTGTTGCACTGAAGCTCGTCAAGGTCATAGAAATAATTGTCAATGTCCAATGCATTATTTATGAAAGAGTCCTCATTCCAGGAGAAGTTCTCCATGCTTTTGTTGAGCACAGGAGCCCTGTTGACATTTGTAACATTCGCAGTCCAGTTATGCGAGGCAGTAAGCCCGTAAGAGTCATTTACTATTATAGATATGCTGTGGTTCCCTGCATCGCAGAATCCTGTTGTATAATTTATGCTGCTCTGGTTTGTTGCATTCAGCAGTCCGTCCAGATACCAATAGGAAACAAGGTAGTCCCCATATTCTATGTCAGGGTCGCTTGCGCTGTAGTTGAATCTGAAGCCGAGTGTGTTGTTTTCTGGAATAATTGGATTGTCTTCAGGGGGATACCAGCCGGTTATGTTCGGCGGGTCATTGACATTAACGACAGTGTAGGTTGGCTGCTTCTGGTCCTGAAGCAATCCATCAGAATTCTTTACAGATATTGTTACCACATGCGCGCCCACATCTGCATTTGTGGGATTGAATGTTATTTTTCCTTCTGTATTGTTTATCTTCGCTATTGAAGAGAAGAGGGGATTTCCGGCAAGGGTGTCAAATGTTATGTTTTCGTCAGAGGGGTTTGTGACATACACATACACTGTCACATTCTCGCTCTGGTTCACTGTCACGTCAGAGGGTGCCGGGCTGAAGCAGATGCTGCCTGTGCATACGAATTCATAGCCAGTTATGGGAATGCTTCTGCTGAAAAACGGGGATTTGGGAAGGAACATCATTGCAAAAACTATTCCAATGAGGAGGAATGCTATTCCTGCCTTCCTGGCATCAAATGTTACTTTTGATTTCTGCCTCTGAGAGCTTTCCAGGCGCCCTATCATGCGGTAAAGCTCGATTATGCTCGGCTTTACATTCTTCTTTGAGGAATCATCAAGTTTCAGATAAATTGCGGATATTTTTGAATATGCAGCCCTTGCAGCGGCATAATTGCCTGATTTTGCCATTGAAAGGCCCTCATCCAGCATGCGGGATATCTCCTCAACTGCACTGCCCGCACTGCCTGCGCTGTCCTGGCTCTGCAAATCTTTTCTTGCATTCACATCCAGATTTGCATTCTGGGCGCGGTTTTCCTGCCCACTCTTGCTTGCCTCTTCTATTTGTCTTGTGAGCTCTATTATTATCCGCCTTGCCTGCGTTATCATCTCTGAAATCTCACTCTTCTTTATCCTGAATCCTGAGAATTCAAGTTCCTCAAGCTTTTTTGCGAAGCTTAGAGCAGCTATTTTGATATTCGTGCTGAGGGGCAACTTCTTGAGCTCCCTTGAAAGCTCATCGCTTGTAAATTCATATTTGAGCCCAAAGCCGCCTTTGAAGAATTCCCGTAGGATGAAAGAGAGCTCTTTAGCAGATTCTGCCGACGACTTGTTTTTCAGGTGGCGTGAAAGCGCTTCAAGCTGGAGAAGCGCCTTTTGCTCTGCGGACTCAATCTCTGATTCATGCGGCGCTTTCCTGCCCAGGCGCGACAGCGCGGATCTGACTGCCTTTGATGCAGCCATTACAAAAACCACCCAAATTATTGCCGCTGCTGCAAAAAATATTATATTGGATTTTTTTCCAATATAAGCTGGCATCTCGACATGCGCACAGCTCTGGCAGGGCCCTCCGCAGTCAATGCCTGTCTCATTCCCGTTCTGTATGCCGTCGTGGCAGCTGGGGCAGGGCAGGCATGGGCCTCCGCAGTCAATTCCCTCCTCACCCTCATTCTGCATGAGGTCACGGCAGCTCGGGCAGGACTTGCAGGGGCCTCCGCAGTCCACTCCTGTCTCGCCATTGTTCTTTATGAGGTCGTTGCAAGAAGCAATGTAATAGCATGACTGGTACTCAGCGGGCTTGCTTATGTTTATTCCGCAGTTTTTTAGGTCAGTGCATGTCCTGAGGGAAATGTTGCTGTAGAGGCAGGGCCCCCACTGCGTGCAGTTCCAGATGGGATAGCAGGATATGCCGCCTTCGCCCTCTTCACGCAGAGGGGGAATTGGAACTTCAATTACTGTGAGCAGCACCTCATTGCTCTCCGCAATAAGCCCGTATGGGTCGTGGGCATAGAATGTCACTGTCCTGTTGCCGAACCAGAACCAATCCGGTATGAAAGTGACAAGGCTGCTGTTGCTTATGGTTACTTGTATGTTGGGTACAGGGCTTGCATCATAGCTTAGTTCCTGCTCGTCAGGGTCCATGAAATAGTCGTTAAGCATCATGCCTGAGAACTGCTTGTTCTCAAGCCATGTTATGTTTGGTATTGTCACTATCTGGACAGGGGGCCTGTTGGTTATGGTGAAAGTGTCATATTCAGTCACATACGGGACTTCCAGGTTTGGCGAGTAGCAGGTAACCTTCCAGGGGTGCACGCCGGTCTTTGTAAAATATGTTGTGTGTTCATATAAAGTGCTGTTCGGATTGTAGGATATATTGACCGGCTGTGAGTAATTGCCGGCTTCATTGAAACTTACCTCGCAGTAATAGGGACTTCCGTTGAGAATCAGCCTGCTGGCTGTTGTGAAGTTTGCATAGAATGTTACATTCTGCCTTATGAACCTTTCAAAGAAGTCAGTGTCATCAAATATGTTGAGCCTTGGCGAGAGGTTCTCTGCCACTGAGAAGTAGGATGGCACTCCATAGCCAAAGTTTGTAACACTCATGATATATGTGTCGTTTGAATAATTGAGGTATGAGCACACTGATTCGGGGCAGTTATCTCCGTTCAGCATTGGCTTGGGAGCTATGAGGGTTATGTTGTAGAATGAGAGCGTTGCTGATGATTCAAGGCATGCCTCGTTTCCAGAAAGGACGCTTATATTATTGTGCGTGATTATCACGTTTGAGTCGAGGTCTGCATTGTCAAAGTTCAGGGTTTTGCCGGAAAAGTTTATCAGCCCGATTCCCGGCTTTCCTATTGTCGCGTCAGGAATTACTGTCCAGGATGAGAACTGTGAGAAGTTTGTCGTGAGGTTGTTTTTGTAGCTGTCCCAGATTGGGGGCTCGTCTATGTTGTTTATTGTTATCTTCCCGACAAACGCTATCTTCTTTTCACATATGCTTTCTGCCTGGGCGAAGAAGCTGTATCTGCAGTTTGCGTCGGGAACCTGGGTTGTGTTCACGTCCATGGTGTAGAGGGTGTCTCCGTCATAGTAGATGGTCCCGAAATAGTACTGCTGTTGCCCCATCTGGCCTCCGAGGCTTACATTTGCACCAACGCTCACATTTTTTACAGTGTCTATGCTGTAAACATTGTTGGCTGAGACCTGAACGAGAATAGTGCCGTTCAGAATAGCCCAGTTCCCGGGAGTGATGAACCAGACGCTTGAGGGAGGCCCTACGCAAAGCCTGACTTCGCTGGTTGTTGCCTGTGCAGTTATTGGCCTTGGCACCATTGAATAGATGCTGATAAAGTTTAGAAGCACTATTCCGAAAAATGCCAGCGCAAAGATGAAAAGCACATTAGCCGAGATTCCGCCGTCATTCATGGCATTCACATTCCTCGCTTCTTTTTCAGCGCTCATTTCTGGTTCTCTTTTTTTGCCTTCTGGCCTTCAGGGTAGTGCTCCATGTACTTCAGTATAAGTGTCCTTATTGCCTCGCGGGCGAGCTCGGTATGGCTTGAGAAAACTCCCTCTTCTATCAAAGAATTCATGTCTCTCTTGAGCTGCTTTCCAACTCGTATGTGAATGAGCTCGTCTTTTTTCATTGGCAATTCATTCTATATCATTTTGATATATAAATGTTTCTATTTAGTATACTAGTATTAGAAATATGTCAGTTTAGTGAGGAAATAATCAATAAAAAACGACTAATCATGCATCGGCAATGCCATCAATATATCATTTTGATATATTTGATTAAAGAGAATACCAATAAAAATGAATAGCGCGCTGGGAGTGCCACTTCTTTTTTCAGAAATATTTAAAAGGGATGATTTAATCCCAAAAGCAGGCAGATGCGCCTGTAGCCTAGTCTGGATAGGGCAACAGCCTCCTAAGCTGTTTGTCGGGAGTTCAAATCTCCCCAGGCGCGTTTTATATTCCTGTTCTTTGAAGCGCATGATATGGCTGCCGCGATTATTGGATTTTCATAATTATCGCGGTCATGCGGCTTTATGCAAAGAAATGCAAGGCATTTCTTGCGCACAAAATCTCGCAGAGATTTTGTTGCGCCGCATCTGTTTCCATCAATCGCTTTCTTAAAGGGTTGCTCCCCAGGCGCGTTTTATATTTTTTAGTTCTTTTCCATCCGCGCTTTTCCCGCAGAAAAAGGCAGTTCTATTGCTGTTCTATGTTCCTGTCCCAAGCGCGTTTTATATTTTTTAGTTCTTTTCCATCCGCGCTTTTCCCATAGGAAAAGGGCGGTTCTATTGCCGTTCTATGCTCCTGTAAATCATGGTGGCTATTGTGGCAAACATGATGAACACCAGCATGCCGCCGACAAAAACGAAATTGCCCTGCGGCGCGGCATTTCCTGAATACACCGCCATGCCGGAAATGCTGTTGGAGACCCTTGAGAGCGCTGTTATCGCGCCTATTGTAGATATAGTGGCCGAAAGTATGAGTATTACCTTTTGGGCATTCTTGCTTATCATTTTATCCCCTCCAATGCTCAATATAGCCCGCTTTTTTAAATAATTTTCCTAAAAGGCAATGCTCCCTGCCCGAAAGAAACAAAAGGTTTAAATACTTAGTGTAATTATAACATTTATATAAGTGTAAATATTACAAGAATAGGAATGCAAGATGAGAAACAATCTGGATAAGAACGGGCACAGCAGGGAAGGGCTCAATGCATACATCACTGGTATGGAAAACAGCGCCCCTGAAAAAAAGAAAATCATGCCTTATGTGAAGGAAGGACTAATAGCAGAGATTGGCTGCGGGGCAGGGACAGTCCTCGAGCTGCTTTCCCAGAATTTTCCCGAGAGCAGGATAATTGGCATAGATGACTCGCCCCAGATGCTTTCTGTCGCTTCTTCAAAGCGCTATTCCAACGGAAATGTTGAAGTGCGTCTCGGCGATGCAACCGAGAAGCAGTTCTCTGATGAAAGCCTTGACACAATAATTTTCTGCTCTGTTCTTCATGAAATATTCTCATACAACAGCTATGAAAAAGATTTCATTGAAAAAACAGTCATGAATGCCTATGAAATGCTTAAGCCCGGCGGAAGAATCATAATCCGCGACGGGGTCAGACCTGAAGGGGGCACTGCATATCTGAGGTTCAAAAACCCGGAAACTGAGAGAAAGTTTTACAGGTTCTCAGAGGAATTCGGCCCGCATAAGGTGCGTTATAGGAAAGAACACACCGAAAATTCTGAATGCATAGCAGTTAAAAAAGCTGATGCAATGGAATTTCTGAGCAAATATTTCTACAATGAAAACTGGAATCTTGAAGTCAGGGAACAGTTTGGAGTTTATACTAAAAAAGAATATGAACATTTGATAAAAAATTGCGGCTTCAAAATAATTTATTCCGGTTCCTACCTGATTGATTTTCTCAGGAATAAGTACCAAAATGATGTTGAAATGTTTGAAAAGAAGGACGGAATCTATGTTCCAACAAATTATCCTGATTCAACTCTAATTTTAGCAGCAGAGAAAGGGTGAGAAAAATGAGAATGCCAAAATCCGGATTTGTGAATGAGGAGAATATGGCTGAGGTCACTGACTGGTATGAAGTAACAATGGGCGGCGCTTATTTCACAAACTCTTACAAGGACAGGCTGAATTTTGAATTGTTTGTAAGGAAGCTTCCTGAGCGCAGGTCTTATCTCGTGTCTGCTGGTTTGGAGCAGGCAATTTATTATCTTCAAAACATGAAATTCAGTGAGGATTACATCAGCTGGATGAAAGCGCAGCCCGAGTTTGAGAATTCTGATGATGGATACTTTAAGGGCTTCTTTGATTATCTCAGAAACTTCAGGTTTGGCGCAGATGTGTGGGCTGTTCGTGAGGGAAGCATTGTCTTTCAGAACGAGCCAATTCTAAGAGTTACTGGAACGGCAATAGAAGCCCAATACATTGAAACATACGTTCTCAACACGCTTCATATACAGACAACAATAGCTTCAAAGGCCTCCAAGATTGTAGACGCTGCCAAAGGCATTCCTGTAGTTGATTTTGGCCTGAGAAGGGCTCATGATATATTGGCTTCAAGAGCAGCTTATATTGGTGGCTGCGCTGCGACCTCAAATGTTTTTGTTGCAAAAACCTTTGGAATTCCAAAATCAGGGACAATGGCTCATTCATTTATTCTCGCATCGGATCCCGAGTTAGACGCTTTTAGGAATTATATCCTTGCTTCTAATTCTGAGTTGGAAGCTTTTAGAAATTATGGAAGAACCTATCCTGACCATTCGGTGTTTTTAATAGATACTTATGACATAATTGAAGGAGCAAAAAATGCAATTGTAGTTGCAAAAGAGATGGAAAAAGAAGGGCACAGGCTAAAGGCAGTACGGGTTGACAGCGGCGACTTGCTTCAGATGGGTAGAAAGGTTAGGGGAATGCTGGATAAAGCAGGATTAAATTATGTTGGAATCTTTGTTAGCGGCGATTTGGATGAGTATAAGATAGATTATCTGGTGAAGAATAATGCGCCAATAACAGGTTTTGGTGTTGGAACTAAGATGGACAGCTCAGAAGATGCGCCAACAATAAACATGATATACAAACTCGATGAGATAATGAATTCAAGGCAGCGCATTCCAAAGATAAAACTCAGCAAGGATAAGCTTACCCTGCCGAAGAGGATGCCGCTCAGAATTTATGATAGGAATGGCTTATTTGAGAAAGACATACTGGCTTTGGATGATGAGAAGATAGAAGGCGCCCATCCCCTTCTAGTAAAGATTATGGAAAAAGGAGAACTGATTTATGACATTCCCAGCTTGGACGAAATCAGGAAATACCATTTAGGGCAGGTTTCAAAGCTGCCTGAAAAATACAAGTCATTGGAAAACTCTGTTGAATATCCTGTTGAGTTAAGCCCGGGGCTTGAAGCCCTGACTGAAAAACTGATTGAAGAATACAAAAATGGGAATAATACAAACAAAGGTGGTTAAAATGAAAAAAGCAAATATGGTTTTCTTTGATGTGGATACGCAGAATGATTTTATGTGCAGGGAATTCGTCAATGAAAAGGGGCTGACTGAAAAGGGCGCCCTGTATATAAGCAATGCAGAGGAAATAATTCCGAATCTTGAGTTGCTTACCAAATATGCTCAAGACAATAGCATAAGGATTCTTGGAAGTGTTGACAGGCATTTTAAGTCAGACCCGGAATTGATTTTAAATGGAGGAGCTTTTCCTGAACACTGCATGGACGGCACTTATGGGCAGAAAAAGATAACTGCAACAACTCCGCCGAATTTCAAGTTCATCGAAAATGTGGAATACGGCGATGATGAGCTTGAGGATATTGTCAAAAGCGGCTGTGGGCTGTATTTTGAAAAGCAGAGCTTCAACACATTTGACAATCCCAACGCAAAAAAAGTTCTTGAGATTCTAAAGCCGAATGTTGTGGTGGTTTACGGGGTTGCAACTGACTTCTGCCTCAAATATGCTGCTCTGGAGCTCAGCGCCGCCTTGAAAAAGAATGGCACAAAAATATATCTGGTGGAGGATGCAATAAAGGCAGTCAACATCAACCATGATGATGGAAAAAAGGCAATTGAGGAAATGCTGAAAGAAGGGATTCGGTTGATAAAAATAGAGGATGTCTTGGAGGAAAAAATATGGGAAAAGGCACTTTAGGAGAGGAACCTGAAGAAAAAATAAGAGAGCTGTATTTGAAAAATCCCTCTGAAGCATTAATAATTGATTCAAAGAAGACAGTTGAAAAAATAGAAGAATTCATATTGAAAGAGGTTGAAAAAGCCAATGCACTGGGACTTGTTCTCGGAATGAGCGGAGGAATAGACAGCGCAGTCGTTGCAACTCTGTGCAGAAATGCAGTTGGCCCGGAAAAAGTTTACGCCCTAATGATGCCGTCTGAAACAAATCAGAGCTCAGATACAAGCGGCGCAGTTGCCCTTGCAGAAAAGCTTGGCATAAACTATAAGATAATTTCAATCTCTGATATTGAAGAGGTTTTTCTGAAAAAAAGGGTGTTTGACGAATTCATGAGCAAGGCAAATCTCAAGCCCCGCATCAGGATGGCTCTGCTGTACGGAGTTGCAAATTCAAGGAATTATCTTGTGACGGGCTGCGGTAATAAATCCGAATTAAGCGCAGGGTATTTTACAAAGTTTGGCGATGGCGGCTGTGATATTCTTCCAATAGGTGACTTGTATAAGACCCAGGTTTACCAGTTGGCAAGGTGCCTTGAGGTTCCCGAAAGCATCATTCAAAGGGCTCCGACTGCAGGGCTGTGGAAGGGGCAGACAGATGAGGATGAGATGGGAATCAAATATAAGGTTCTGGACCAAGTTCTTCTCGGGCTTGAGCTTGAAGTTAAAAAGAATGCAATAGCTGAAAAAGTTGGAATCAATGAAAGCGATGTTGAAAAGGTAATCGGGAGAATCCAAATGTCAGAGCACAAGAGAAAAATGCCGGGAACTCCTAAAGAGGCAGCTGCATCACAAACCTCTGAAAATTATGTGTTAAACAGAATTAATGAGGTGCTTGAAAACAAAGCGATAGAATGGCTAAATACTCCTATTGCTTCCTTGAACAAAAGAACGCCGCTGGAAGTGCTGATGGAGGATGAACCTGGCAGGAAAAGAGTTTTAGATGTTCTTATCAGAATGGAGTGGGGCATTCCTGACTGATGAATGTGATAAAAATGCAAGATGAAAAGGGCAAACAGGTTAAAAAATGATAAACAAAATCAGAAGAGGACTTTTTATCGGAAGGTTCCAGCCGCTGCACATTGGGCATTTAGCTGTGATTGAAGAGATGGACAGGAATCCTGACCTGGACGAGATGATAATAGGGATTGGAAGTTACCAGTATGATTACAAACATAAGAAGCCTGACATGAATATTACAGACAATCCATTTACAGGAGAAGAAAGATACGAAATGATTGAGCAGGTCGCTAAAAAGCGGATTGAGAAAAAAACACACATAATTCCCATTCCTGACATTCACAATTATCTAAAATGGGCCGGCCATGTAAAAGAACTTATGCCTAAATTTCAGGTTGTATATTCCGGAAATACAGTTGTAAAAAAGCTCTTTGAGGAACAGGGATACAAAGTGACAAGCATCAGCAAAATAGATGTCTCAAGCACTACAATCCGCAGCATGATTGCAAACGATGAAGAAAGATGGAGAACTCTTGTTCCAGAAGAGATTGCTGGTTATATTATGAAAATCAATGGTGCTGAAAGGATTAAAACTTTGTTTAGAAATAAAGAAAAGTTGAGAGTCCCCTCCCCTACTGCGGACATCATAATAAAATGCTATAAAAATGTAGAGGGCGGGCTTGAAGAAAAAAATTTCAGGGGCATAGTGCTTGTGGACAGGAAGTATTTTCCTCTGGGCTGGGCCCTTCCAGGCGGCTTTATTGAATATGGCGAGACAGCAAGGGCTGCTGCAGCAAGAGAGGCATTTGAGGAAACATCGCTGGAAATACAAATAGAAAGGCTTCTTGGAGAATATTCTGACCCGAATCGCGACTGCAGGAAGCATGTTATTTCACTATGCTACATTGCGCACGCCTTTGGCATTCCAAAAGCGGGGGATGATGCTAAAGATGCCAGAATATTCAAGATAGATGAGATAAAAGAGTTTATTGAAAAAAATTCCTTGTGCTTTGACCATTCAAAAATCCTGCAGGACTACTTAAATCTAGAAAATGTCAATGATATTTATTCTGATGAAAATAGGAGGGAAAAGACGTGAAGCTTGAGGATATTTCAAAGATACTTGTGGTGACAAAGAAGACAAGGCTGGATTATTATCTAGAATCATATGGAACTGAAGCAGAAAAGATTCTCAAAAGCAAGAAGATAGATTATGGGAGTTATATTAGGGAGCAGGAAAATCATTATTCCACCTTAAAAACAGTTGAGGATGTGATTAAGACGCATTCAATAAATTATGAGGTTGCATTGAAGGACCGCTTGGAAGAGAATAATTTCAGGGACATTTCTCTTGTGATAAGTGTTGGCGGAGATGGCACATTCATCGACGCCTCGCATTTCATCAATGATGGCACCCCCCTTCTGGGGGTGAATTCAAATCCTCCTCCAAACGGGGATTTTGATGTCAGTTACAGCATAGGGCATTATCTTTCAACCAAGAAAGAGGATTTCGCTGAAAAATTCAGGATGCTTTTGAAGGGGGATTACAAAATATGCAATCAGAGGAGAATACAGGCAAAGCTCAGCACTGCAACAGGAATTCCGCTTGCAATAAATGAGGTCTATCTGGGAAAATACTGCGCCATGGATGCCTCACGGTATGAGATGTATGTTGATGATTTTAAGGAGCAGCAGACGAGCAGCGGGATTATTGTCTGCTCCACGGATGGCTGGAGCGGCTGGATTGGAAACTTCAGGGATGCCCCCATATATGATTATTCAACTAGGAACTTATTGTGCTATTATGCCATTGCTCCAAACAAAAAAGCAAAATTTATACGCGGCTTTGCAGAAAAGGTTAAGATAAGATCTTTCATGTATAATGGAATTATAACCATAGATGGCTCTAGGGACAGATGGAAGTATGACTTTCTCGACGGATATGAAGCAGTCATTGAAATGTCCGGCAGGGGGCTGAGGCTGGTCAGGTTCGAATGAGAGCAAACTTTTTAAAGAATCTAAGCATCCATTAAGGTTAAGATGTATAAAAAAAATCTTGTTTTTGTAACAGTGGACATGGTTCTGTTTACCATTCAAAATAAGGAGCTGCATGTCCTTTTAATCAGGCGCGCATTAAATCCGTTTAGGGGATTGTGGGCGCTGCCAGGGGGCTTCCTGAGACCTGAGGAGGAACTTGAGACAGCTGCCAAGAGGGAGCTTTATGAAGAGACAGGGGTGAAAAATGCCTTTCTTGCGCAGCTTTACACAAAAGGCGACATCGGCAGGGACCCAAGAGGGAGGGTAATCACTGTTATCTATTATTCCCTGATGGACTCTGCTAAGGTGGAGCTCAGGGCAAGCACAGATGCTGCAGAGGTCTCATGGTTTTCAGTGAAGAATCTTCCAAAGCTTGCCTTTGACCATGAGAGAATAATACGGGACAGTGCTGAGAGAATCAGGAACAAGATAGAGTACACCAACATAGCATTCCAGCTGCTCCCGCAAAAATTCACATTAAGCGAATTGCAGAGCGTCTACGAGACAATTCTTGACAGAACTCTGGACAAAAGAAATTTTAGGAAGAAGGTCAATGAAATTAATGCCCTCAAAAAGCTTACTGAAACCAAAATGCAGGGCATTCACAGGCCGGCACGGCTTTATGCCTTTCTGATGAATAAGAAGGAAAGTGTCTTCAGCCCAAGGAAAAAGATTAGCGGATAGATTAATAAAGAAATTTAAATAAGCGCCTCATAACTCTTTCCATGTACAGAATAAAGCAGCTGCCAGAGGATTTCTTTGTAAGGGAAGTTTCCAATTTGGAAATGCGTGAAAAAGGTGACTACGCCTATTTCCTGATGAGGAAGCGCTCCTACAGCACGCAGAAGGCAGTTGAGGAGATTGCGAGGGCTGCAAAGCTCAAAAGCAGCAGCATAGGATATGCCGGGCTAAAGGACAAGCAGGCAGTTACAGAGCAGATAATATCTGTTGCATACGGCGATAGCTCCCTGGAAAACATTAACTTAAAGGATATCTCCCTCAAGTTTCTCGGCAGGGGCTACCTGAAAATTGGGATAGGCTACCTTGAGGGTAATGAGTTCCGCATAGTTGTCAGGAACCTCAGCTTCTCTGACCTGATACGCCTTTCAAACAAGTTTTCTGATGATGAGCTTCGCGAGGACTTTGCGCTCTCAGAGAGGGCTGCACATATCCTCATCTCAGAGCTGAAGCCAAGGCTGGAGGGAAAACATGTTTTCTTCCCAAACTATTTTGACGAGCAGAGATTCTCCAGAAGCAACTGCGAGGTTGCAAGGCATTTTATCAAAAGGGAGTTTGAGGATGCCGTTAAAGGGATACTGGCGTTTGACATACCTCAAAAGCAGCTGGAAAAAAAGTGGAAGAAGTGGGGGGCTCTTTCAAATATGACGAAAAATCACCTCGAAACCCCTATGCTCGAGCACCTGAAAAGAAATCCCAATGATTTTGTCGGAGCGCTCAGGGCGATTCCCCGGAGGATTCTCAGGCTTTACATAGGAAGCTTCCAGAGCATGATATTCAATAATGTTCTATCAGCGCTGGTGAGAAATTTGCTTGGCGAATGCTCTGAAGAGGGCTACAGTAGGGGCACCTTTGCCTTCCCAAAAAAAGCAATACTCGAAAGCCATGGGGAGCAAATACCCCTTATGGGCTTCGGCTCCGAGCTCTCCCCTGATTCAGAAACCTCAAAAATCGTTTCCGGAATCCTGGAAAAAGAGGAAATCTCACAAAGGGAGTTCATAATAAGGGAGATGCCTGAACTCTCAAGCGAGGGTTCTGAGAGAAATGCATTCTGCGATATGGAAAACCTGAAGATAGAGGAGTTCTCAAATGATGAGATGAACGAGGGCAGGTACAAGATTGTTTTCTCATTTTGCCTGAAAAAGGGCAGTTATGCAACCATCGCAATAAAGTCCCTTCTCATTTAGAAAATATAGTAGTGCCCAGCTTTTTAATGAGTTCCTTCTGAACATCCGGCACTGGCTGGTTCCCGTTAACCTCTATCAGCGTGCCCTTTTCCCTGTAATATCTGACAAGCGGCTCTGTGATTCTGTGATAGATTTCCATCCTGTGCCAGAACGAGCTCTCTTCATCATCTTTTCTCTGCACAAGCGCTGAGCCGCAGCTGTCACATAGGCTGTCCTTTTTTGGAATCGGCCCTGTGAAAATGTTGTAGTTCCTCCCGCAATTCGGGCAGTTGTATCTCCCGCGTATCCTTTTTCTTGCTGTCTCATCATCAAGGTTAATCAGCACAACAACATCTATTTTGGAATGCTTTTCAAGGAATTCTGCCTGGTTGCGGTTTCTTGGATAGCCGTCGAGTATGAATCCCTTCATGCAGTCGGGATCTGAAATCCTCTTTGCAACTATCCTGTTCGTTATTGAATCAGGAACAAGCTTCCCGCTTTTTATGAGCTTATCTGCCTTTTTTCCCAGCGGAGTGCCTGCACTGATGTTTTCCCTGAATATGTCCCCTGTGGAAATGTGGGGAATGCCGTATCTTTTTGCAACAAGCTCTGACTGGGTTCCCTTTCCCGAGCCCGGCATCCCTATAAAGATTATTTTCATTCTGAAAATCCCAGTTCCGGCTTTTATCCGAAATATCCCGGCTTTTCCTCCTTCTGCTTCTGCTTGTCCTTTATGTATGCTGACTTCATTGAATCCTTGAACGCAGCGTATGCCCTTACAATGTCAGGGTTCACTGAAGGAGGCACTTTCTTGACTGCTGCTGAGAATTCCTTCTTTGTCACTTCTTTCGCCTTTATGTCCGCCCTGAGCGAGAGTATTGCCGCCTCCCTGCACACTGCCTCTATGTCAGAGCCGACATAGCCCTCTGTCTTCTTAGCCAGGTCTTTAATGTTGACATCCTTGAGCGGCATTCCCTTCGTATGTATCTTGAAGATAGCAAGCCTTGCGTTCTCGTCAGGAACCCCTGTAAGGATTATCCTGTCAAACCTTCCGGGCCTCAGCAGCGCCGGGTCAACCATGTCAGGCCTGTTTGTGGCTGCAATCACAACAACGTCGTGCAGCTCCTCCAGCCCGTCCATCTCTGTAAGCAGCTGGTTGAGTATCCTGTCTGTAACCTGAGAGTCAGAGCTTGAGCCCCTTCTGGGTGTCATTGAGTCAACCTCATCAAAGAAAACTATTGCAGGCGCGTTCTGCCTCGCCTTCTTGAATATTTCCCTCACTGCCTTTTCTGACTCACCAACCCACTTGCTTAGAAGCTCTGGACCTTTTACAGGAATGAAGTTCGCCTGCGACTCATTTGCAACTGCTTTTGCAAGCATTGTCTTTCCTGTGCCTGGCGCTCCGTAAAGCAGTATCCCCCTCGGAGGCCTTATTCCCATCCTCTTAAATGCCTCAGGGTTCTTTATGGGCCATTCAACCGCCTCCTTGAGCTCCTGCTTCATCTCTTCCATTCCGCCAACATCATCCCATTTCACCTTGGGGATTTCAACCATGACTTCCCTCATCGCAGAGGGCCTCACTACCTTTAGCGCGTCCTTGAAGTCGCTTTCCCGCACCACAAGCTTTTTGAGCACATCTTCTGGAAGCGGCTCGTCCTCCTTTATTTTCAGGTCTGGAATAACTCCCCTGAGCACTATCATGGCAGCTTCCTTTGCAAGGGATTCCAGGTCAGCCCCCACAAATCCGTGTGTAACCTCTGCGATTTCCTTCAGGTTGACATCCTTTGCAAGCGGCATGTTTCTTGTATGAATCTTGAGAATCTCAAGCCTTGCATCGGTATGCGGCACATTTATCTCAATCTCCCTGTCAAACCTTCCAGGGCGCCTCAGTGCTGGGTCAATAAGGTTGGGAACATTGGTGGCTGCAATAACAACCACCTTTCCCCTTGACTTTAATCCATCCATTACAGCGAGGAGCTGCGCAACCACCCTTCTTTCAACCTCTCCCTTGCTTTCCTCCCTTTTTGACGCAATTGCATCTATTTCATCAATGAATATTATTGACGGGGCGTTCTTCTCTGCATCCTCAAACTTTTTCCTCAGGTTTTCCTCGCTCTGCCCGTAATACTTGCTCATTATCTCAGGGCCGTTTATCAGCACGAAGTGCGAGTTTGTCTCGTTGGCAACTGCCTTTGCGAGCAGGGTCTTTCCTGTGCCAGGAGGCCCATGCAGCAGCACGCCCTTTGGCGGCTCTATGCCCAGCCTTTCAAATATTTCCGGGTGCTTCAACGGAAGCTCCACCATCTCACGGACTTTTCTTATCTCATCAGAGAGCCCTCCTATGTCTTCATAGGAGACCTCTGATATCCTTTCCTCTGCAACCTCCACTGCCTGGGGGTTGAACTGCACCTCTGTGAGGTCTGTTATTATAACTGCATTCTTCTTGGGAAGCGTGTCCACAACCATCAGGTTTATGTTGCCAAAGCCGAAGTTGAATGCTGAAAAATCATTAAGCTGCCTCAGGGCTTCCGAGACATCTGAGAATGTGTCTGACTGGCTTAAAATCATCCTTCTTGCCTTGGTGCCCCCGGGTATCACTATGTCGCCCTTCATGACATACCTGCCAAGCAGCCCTTCCTTGAAAATATTTGGTGAGGATGGCCTTATGTACATGTCCTTCTTTGCAGGCGCGAGCACAACCTTCTTTGCCTCTTTAACATCTGCCTTGCTTATCTTGACTATTTCCCCGATGCTTGTCTGGGCGTTCCTTCTGGTTATTCCGTCTATTCTGACTACTCCAAGCCCTTCGTCTCCAGGATAGGCGCGGTCAACTATGGCCACAGTCCTCCTGCCGCCCTGTATCTCAACAGCATCCCCCGGCTTGAGGTTCAGTATTTTTCGCGATTCAGCATCTATTCTGATAATTCCCTTGTTAACGTCTTCCTGCTGCGCCTCGGCAACCTTGGGTTTTATCTCTTCTGGCATGCTACCACCTTCGTCTTTCTGAGTATAGGAAATAACTTTAATATTTGTATATCAAAATATTTGCAAAGTGATTTCCTAATAAGCAAATCACTCATTACAGAGGAAACAAAGTTCCGATTATTAACGTGATTTGCTATATCAATATAGGAATATCTTGGCTATTTTAAATAATTATGTTTTTAAAAAAAGGTAACAAAAACTCGCTGCTCGGAGCTACAAAAAAATCCTCAAGGATTCGCAAAAAAATCTTTAAGGATTTTTTGCGCGCAAGACCCTATCTTTGCGTTTTGTACAACAAAATCGTAGATTTTGTGTACAATTGAGCTTCGCTCAATTTGTACAAGAAATGCAAAGAAAGGCTATGCCTTTCTTGCACAAGACCCTGTCTTTGTGCTTTTGCATTT
>Ga0210051_1001256_pt1 | contig 25461 bp, 23 predicted proteins | sample CryGey092014_all_FD_185464 | JGI IMG/M metagenome (GOLD analysis project Ga0210051, IMG submission 185464) | Groundwater microbial communities from aquifer - Crystal Geyser CG23_combo_of_CG06-09_8/20/14_all (SPAdes) (version 2) | ecosystem: Environmental > Aquatic > Deep subsurface > Groundwater...
AAATGGATATTTTGAGGGTTTTGGCGTCATATTGGCCATATTGATCCATTCTGCCCCAGGTTTGACGTTATGACTGTAGTTTGCGTAGTGTCAACTGCCGGCGAATTTTGAGTTTTGCAATTGGCTCTGTAGGTCAGAAAGACGTCACTATTATGCGGAGTAGATAAAAGTTCAAGGCGATTCTATTTTGTTGAAACTCCATCATTATTGTCAAAGATAAGACCTGCCTCACCGCATAACAATAGACTCAGCATTAAGCTACAACTTCACGAACGAATCCGAGTTCCGAAACAACGAGGCCGCCATCTTCACGAACAACAAGGCGTTGATCCAATCCTTCGCCGCCGAATTCGACCGCCTCTGGAACCTGGCCGTTCTTCCCGTTCCCGTCGAAGCCACGGCCGTTCCTCCCAGCGACACCGTGACCAACCGCCCCCTGCAGGGCCCCAATTAGGGCGAGGAAAATTCGGGGGGAGGGGGTTGGGGGTGGGGGGCACAAACTGAAATTGGTTTGCCGCGGAAGGGGATTAGTAAGGGGGAATCCGGCTTTTTGAGACAAATCAGTCGATAAATCAGACGGCCCAGAAATGACCTGGGGCCACAGACATGAAAATGAAGACGCTCACGGGGTGGGGAATGAAGGCACTCGGAAGGCTATGGAGGTAAACATGGTTCATCCAATCCCGGATTGTGGCCTTGCTCAAACATACCTCATTGTTGACGAGGACGATGATCTGATGGTGGTCGATGTCGGCAGCGTCGGCGCCGCCCTGGCTGTTGAGGATTTCTGCGTTCACACACTGAAGCGATCCCTTCAGGCGATCCGTTTCATCGCCGCCACCCACTTCCACATCGACCACATCGGGGGGATCGGCATGCTGGTGGCAAAATGCTCCCCAAAGACGGCGGTTCTGTTCCATCCCCTCGTGAAGGCCTACGTCAAGGCGGGTCGGCCACTTTCTCCCATGCGGAACTGGATCACCGGCCTACTTCCCACACTGATCGCCGGCGGCTTCGGCGTCCGGAGATGGTCCGATCTGGCCTTCGACGGCCCGGCCGGCGTGCCCCTGCCTTTCTTCCGGGATCGCCAGTGCGTTTCCTATGCGGACCATATCCGGTATCTCGAAGGGACTCGCCTCCCCCGTTCGCGGATCGGCTTCGGCGGCTGGGAGGTGATCACCGCGCCGGGGCATACGGAGGAGTCAGTGGTGTTCTACAACGAGGCCTCCGGAGAGCTCATTACCGGTGACCTGATCCTGGGCCGGAAAGACGGCCGGGGATACGTGAATCGGTTCAGTTGGGATGAGGAACAAACCCGGAGAACCTTTGCAGCCTTGGCGGAAAGAATCCGAGTCCGGATCATCTATCCCGGCCACGGGGCTGTGATCTGGTCTGCCGATGACGCATTCCGGAAGGTCGATTGCTTCGGTGAGGTGCCCACGCAAGATTGCTCTCGTAAAGGCGATATTTGTGAGACTCGGAATGGGTTGCGCAATGGCGGGTCCGGGAAAAGCCCCCGGAGGAAATGCAGGAGGTAGGATATGGAAACCCTTCCCAAACTGGAACGCATCCGGCGGCTGACCCTAACGCCCGGCATGAAACTCGTCTGCATGTCCGACATGCACCGGGGGGACGGATCCGGTGCTGACGACTTCGCCCAGAACTCCCTGATCTACCGCTGCGCCTTGGAACACTATCTCGAAAACGGCTTCACCTACGTCGAACTGGGCGACGCCGAGGAGCTCTGGGAGAACGATAATTTCGACCAGATTTACATCACCCACACGTCAGTCTATGAGCTTCTGACGAAATTCCACGACCCCGATCGCGTGAAGACCCGTTACCTCAAGGTCTGGGGGAACCACGACCTGTACTGGAAGGATAACGAGGCTGTTTACCGCACGCTGTTTCCCGGTATCGAGGTCCACGAGGGGATCGTCCTAAACAATACCATCCTGCTCATTCATGGCCACCAGGCGGACCCGAAGTGCAGCGGGGAGATCGCGGCCGTCAGCAGGTTCTTCGTGCACAACTTCTGGCCCGACCTGCAACGCTGCGGCGTCAAGGACCCGACCCGGGCCGCCCTCAATCCAGGCCTGTGCAACGAAGTGGACAAAAGGCTCCACGAATGGGCGAACCGAAACGATCAGGGGATCGCCGCCATCATCGCCGGCCACACCCACCGGGCGGTGTTCGAGAATCTGTCACTGACGGAGCGGCGCTACCTGGAATCAAAGGTCAAGACCGACGGCGTCAAGATCAAGAACCAGCCCGATGGAAGCTATTACAACACCGGCTCCTGCGTCCATTCGCTCTGCATCACCGGGATCGAGATCACGTTCGAGAACGGCCCGTGTCTCCGGCTGATCAAGTGGGGCCAGGCGACGGAGGGAAATGCCTTGACCATCCAACGGACGGTACTTGAAGAAACTGAGCTGGGAGGCCATCGAGGCGATATATGAAAAATCACCGAAAGATCGTCGAGCAATTGCTTTCCACTTCCGGCGTCCGGATCGACGGCCCCGATCCCTGGGACATCCGGGTGCGGGATGAGGGATTCTATGGCCGCGTGCTGAAAGACGGAAGCCTCGGGCTTGGGGAATCCTACGTGGAGGGTTCGTGGGACTGCACCCGGATCGATGAATTCATCTGCCGCATATTACGCGCGCAATTGGAGCAAGAAATCAAACCAGGCTGGCCGCTCCTTTTGAGGGCGGCGGTATCGCGCGTGTTCAATCAACAATCCCGGCGCAGGGCGTTTGTGATCGCCGACAGGCATTACAATATCGGCAACGATCTGTTCGAATCGATGCTCGGCAAATCCATGGCCTACACGTGCGGTTACTGGTTGAGAGCCGCAGACCTCGACGCGGCGCAGGAAGCCAAATTCGATTTGATTTGCAGGAAGCTGGGACTCCACGCAGGGATGACGCTCCTGGATATCGGCTGCGGCTATGGCGGCTTCATGAAATACGCCGCCGAAAAATATGGAATCACGGCGACTGGCATCACCGTTTCCAGGGAGCAGGCGGACCTGGGCCGGAAGATATGCGAGGGGCTCCCGATCCAAATCAAGCTCCAGGACTATCGCGATTTGAGCGGGCAATTCGATCGCATTGTCGCCGTGGGCGTACTCGAACATGTGGGTTATAAAAATTACCGGAAGTTCATGCAAGTTGCCCGGAGCTGCCTGGTCGATGACGGCCTTTTCCTTCTGCATACCATCGGCAAAGAGCTCTCGACAACGACAACGGCGGATCCCTTCATGACCAAATATCTTTTTCCAGGGGGCAACATGCCGTCTATTGCGCAGATCGGCGCCGCCGTTCAAAAGAGCTTTGTCATGGAGGACTGGCACCTGATCGGCCCCGATTACGACAGGACGCTGATGGCCTGGTTTGAAAACTTCGACTCGGGCTGGGATCAATTGAAGGCGAAATACGGCGAGCGGTTCTACCGCATGTGGAAATACTACCTGCTTTACTGCGCCGGGTCCTTTCGCGCCCGGCACGTTCAACTTTGGCAAATTGTCTTCTCAAAGCATGGCGTCCCCGGAGGCTATGAAACGGTTCGGTGAGGTGCGATCATGAAGATAAAGCTCATATCGGCGGCGGTTCGATCCCGTTCCAAATGGTCACAGATCATGACCCTTTCCCTCCCGGCAGTGGCGGCGGCCACTCCCGATGGTCACGAGATCACCATCGAGGACGAGAGGGTCAAGAAGATCCGGCTGGATGATTCTCCCGATCTTGTGGGGATCTCCTTCGAGGTGTTCAGGGCCTACCGCGCCTATGAGATCGCCGATCATTACCGGCAGCGGCACGTCCCTGTGGTCCTGGGCGGCATGCACGCCTCGGTCATGCCGGAGGAGGGGCTACAACACGCCGATGCGGTGGTGGTGGGCGAGGCCGACGAAGTGTGGCCGCAAGTCGTCGCCGATGCCGAGGTCGGAAGGATGCGGGGGATCTACAAGGGTGAAAGGCCGGTCGATCTATCCAAATTGAAACCACCCAGGCTGGATTTGATCGATGCTTCCCGGTATTTTCCGTTCTACCCCATTGAGGCGACACGAGGCTGCACCCATGCCTGTGCGTTCTGCTCCACGCACTATGTCCACGGCCTGGGATTCCGGACCCGGCCCGTCGATCACGTCGTCGCCGACGTGGAACGGGCGGGCAACCGGCTCATCGCGTTTCTGGACGACAACCTGGTGGTTGACGAGGCCTTCGCGAAAGAGCTTTTCACGTCTATGATCCCCTGCGGGAAGAAGTTCTTTATGCAGTCACACTTACTCCTCGCGGAAAATGAGGAACTGCTCTCCCTGGCTGCGAAGGCGGGCTGTCTCGGCGTCTTCGTGGGGGTCGAGTCCGTCTCCGCCGCCGCCCTTTCCGAGGCGAATAAGGGATTCAACAGGGTCGAGCGCCTTAAGGACAACATCGCGCGGTTCCACGATCGCGGCATCCTGGTGGACGGTGGGATCATCTTCGGGTTCGACACCGATACGCCGGACGTGTTCGACCGGACCATCGAGGCCTTGGAAAAGATCAGGATCGACAGCGTTGCCGTCAACATCCTCATCCCCTATCCGGGGACCGAATTCTACCGGAAATTTGAACGGGCGGGCCGGGTCATTTGCACCGACTACACGAAATACATAGGTAGCACGGTCATCGTGAGGCCGAAGAACATGACCGTCGAGCAGCTCCAGGCGGGCTACAACAGGTTCACGAAGGACTACTACCGGATGATGGAGATCGTCTACCGGGCATTCAAGCAGCCCAATGCCGTGGCCACAATTACCGGCCTCATCTCCAACGTGGCCCACAGAATCAATTGCAGCCCTGGGGAATAAGAACTTTATAGCAGCCGACGGACCCGCACGCTACGCTCACGACCTGCCCGACCTGCCTATTGCGCGCCCAACCCGTCCGCTCAACGATATCCACGCGTTGATTTTCCCGTCGATTTCATCCGGATGGATTATAGGACCGCTTGACAGTTCCCTGGTCATCAGCGGTCGTATCCGCCCGTCAACGGTCAACTCACCAATTCATAGCCCTTCTCTCTGAACAACGTTAAACAGGCATCAGCCGTATCCGGATCATAAAGGACGCCCTTCTCCCGGGCGACCTCATCCAGAGCCGCATCGATTCCCAAGGCCGGACGATAGGGCCGGTGCGAAGCCATGGATTCCACGACGTCGGCCACGGCGAGGAACCGGGCCTCCATCAGAATGTCCTCCCCTTTCAGATTTCTCGAATAGCCGGCGCCGTCCATCTGTTCATGGTGCTGATGGACCATCTCCGCCAATGGCCAGGAAGATTCCATATTCTTGGCGAGTGCATTTTGGTTCTCCTACCGGCCGTTCATCGCGGCTTCTACCTCATAATATAAAGGAACGAACCCGAATATTTTCCAACAGTTTGCCCGTCCCCGGTTGATTCCCCGGTGATTGGTAGCCGAGGTCACCCGCGCGACCGGCGGCAGCTATCGGGTCACCTGGAGCCGTTCAGGGCGACAGCCTGGGATCACCCGGCACTACTGCTTGTCCCGCCTCCTGGTCGAACACGGTCTCGGACGCGGGTGTCCTCGCAAAACTGTATGGCGGCCAAGGGCCAGTGAAGTGCACCTCCACGCCCTCCGCCTGGAAGCTCGCGAGCACAGCGCCCAGTTCGGACACCCGCTCCCGAGGGGCCAGCACCGACAGATTCACGATCATCAGGCGACCCGGAAGCTTCTTCAAGTCGTTTGAGAGTACCTCCGGGAAGAGAGCGGTCACCTGCCGGAAGCAGGAGCGGTAGTCTTCTTCGGCCTTGGTTTCGATGGCCCGCCGCAAGGCCCGCTCGATCTTTGGCTGATAGAAGTAAGCCAGGCCCTTGGGCTTGCTGGTCATCTCCGCACGAAGGTGACGGATCTCGTCGTTTCCTTGCGCTACCGACTCGCCGACGACGCGCTGATCCCAGATCACCTGCACGCCAAGTTCGACCTTGCCCCGCAGGCGCTCCAGCATCCCCCGGAAGCGGTGTCCCTCCGATGTGAGCCACTGCATCACGCGCTCATCCGCATCCAGCCCATCACCTGGACGGACGATCATGTCGAAGCCCAATGGCAGGACCGTGCCGGAACGCTCCCAGGCGGCATCCACTACGTCGCTGTGGCAGAGCACCCACGACTTGACCCTCTCATCGTCCCCCTGATAGGGCTCGGGGGGGCAGTCGTGCACCAGGGCGGTCAGCCCTGAGGCGCAGATGGCACGAACTACCTGTCCATCCAGTCCTCGAAGCTGCCAATCACGGGCTTCGCCCGATAGGACGCAGTAAATGTACCTTGCCACCGGCGCTCCCCCCGCCATTCGATTCTCAGACTCGTTCATCGCTTTACTCCTTGGCCTTCCTGGGCCTTCTTGGCGAGCCACAGGCTCATCACCCCGTTCGAGAAAGTAAAACTGGTCGGAATGGGTAGGACCCTGCACGGCAGGGGCACGGCCAACTCCCAGGGGGCATCGGCCGCATCTGTCGCCAGCACCAGCCGCCTGCCACGAACCAGCGCTCTCGGGGCTACCTCACTGGCCCACGGCACTGTTGCCACCACCAGCAGTGCCTCCCCTTCATCGTGAATCTCCACCTGTGGCTGGGCAGAACTCTGCTCACCCACCTCCTCGTCCCGCTCCAGCCACCACTGGAAGCAGATAGTACGCCCGGTGTCCGGGTCGAACGCCCGTTCCTTGAAGACGAGCACAGGACCGCCCAGCAATCGGCACGCCGGCGCGTTGATCCTTTCGCGCAGCAACGTGAGCACGTCCATGTGCGTCGGCGCGTCGATCAGGGCTGCCAGTTCCTCGATGTCGGCATGGCGCTCCTGCCACAGGTACCACAGGACGCGAGCGCCCGGTGCACCTACGGTCGCCGCCAGTTCTCGCACCTGGTCCTCCCGGACTCGCACCGGCTCCCCACCCCGGCCCCCTTCGACAACCATCTGAGGGGGGCTGACGACGGGCGATCTGAGGGGGGCTGACAACGGGCGAAAGGTGCGGCCAACGGGACGCACGCATGGCTCCTCTCTTGCGCCCGTGAGCGTTTCGAGCTTCTCGATCCATCGCCTCAGGTCCGGCGCGATGAACCACACCTGTTTCTCTCTCTCCTTGTCGGGGAGGGCGTACGTCAGTTGGACGACCTCCTTGCGCAAAAGAACGAACTTGCGCTGCTTGACCGCCAGGCCGGTGATTCTCGCCAGCGGCAGTTCGAACCGATGCCTGTCCGCCTGTGCGAAGGCGAAGCATCCGGCCGAGAGGGACAAATCGCCAATGAGCCACTGGGACGACCAGCGGGGAAGGAAGCAGCCCTGGCTCCGTAGAAGGACAGGACTCTCGCCATCGCCAATTCCGGCCTGGATGCTCCTTGCCATCGCTCAATCCTTCCTGGACTCCAGTTCCTCGCGCCAGCGCTCCGGGTTGACCGTGCGGTCGATCACATCGTCCACGAGTTCGTCGAGGCCATCCCGCACCTTTTTCACCGTCTCGGCCACACCGTGCTCTTCCTTGATCTGGGCCATTGCCACGTCCAGGTCAGCCAGGGCCGCGCCCAGGCGCTCCATCTCGGCCTCACTCAGGCGTCCGCCCTCCACGCGCTTGAATGCCTGGGTCGCCAGGGCATCCTTGATGACCTCCACCAGGGCGATCACGAGCCCCAGGAGCCCCTGCTTGAGGTTCCCTTCGTCGACGTCGATCATGACAGGTCTCCTTTTTGATCCACTACTGCTCGGCGGATGGCCCGGCGCCATTCATCGAGGTTCTTTCCAGCGAACAGGACCGTCTCGTGGTGGCTGTCCAGCCGGTAGCGGACGCCGAGGATCGACTTTGCCCCCAGCAGGGGACCCAAATCCCGCGGCTCGACGCCCACGCTGACGATGTCACTTACCGGGACGCGCACCGCCAATCGGCGCCGGCTTTCTGACCACCACAGGAGTCCTTCATCGGTCAGGTACAGCCGACCGGGCTGCCACGCGGCGCTGAGACCGGTGGCACCTGTCGCCTGGTGCCACATCGTACTCTCGGCCAGCACGCGCGCGTCGGGGGCGATCCGGGCAACCTCGCGGTCCTGCGGGCAGGGTTCGATAGCCTTGGCGAGAGCCACGCCCAGGGCTTTCAGTTGATCGCGCAGCGCCACCTCCAGATTGGCCACATCCTCCGCATACAACGACGCCTCCTCACCGGAATCGAGGACGAGGTGCAGCAGCGGGGCCCGGCGCCCGTTGAAGTGGACCGACTCGGCCACCGCCAGTCCGCGAATGCGCACCAGGGACACCTGGAAGAGGATCTCGGGGGGCATCCTCCGGTACAGGATCAGGCGCCGGTCGGTGAGGAAGAGGCGGCCCGGGCGCCAGGCGCGGTAGACACCGTCCGAGTACCAGTGGGAGCCGAACGTCTCCAGCAGCGGAGCCTCGCCCGGCTCGAACGCCAGCTTCTGACGCTGCAGTTCACGCTCGGCGTACTCCCGCGTCTTCTCGTCCCAGGTCTGCAACAGACCGTATTCGATCATGGTCTCGATCGCGGCGACGGCGGCACGCAAGCTCACGCCGATGAGGGGGATGCCGGCCACACCGATCACGAGGTCCAGATCGAGGACGATGCCCTTGGTGAGCAACCTGTCCAACAGGTCGTTGAGGGCCGATCCCCTCTCGCGAACGGGCTCGAGGCCGACCCTCTCCCCTGACATGTTCGAATCCATGGAAGACCCTCCACCTACTTCGCGGGCACGGCCAGCGGGCGCAGGGCGGCCAGTCGGGCCTTGGCGCGGGCGCTCTGCCAGCCACACCAGGGACAGCTCTCCTCCAGTAGCTCGTCAGCCGGGACCTGCTTGCTGCACTGGGGGCATTTCTCCTTGAGCACCTGGGCCTGCTGCCAAGCAGAGGTCTCGATGTTGGTCCCGGAGGGGAACTCGAGCCCGTACCTGGCAGCCGTTGCGAAGGAAGCCAGTGCCGCCCGGATTTTGATACCCAGAAGCTCCACGCCGGCCACCGAGACCGTGATGTCGGCGTTAATCACGAGACCCTTGTCCAGGATGACTTCAATCACGTCCGCCAGGGAGCCATCCTTCCCCCCCTTGCGCGTCGGTTCCAGATTCAACATTGATCCACCTCAAGGCTGATGCTGACAAAGCTGTAGGGCGGCAGCGGCCCCAGGTACTTGAACGCCAGACGCTGCCCGAACTCCTGGCGCAAATCCGTGACCGCCTTGTCAAACTCGGTTCGGCGCTCGGCGCTGACCAGAAAGGCGGCATTGAGTACCATCATCTCCGTCTCGGTCTTTCCGTTCTCCAGGTCGTATGCCAGAGGACTCAGAGCGGCCAGTATCCGGCAGGCATCTCTCTCACGTCTTGCCCGCAGGTCGGCCTCCACCATCTGCCCCAGCAGGATGCGCGCGGACCTCGTTTCTTGTTCCGGCTGACCGAGGATCGAGTCTCGCAGGGCCCTGATCTCCTGGTTCTCCGCAACGATCTCCTGGAAGACGAGCTGCTCCTGCCAAGAGACCTTCAGGACGAGCTCAACCTTCCTGGCGACGCGGGTCAGCAACTCACGCAACTTGGCGGACTGGGCCCGGAGGAACTGGTCCCGAACGGCCTTGGCGTTCGGTGCGACCACGCCGAAGCGCATGGGCAAAACGGTGCAGCTCTGCATGGCCCCCTGGAGCACTGACAGGTGGGCGACCACGTTCGGCCGGGTGACGGAACAGCCATCTGGGGTGGCGGGGCTGACGAGCGCCGCCAGGTCCGCGTGCCGGACGATGCAGACCCGCTCGTCCTGCAGCCCGCGAGCGGTGAACTCGCCGGGACTTCCGTCGCCCACCACGCCATAGATGTAGCAGGGTTGCTCTTCAGTCACACAATCGACGCGAGGCGATCTCATCCTCCCAGCCCCCCCTCCGTCAGCGGCCGCTGCCCTCGAGAAGAAAGCGACCAGCCAGTCGGCTTTGGCAGTCAGCGCCTCCTGGCCATCGTCAATGACGCACTTGCCGATCATGGAATTGAGCATGCCGGCAAACACGTGGGCGAGGTCCGCGGGCGGCGCGGCACGAAGATCTCCCTCGTCGATTCCCTGCTTGATGATGGCGGTGATCATTTCGAGGTAGGCGGAATACTGGCGGTCGACGCCATCTCCGAGTTTATCCTTCGGCACCGACACCAGTCCGTTCTGAGTGAAGAAGCGGACCGCAAAAAACTCTCGGTTGCGGGTGAAGAATTGCAGCTCGGCGACCACGATGCGGTGAAGCTTTCCGAGCGCCCTTGGAGCGCGCTGCGCCTCGGCGCGAAGGTGAGAGAGCAACTCCTCGATTTCCGCCTCCACGAGGCGGTAGTACAGGTCCTCCTTCCTCTTGAAGTACAGGTAGAGAGTGCCGACTGCCACTCCGGCTTCGGCTGCCACCTGGGCCATGGTGGCCGGAAGGAATCCCTCGCGGGCGACAACCCGTGCCGCCGCTTCGAGGATCTCACGGCGCCTCGCCCTCGCCTCCCGTTCCCGGCGCCTCCGGGGCTCGTGGAGGAACAGCGTTTCGAGTTCCGCCTCGACGAGGGCGCCAGATATGGACAACCTCTCCACCTCGGACGAAGCCGGCTGGCATTCCGCTCCGCCGGCACCGGCCAGCACCCTCTCGGCCTTGGACTCAACCACCGCCAACCGAAGTTCCTCCTTGTCCTTGAAGTACAGGTAGAAGGTGCCAACTGCTACTCCGGCTTCGGCTGCCACCTTGGCCATGGTGGCAGCGTCGAAGCTCTCACGGGCGTAGACTTGAGCAGCCGCATCGATGATCTCCCGTCGCTTCGCCTCGGTCCTGCTCTCCCGTCTTGACGCCATGTCCGCTGCTCCTTCTTCGTTCGCCTCTGCGGCTCAGTTAATGAAAAGCATTCATAAAATGAATATAGTAACAATGGCCCACTTTGTCAAGGGATATTTTGCATCGAAAAGCAGGGGCTGGCGATGCGGTTGGGAAAAGAAGGTGGAGCAGCGGCCGCTTTGTCCCGTACCATCAAGGACCGCGATCCGATCCGCGAGAAAGATGTCCGTCCCATCGCCGCCGTGCCCCATTGGACACGCCAGCGCAAGATGTGGGAGAAGCTGGTCAAGCACCGCATGTCCTTTTAGAAAGCCCATGCCGCGCATCTCGTTCCTCATCCTACCCTGAGTCTTCTATGTACCGGCCTTTATCTCTGTCCGCGATACTAGACCCCAAAAAAATATCAGATACTTTCTTGAATTTTTGCTTGACAAGAGAACGTTCTGTTTAATATAATGAACCGTACGTCATTATTTATAAGATAACGTCGTTTTCACGGTATCTGACAACGCTAAGCATACGGAGATCAAGCAATGCAAGACGAGAAGCCCCCCAGGCGGGAAAGAGAGAAATTATGGCAACGTCAGGAGATGTTCGCGGCCGCCCTCGATCTCTTCTCGCAGAAGGGATACCACAACGTCTCCATGCACGAGGTTGCGGAAAAAGCCGAATTTGCCATCGGAACGCTTTACAAGTTCTTCAGGAACAAGGAGGACCTTTACAAGGCCCTCATAATGGAAAAGGCAGTGGAATACCACCATACTCTGAGCAGTGTCCTTTCACGGCAAGGTGACGTCCTGACAATTCTCAACGACTACATTTCCGCCAAAGCGGGAATCTTTGCCGGTAACCTTGCCACTTTGCGGCTCTATTTTGCTGAAACGCGGGGTGCGAGTTTCAACATCAAGGCCGGCCTCGATCAGGACATTCGCAAGCTTTATGACGAACTGGTAAGGCAACTGGCTTCGACACTGGAAAAAGGCATCCACGAAAATCTAATCCGCAAGACGGACCCCTACTATATGGCCGTGGCCTTGGAGGGCCTCACCAATGCCTTTCTTTTATGCGGGCTTGAAGACCCAGATCGGCATCCCTACGAGGCGAACGTCTCGTTGATCAGGGACATGTTTTTCAAAGGAGTTTTGGCCGAATGAGAACGCTAAAGTCGAGCACTCGCATCATGGTTCTGCTTCTGGCTGGGGGCGGATTGCTGCTACTGACCGGTTGTGCTTCTGTGCGCGCTCCTGCCTATCTACCGCAAAGCTATTCTACAGCGACTGCCGGGTTATCACCAAAAATGGAAAACAACTATACCACTTCTCCCAATGAGATGCTTCGGAAATTCGAAAAGGACGGGCGTCTGTACCTGTCGCTAAGTGATTGCCTGCTGATCGCGACGCATCGCAGCCACGACATCCTTCTCACTCAAGAAGCCCTTAGTCAAGCCGAGGAAAAGATAACTCAAGCCAGGGCGGCCATGCTTCCTTTTTTGGGGGTGGAGTCATCCTACTCACGACTGGACAAGGAATTGGGTTTTGCAATGGGGCCGCAATCACTGACCTTTATGGACCGCGATCTTTACAAGGCGGGCATCGTAATCCAGCAGCCCATTTTTATGGGCGGCCGGCTGGATGCGGCGCACAAGGCAGCGCAATATTCGCGGGACGCCCAGACCCAAGTGAAAAGAACCATCGAAGAGGAAATCACTTTCCAGGTAACGCGCGCTTACCGGACCGTGCAGGTGGCCGAGGCATTTCGAAAAGTTGCCGCAGAGGCCCACGATCTGCTTGCAGTACACGAGCACGATGTCACCATACTGGTGGAAAAGGGAGCGAATCCGGAAATCGACCTTCTGCGCACCCGCACGGAATTGGCCAATACCCGAACGGAGCTGAATGCTGCCGATAACGCAGTTGATTTGGCTCACTCTGCCCTGAAAAACATGCTGGTCATCCCCCTTGAAGAATCGTTCAGTTTGACGGAGACCCTGGGGCGGCCCCCGAAGCCGGAAGACGATCTTTCTCGTCTCACCAAATTGGCCCTCGATCGACGTCCGGAGATCTCGGCAATCACTTCGAAGATTGCCGCTGCAGAGCAGGGGCTCAAGGCGGCGAAGGGAGAGTATATGCCTTCCGTTGCTCTGGAAGGGCGCTATGAATACATGAAAGGCGATACCCGGGATCTGGAAGGCGGAGACCACTGGACGGTAGGGATGGTGGCGCAGCTTCCCGTCTGGAATTGGGGGAAGACAGGTGCCAGGGTCAGAGAGGCGAGCTCCCAACTTGTGCAGGCAAGAATTGAGCATGATAAAACAAAAGACCGCATTCGGCTTGAGGTGCGCCAGGCCTTTCTTAACCTTGGGAAAGCGGAAAAGAATATCGAGGCGGCCGAGAGTGCGCTAAAGACGGCCAGGGAGGCCTATCGCCACGCAAGGGTCAGATACCGGGCGGGAGAAGGTACAAATACCGATGTGTTGGACGTCCGGACGTCCTTGACTCGAACTGAAGCGACTCACACCCAGGCTCTTTTTGACTACAACGTTGCGCTCGCTGCCATTCAGAGAGCAGTGGGTGCAAAGGTCGTGAAGGAATCTGACATTAAGGGAGAGGAACCTGCCAAATGAAGCGAAAATCAGCATATATCATGATTGTCGTTGCCGTTGTTGTAATTGCAATCATTATGTTTCAAGTTTTCAGCAAACAAAGGCAAAAAGACATCGATGTGCAGGCGGTCGACAAAGCGCTTCCGGTCACAATCGCAGCTATTGTTCAACATGAGTTTCGCGAAGAGATCAGCGCTGTCGGCACCCTGAAAGCCCGAGAGGTAAGCCCGCTGAGTCCCAAAGTGGCAGGGACCGTAACAGGGGTTCTGGTTGATGTCGGGGATCGCGTTAAAAACGGTCAGGTCGTGATCCGATTGGACAGGTCGAACCTCGATCTCGCGGTCAAGCAGGTGCAGGCAGCGCTTGCGGCTGCGGAAGCAGCGATTCTGCAGGCTAACGCTCAGTTTGAATGGGCCGAGAAAGATTATAACAGAGCAACGGAACTGCTGAAAGAAAAGGTCATTCCGCAAAGCCGCTTTGATGCGGTGGAGGCGGCCTTTAAAACCGCCAGGGAGACAGTATCTTCTGTTACGGCACAACGTAACCAGGCAAAGGCCGCCTTGGGTTCCGCCCTGGAACATCTCAACGATACCGAGATCCGCTCGCCGATTACAGGCACTGTCGTGGAAAGAAATGTGGAAATCGGTCAGGCGGTTGCACCCGGAGTCCAACTCCTCCGCATCGTGGATCAGACATCTCTGAAAGCGGATATCGATTTGCCCGAGGGAGACATCGGGCGCGTTGCCATTGGGTACACTGCCATGATCACGGTTGATTCTTTTCCGGGAGAGGAGTTCTCCGGAAAAGTGATTGTTATCAATCCGATGGTGGATCGGCAGACGCGCACGTTTCGCGTGAGGATTCAAGTGCCCAATCAGGCGGGTAAGCTCGTGGACGGGATGTTTGCCAAGGTGAGGTTGTTCATGGGCAAACGACGGGCCCTTTCCGTCCCGCGGGATGCCCTGCAGCGTCTCCCTGGAAGCGGCACGTATTACGTCTTCGTGGTGGACGGTAACAAGGCGGTTAAGCGAACCGTTCAGGTGGGGACGATGGAGGATCAACGCGCTGAAGTGCGTGATGGTCTGGCTAAAGGTGAAAAGGTGGTCACCAGCGGGTCGGGTCGATTGCGCACCGGCGCTGAGATAATCGTGCAGGATCTTAAGAATAAGAATGAAACGGATAAGTCCCAGGAGGCAACTTCTCAAGAAAATCGGCGGTGAGTATGTCAGCCCATAACTCGGGTTTTCCGAAAAATATCGGTCTGGCGCTGGGCAGCGGCGCCGCGCGGGGATGGGCCCATATCGGTGTAATACGAGCGCTGGCTGACGCAGGCATAGAAGTCACGTGTATAGCCGGCACCAGCATTGGTTCTTTGGTAGGGGCCGCGTTTGCCCTCAACAAAATTAATGTGCTGGAAGCTTTTGCCCGACAACTCGTCTGGAAACGAATCGTTTCCTTCCTGGATGTTACTTTCTCGATGTCCGGACTCATTGATGGGGGAAAGATCACCGATTTCTTGCGTGGTTATGTTCGAGAGATGAAAATTGAAGAATTACCCCTGCCCTATTGCGCGGTTGCCACCGACCTGTCCACGGGTCGTGAGGTCGTATTGAACGAAGGTGATCTTATAGAGGCGATACGCGCGAGCATCTCGGTCCCAGGCATTTTTACGCCGGTAAAGAAGAACGGTGGCTTTCTGGTAGATGGTGGTTTGGTCAACCCTGTGCCGGTGAGCGCTGCCAGGAATATGGGAGCGGATTACGTCATTGCCGTGGATTTGAACCGCGACATATTCGGCAAAAAGAGTGCAAACAACATCGGTCCGGTTGCTCCGCCGACAAAACATGCGGTTGGCCAGTTCATCAGCAAACAATGGAGAATCGTGCAGGACCTGAATAAGAGGCGCAGCGAATTCAACTCGCCCGCAGTATCTCAAGTGAGTCAGTGGATGCACAGGGACCCCACGCCGAACATCTTTGAGGTCTTGACGACATCAAGCAACATCATGGAAGCACAGATCACGGCGGCCAGATTGGCAACAGATCCGCCCGACCTGCTGATTCAACCGCGGTTGGGGCATATCCGGTTTCTGGAATTTCATCGAGCGCAGGAGGCCATTGACGAGGGATACCGGGAAGCTACGGCGCAGCTTATAGAAAAATGGAAGGGTGCTGCCGCAATAAACTTGCAACAAGATCCTGTATCGGGGAGGACGAAAAATGGGATTTAATATTTGCTCGATCCAAGAAAAAGGGCTCGTTGATCGTTTTCATTCCCTAAAGGTCAAAGGCGAAATTATCGAGAAAAGGACGCTGCAGCCTTCCGGAGACCAGCCTGAGAGAAACGTTGTGATTATAAGGTTCAAGGACCGAGGAATTGAAAAGCAATTAGACGATGCGCAATTTGAGCGGACTCAGATCGGGGAACAGATTTGGTTCTCTCCTCCGGTCCCTGACCGTGATCCGTGCAATTGTCATCTATTCGTATGGCTGATTGGTGCGATCATAGCAGGCGCGCTGGCAATCTGGACCATTACAAGCCATTTTCATGGAAGAACCGCTACCCTCCTTTCCCTTGCCGCAGCGGGTTGGGTCAGCGTTATCGCTTGGGCCAAGATCTGTTGTCACGAGCAAAACAGATGTCTCCGAGATCTGGAGCAGGAACTTCGTTTTTTCGAAACAAATGAATACAAAGGGGATAGTCAAGTATGAAACTTCCCGAAATTGCCGTCCGGCGGCCGGTTGCCACCATCATGGTTTTCGCTGCCATCATTTTGCTTGGTTCTGTTGCCTTTTTCAAGCTCAACTTGGACATGCTGCCCGATATTGAGCCGCCGGCTGTTAGTGTGATCACCCCCTATCCAGGTGCATCCGCGACCGATGTTGAATCGGACATAACCAAATACCTGGAAGACCAGCTTTCCACCACACCAAACCTCGATCGCCTGGAATCGAAGTCAAAAGACAACATATCCATTGTCAATTGCATCTTCAACTGGGGTGCAGACCTGGATGTGGCGGTCAACGACATCCGGGAGAAGATCGATCTGGCCAAGCCGGACCTCGACAAAGCCAAGGATGCGAAGACCCCGTATATCTTCAAGTTCAGCAGCTCCATGGTGCCGGTCCTCGTCATGACCGTGACGGCCAAAGAAAGCAGCCCCGATCTTTACAGAATTGTCGATAAGCAGATCTCCGACCCCCTGAAACGCGTTGCCGGCGTGGGCGCCGTCGTCTATATCGGCGGTCAGGAAAGACAGATCACGGTGCATTTTGACCGGAAAACCCTGGAGGCCCATCACCTGTCGGTCCAGCAGGTCCGAAACGCGCTTGCCGCCGATAACCTGAACCTGCCGGCCGGCACGGTCAAATTCGGGAAGAATGAGCTCCAGATTCGGGTGGCAGGTCGCTACCGGGATGCGGCTGAAATCGCCAACACGGTGGTCGGCAGGAATGGCGATGCCTTCATCCGTCTCAAGGACGTCGCCGAAGTGACCGACGCCCACGAGGAACCCCAGGAATGGGCATGGTCAGGCAATCTTCCCGCTATAACACTGATTATCCAGAAGCAGTCCGGGGCCAACACCGTCAAGGTCATCGAAGCCATCAAAGATCGCCTGAAGACCCTGAAGGAAGAGGTGCCGACGGACATCGAGATCCATCAGATTCTGGACAACTCGGATCAAATCTATGCGATGATCAATAGCCTGGTTGAGGCTGCCGTCGTCGCCGGAATCCTGGTGATTGTCGTCTGTGTTCTGTTCCTCCGGCGTTTCCGCACCAGCCTGGTTGTCACCCTGGCAATTCCCTTCTCCCTCATCGGCGCCTTTATCGGCCTCTTTGCCATGGGATATACCATCAATGTCATCTCCCTGATGGGCCTTTCCATTGCCGTGGGTCTGGTCGTGGACGATGCCATCGTCGTTCTTGAAAATATCCTACGGCACGTGGAGAAAGGAACGTCTCCGAAACAGGCTGCGGTTGAGGCCACATCGGAAGTGGGCCTGGCCGTGACCGCCTCGACGCTGACGATTGTCGTCGTCTTTGCCCCTCTTCTTCTGGTCAAGGGGATCGCCGGGATCATCTTCGGCCAACTGGCGTTCGTGATGTTGATCACGATTCTGGCCTCGCTCTTTGTTTCGCTGACCTTGACCCCCATGGCTGCTTCCCGTTTGCTCCGTTCGGGGGGTAAAAGAAAATCCAATCGGGTGTTTGCCTGGAGCGAACGGGTGCTCAACGGAATCGATGCTTTTTATGCCCGCGTTTTGGAGTGGGGATTGCGCCACCGCAGGTCGGTGCTTTCAGTCATAGGCATAATATTCTGCGGCAGCCTGATCCTTATCCCATTGGTCGGTACGGAATTTATGCCGGAAGTGGATTCAGGCGAGGTTGAAATTGTTCTTGAGATGCCGGAGGGCACCCGCGCCGAGGTGACGGCGGTGGCCACGGTAGAGATGCTCAAAGCCGTTAACCGCCTGCCGGAGACACAGGCCTCCTATGCCTTGGCAGGGCAAACCAAAAAGGGGTTTTTGACTGCAGTCGGTTTTGAGGAAGGGACAAACATCGGTCGGATCGGCGGCCGTCTCCTCGCCAAGGAAAAGCGCAGCCGCTCGGCCAAAGAGCTCGCCGCACAACTCCGTGAGCAGGTCATGAAACTGCCGGGTGTTGAAAGGTATTCCGCCACCGCTGTCAGCGGCATCCAAAAGGTCATGTTGGGAGGAGGCCGCCCCATCAGCATCGAAGTTCTGGGCCATGACATCGCGACAACAGACGAAGTTGCCGAGAAGATCCGGCACATCGTGGAGGCCACACCCGGCGCAGTGGATATCTCGGTGAGCAGAAAGAAACCACGGCCGGAAGTGCAGATCCGCCTCGACAGGGACAGGGCGGCAACGCTGGGGTTGAATGTGGCCCTTTTGGCCGATGCGTTGAGAATCAATTACTATGGATTTGAGGACAGTAAGTTTCGGGAGGCAGGCGACGACTTCGGCATCGAATTGAGACTCAAAAAGGAGCAACGGGAAAGTATCAGTGAAATCGGGGAAACCCCTCTCACGACCCTGACCGGCCGGATCGTCCAACTCCGGAACGTCGCCTCTATTCAGGAAACCTTCGGGCCTGTGGAGATCGAACGAAAAAACAGGAATAGAGTCACCAAGGTTCTGGCCGGTGTTCAGGGGAGGGTCCTCGGTGATGTGGCAGGCGATATTCGAAAAAAGATGGACTCTCTTCAATTGCCCCCCGGGGTCTCCATTGAGTGGGGCGGAGATGTTAAGGAGCAAGAAAAGGCCTTTCGCGACCTGATCCTTCTTTTAATCCTGGGGGTGGCCCTCGTCTATATGATCATGGCCGGACAGTTCGAGGATTTCGTCGATCCCTTCATCATCATGTTCTCGGTTCCTTTCGCCTTTGTCGGGGTGATCTGGGCCTTCGTCTTGACGGTGACTCCGCTCAACCTGATGAGCTTCATGGGGGTGATCATGCTCGTGGGCATTGTGGTAAGGAACGCCATCGTGCTCGTGGACTACACCAAGCAGTTGAGGGTAGGCGGGATGGGGTTGAACGAAGCGATTGTCACGGGGGGAAGAACACGCCTGCGGCCCGTGCTCATGACGAGCCTCGCCATGATATTCGGCATGGTCCCGTTAGCCCTTTCCCGGGGCGAAGGATCGGAAATATGGAATGCATTGGGCATCACGATCATCGGGGGACTTATTGTCGGCGGGTTTGTGACCCTGATCCTCGTGCCGCTTCTGTATTTCCTGGTTCACCGGCGCAAGGCGGCGCAAGGATGATGACACGGAAGTAAGGAAGTAAGATGGATAAAAACAACTTTAGAAAGGCGAAAAACAATGGATGTTGTCAAGAAGGCAATGTTATTGGGGCTCGGTGTGATCAGCCTCACAAAGGAAAAGGCGGAGGAGGCGGTGGATGACCTCATCAAACGTGGAGAGGTGAGCAGGGAGGAACGATTCAAAATGGTGGTCAAGCTGCTGAAGGAGGCGGAAAAGCAGGAAGAGGAGCTATCCGGGAAGATCAGCGAAATCGTGCAGAAGGCAATAACCAAAATAGGGCTGGCCACTAAAAAGGATCTGGAGGATGTTTCGAACAGGTTGGCGGAGATAGAAAAGAGGATATCCAGGGATGATGTCCATCTTTAAGGTTCATGAAACCTATCAGGAGCTGAAGCGGTATGGCCGCATTGTCAGCGTTCTTGCCCGGTATGGATTCGGAGATCTCCTGCAGCGATTGAAAGTCAGTCATGCAGGATGGCAAAGGATGTTAACGAAAGAGGCAAGGGCCTTTGAAAGCCTCTCCGCGCCTGAGCGTGTGCGGCTGGCCTTTGAGGAACTTGGACCCACCTTTATCAAGTTCGGGCAGGTATTAAGCAGTCGGCCGGACTTGCTTTCAACGGAGTTTGTCAAGGAATTAAGCAAACTTCAGGACAGTGTCCCGCCGTTTCCTTTCGGGGATGCCAAGGCCCTCATCGAAGCCCAGTTCGGGCGGCCCCTCGTAGACGTTTTCGCCTCTTTCGAGGAAGCGCCTCTGGCTGCCGCCTCCCTCGCCCAGGTTCACCGCGCCAGGACAAAGGCCGGCGATGAGGTTGCAGTTAAGGTGCAGAGACCGGGGATTGAGGACATTATTGAGACGGACATCCGCATCCTGCTCGACCTGGCGGCGCTGTGCGAGCGGCATCTGCCGGAAAGCAGATATTATGAGCCTGTGCAGATTGTAGATGAGTTTGCCAAATCGATCCGTCGTGAGCTGGATTTTGTCAGGGAAGGTCGAAATATAGAGAGGTTCAGGAAATTCTTTGCCGATGATGAGACTGTTTATATCCCCAAGACTTATTGGGATTTAACCGCGCTGAAAGTACTGACCATGGAATACATCCATGGCATCAAGATATCCGAACTGGAACAACTGCAGGCGGCCGGGATAGACCGTAAGACCATCGCGATTAACGGAGCAAATTTTATTCTCAAGGAGGTCTTTCAGTTTCATTTCTTCCATGCCGACCCCCATCCGGGAAATATCTTTGCCCTTGAAAATAACGTGATCGCGCCTGTGGACTTCGGCATGGTAGGGATGCTCGATGAGGAAATCGTTCGCCAGTTGGGCATTGTGCTCACGGCTATCGTGAAAAAGGATGCGGATGCGCTGGCAAGTCTTCTCCTGAGTGTAGGGCTGGCGCCGGAACCAATGAATCGAAGAGCTTTCAGGGCGGAACTGGCGGATTTTCTTGAACGTTACTATGAACTCCCTTTGCAGCAATTAATCATCAAGGCAATTATCGACGATCTGATGGGTCTTGCCCGCCGTCACGGGCTGCGGTTTCCTCCGGAGTTGGTCATGATGGCAAAGGCGCTCGTGATGTATCAAGGTGTGGGCACAATGCTCTATCCTGAATTTAATATTATTGAACATGCCGGACCTTATGTTCAGAAACTTATGATGCGGAGGCTGGATCCCGTCAGGCAGTTAAAGGAATTCTTCAAACTGGCCGGAGAGGCTGTCTTATTCTTTAAGAAATTGCCGACCGACTTAGGGGAAATCCTTGCAAAATTGAAGAAGGATGAATTGGGAATCAGATTTGAACATCGGGGACTTGAACGACTTATCGACGAATTGGATAGATCCAGCAACCGTCTGAGCTTTGCGGTGATCATTGCCGCCCTCATTATCGGCTCATCGCTTGTGTTCCAAACAGGAGCAGGCCCAAAGCTGTTTGGCTATCCCCTCCTCGGTCTTGTCGGTTTCCTCGTGGCCAGCATCCTGGGCATATGGCTGCTCGTCGGCATTTTGCGCTCGGGAAGATTATGAACCATTGCGACAGGTTGAAAAAGATGGACACCAATGCTGTTGAAAAGGTTGGAAGAGATAGAAATGAGGACATCCTGAGATGATGTCTACCTTTAAGGTTCATGAAACCTATCGGGCACTGAAACGGTATGGCCGTATTGTCAGCGTTCTTGTCCGGTATGGATTCGGAGATCTCCTGCAGCGATTGAAGGTCCGTCATTTACCATGGCAAAGGATGCTCACAAAAGAGGCAAGGGCCGCTGAAAGCCTCTCCGCGCCTGTGCGTGTGCGGCTGGCCTTTGAGGAGCTTGGGCCTACCTTTATCAAGTTCGGGCAGGCATTAAGCAGCCGGCCGGATTTGCTTCCTACGGAGTTTGTCAAGGAATTAAGCAAACTTCAGGACAGTGTCCCGCCGTTCCCTTTCGGGGATGCCAAGGCCCTCATCGAAGCCCAGTTCGGGCGGCCCCTCACGGAAGTATTTGACTCTTTCGAGGAGAAGCCTCTGGCTGCCGCCATCCTTGCCCAGATTCACCGCGCCAGGACAAAGGCTGGCGATGAGGTGGCAGTCAAGGTGCAGAGACCGGGGATTGAAGACACGATTGAGACGGACATCCGCATCCTGCACGGTCTGGCGGCGCTGTGGGAGATGCATCTGCCGGGAAGCAGGTATTATGAGCCCGTGCAGATTGTAGATGAGTTTGCCAAAACGATCCGCCAAGAGCTGGATTTTGTCAGGGAAGGACAAAATATACAAAGGTTCGGGAAATTCTTTGCCGATGATGAGACCGTTTATATCCCCAAGGCTTATTGGGATTTAACCACGCCGAAAGTACTGACCATGGAATACATCTGTGGCATCAAGATATCTGAACTGGAACAGCCCATAGAATACATGCATGGCATGAGGATATCCGAACTGGAACAACTGCGGGCGATCGTGATAGACCGTCAGACCATCGCCCTCAATGCAGCAGAATTTATCCTCAAGGAGGTTTTTCAGTTTCATTGCTTCCTTGCCGACCCCCATCCGGGAAATATCTTTATCCTTGAAAATAACGTGATCGCACCCGTGGACTTCGGCATGGTAGGGATGCTCGATGAGGAAATCGTTCACCAGTTGGGCGTTTTGTTCACGGCTATCCTGAAAAAGGATACCGATATGCTGGCAAATTTTCTCCTGAGTGTTAGCCTGGTTCCGGAACCAATGAATCGAGGAGCCTTCAGGGCGGAACTGACGGATTTTCTTGAGCGCTGCTACGAACTCCCTCTGCGGCAATTAATCATCAAGTCAATTCTCGACGATCTTATGGGCCTTGCCCGCCGTTACAGGCTGCGGTTACCTCCGGAGTTGGGCATGATGGCAAAGGCGCTCGTGATGAATCAAGATGTGGGGACGATGCTCTATCCTGGATTTAATTTTTTTTCTCTGGGTCAAATTCCCCATCACTTGCGATGAAGAAGAGAGTGCTACTGATCCATCAAGATACCCGCTGCTTGCAGCGGGAATGTTCATCAGAACATGTCATCCTATGGATTAGCAAGCCTGAAGGAGTACGAATTGCGGCAAGGAGGAATGTGGAAATGATTCACCAGCGGAGCAAGGGAGAAGTTGGATCGCTTCCCGAGGGTTTATACCTGTTCAAGCAGGAGGAGACGATGTGGCCGGCCTCGGCAAACGTCCTGCTCATTCCTGACGGCGACGGCGTCACCCTGGTGGACGTGGGCTGTGGGCGTGAAGAGGTCTACCTGCGGCTGAAGGAGTTCCTGCGTTCCCGCGGTTTCAGAATAGAGGACGTGCATACCGTGGTCCTCACCCACGCCCACCCCGACCACATGGGGGCTATGCGCTGTCTGCTGGAGGAGGCAAGCCCGCGTATCTATCTCCACCCCTTAGAGATACCTCTGGCCGCCGAGCCTTCGCGCCTAAACCATACCTTTGACATGGCTTTACCTTTCCGTTACGGAATGGCTGCCATCCCCCGTGAGCAGGCGGACATCATCGAGTACTTCCGCGCCTTCTGCCCCATGGCCAGGGTGGTGGCCTCCCACCCATTGCTGCCCGGAGAAACCATCGCCCTGGGTGAATTTTCCTTTGAAGTGATCCTCACTTCCGGACATGCCCCTGGCTTGGTCTCCCTTTTCGAGCGAAGAACGGGGCTGCTTTTTTCCTCCGATGCCGTGGGCGATGTGGTGACATGGTACACCCCCTCCTCGGGCGGGCTTATCGCTTTCCTGGAGGGCTTGGACAGGCTCTCACTGCTCCCAGCCCGTTTGCTCATTCCCTCCCACGGCGGCCCCAGCCCGTGTCCTCGCGAGGAGATCGAGCGCACACGCCGCCACCTCATCAAGCGGGAGGAGAGGATCGTCAGGGAGTTGGCCGCGGGACCCCTTTCCTTTCCCGAGCTGGCTGGCAGGGTGTTCAGGGACCCCCTCATTTCCTTCTTTCCCGGGCCCCAGATCATCCAATGCCATCTGGATAAGTTACAGGCGGAAGGCAGGGTCAGGCTTGGCGGCGAGGAGGAGGGCTGGCCTGTAGATCTTTGCTCGAATGGCGGATGATCGATATTTATCAGCGTCGGCTGGTCTTCGGCTTTCGTGGTTCGACATAAGGAAGGAAATCTACGGGGATTGGTGGAATATCGGGTAACGGTTTGAAAGACATGGAAAATGAGGATTGATATTTTAAACATTCTTGTCTCTTTTTCGTTCTTTTCCATTCTTGGATGGATGCTGGAGGTCTCCTATCGTTCTTTGAGCGACAAGCGGTTTGTCAACCCCGGACTCTTAAAAGGACCGTATCTCATCCTTTACGGCACGGGCGCCTTGATACTCATGGGGGCGTTTCCCCTGTTGCAGGAATCCCATTTGATTACTAAAGCACTCGCCTATTGTGCGATCACGACCGGACTCGAACTGATATCGGGATTTATTGCCCAATACTTTTTTCATGTACGCCTTTGGGACTATTCGGATCAGCGTTTTCATTATAAAGGCTATATCTGTCTTAAGTTTTCAATTTACTGGATATTGCCGGTGTTCGCTTTTGAATATCTTATATTTCCTCAATATCAAGGCCTTCTCAATCAGCTTTCACCCGTTGTTAAAGGCATCTTTGCGGCGGTGACGCTTTCAATCATGCTTGTGGATTTCCTGACGGTCTCTATCAGACGTTTTCTCAGCATGACGCCGGAAGAGAAGACCATGGTGGAGACACAATTCATAAACACGGCAAGGCCGCTGCTTGATGATCCAAGGGTTGCGAAACTTTCACGGTATGAACATCACAGAGGAAAGACCAGATTGGAGCACGTAAAGGAGGTGGCGTACATAAGCTTTCTCTGGGGCAACCGCTTTTCGCTGGACAGTGAGGCGATAACCCGGGGCGCGTTGCTGCACGATCTATTCTTCTATGACTGGCTGCATGAAGGTCCAAGACTCCACGGTTTCAGGCACCCAGATATCGCCCTGAGGAATGCGCGCGAAATAATCCGCCTCTCAAGAAAAGAAGAAGACATTATCAAAAAACACATGTGGCCGCTGACAGTTGTGCCGCCGCGTTACAAGGAGTCGTTCATCGTTTCAACGGTGGATACATTTTGTTCTGCGCGAGATTATTTGGGTGTGAGGGGACATGACAAAACCGTGAAGGCTGCCGATGCTTGCGTTAGTTCAGAATCAGGGGACAAGCAGAGATGACAAAAAAGGCAGACAATCTCTGTTTCGCCGGGATTGACATCGGCTCAACAACAGCCAAGGCTGTCGTATTGGATAAAAAAGGCGGCGTGGTTTTTTCCCGCTACTGTCGTCATCAGGGCAAAACCGTAGAAACAACACGGGGCCTTTTCAAGGAGGCCCTCCGGGATTTGGGCGACGTGGAACTTGATTTGGCGGTTACCGGATCTGCCGGGATGGGCGCGGCCGAAGTCTTCGGGCTGCCATTTGTGCAGGAAGTGGTGGCCTCCGCTCACTTCATTGAAAAATTCTTTCCCGGAGTCAGAACCTTCATTGAAATAGGCGGTGAAGACTCCAAGATCATATTTTTCGACGATAATGGCCGGCCCGATATCCGGATGAACGGCAGTTGCGCCGGGGGAACCGGCGCTTTCATCGATCAAATGGCGGTTCTTCTGGATATCGACGTATCGGAACTGAACGCTCTGGCCGGAAAATCCACGAATATTTATCCCATTGCATCCCGGTGCGGCGTTTTTGCCAAAACCGATATTCAG
>Ga0210051_1001259_pt1 | contig 25403 bp, 25 predicted proteins | sample CryGey092014_all_FD_185464 | JGI IMG/M metagenome (GOLD analysis project Ga0210051, IMG submission 185464) | Groundwater microbial communities from aquifer - Crystal Geyser CG23_combo_of_CG06-09_8/20/14_all (SPAdes) (version 2) | ecosystem: Environmental > Aquatic > Deep subsurface > Groundwater...
CTTTTAAAGAAAGTTCTTCAAGATTTCGGAATCGAACCCGAACGCTTACGGTTGGAGTGGGTTTCAGCCAGCGAAGGCGACAGGTTCGCAGTAATCGTACGGGACATGGTTGAACAAATAAAAAAGCTTGGGCCAAACCCGTTAAAAATGGGAGGAAAACAAAATGAGTGAAAAACAGGAATATGTTCCAAGTGTTATAAAAGCTGAAGAAATGAACCCGAAATTTAAGTATGAAATAAGCAAGATGCATGGCGCAGAAAAATTAATGCTATGCTTCCAATGTGGAACATGCACTGCTGACTGCCCAATTTCAAGGTTCAGTGACCTTTACAGACCAAGAAAAATCGCGCGTATGGTGCAGTTAGGACTGAAGGATAGACTTCTTTCAGATGATGCCCTTTGGCTGTGTTCCACCTGTTTCACATGCGTTGATCATTGCCCCCAGAATGTGGAAATCGCCGGCATTGTGCGAGTCCTACGAAACCTAACTATAAAAGAAAGAGGCGTTATGCCCCTTGTCTTTAAGGAACTAGCTTCTAACATCTTAAAAGCAGGCTACGTATACGAAATTCCAGAATCACGGCATAAAAAGAGGACAGAGCAGGGACTTCCACAATTGCCAAAACCCAACCTAGAAGACGTCGCAAAAATCTTCGAAGTTACAGGTTCCTCAAAAATACTTGAGAATGTGAAAACCTTCGAAAAGGTGAAGAGTTAAAATGCCAGAACCAAAGTATTTACTATTTCTAGGGTGCGTTATTCCATACAGGCTTTCAAGCTACGAAATTTCCGCGAGAAAGATCCTTGGTAAACTCGGAGTAGAATTAGTTGAAATGCCTGAGTTTAACTGCTGCGGATTCCCGATGGATCCAATAAACCATTATTTGATGTTAACTTTAGCGGCGCGAAATCTCTGTTTAGCAGAAAAACAAAACTTGAACATTCTAACCTTATGCAACGGATGTTTCAGTATTTTAAACGAGACAAACAAAATGCTCAAAGAGGACAAAAAGCTGAGGGAGAAGGTTAACGGATACCTAAAGGAAATCGGCATGGAATTTAAGGGAACAATAGGGGTTAAACACCTTGTCCACGTGCTTTCGGAAGATGTAGGCTTTGAAAAAGTAAAAGATGCTGTTAAGAAGCCGTTAACTAACCTTCGTGTGGCACAGCACTCTGGATGCCACATAGTTCGTCCGGCAAAATATGTAGATCACGGCGATGACCCTGAAAATCCAACCATGCTTAAAAATCTAATTAGGCTAACGGGCGCAGAATGCTTGGACTACATGGATGAAACAGAGTGTTGCGGTAACCCGATAATCGGCGTAAATGAGGAAGTCCCGTTTCAGATGGCCAAAGAGAAACTCGACCATGTCAGAGCGGTGAAAGCACAAGCATTAATCACGGTGTGTCCCTTCTGCCATATGATGTATGACCTTAACCAGCCTAGAATAGAGAGAGCCTTTAACGAAAAATTCGGCATACCAGTGCTGCATTATCCGCAGCTATTAGGCTTGGCGATGGGCTTCACACCCGAAGAACTTGCACTAAACGAACTTAGAGTGAAACCATCCGAACTCTTAAGCCGAACTCAACAGGAAGACAGTTAGAGTGGCGAAAGAAAAACTGAAATTTGCCTTCTACTGGGCTGCAAGCTGCGGCGGCTGCGAAATCGCAGTTCTAGACATAAACGAGAAAATACTTGATGTTTTACAAATTGCTGATATTGTTTTCTGGCCCGTGGCCATGGACATTAAATACAAAGACGTTGAAAACATGCCCGACAAATACATTGATGTATGCTTCTTTAATGGAGGAATCCGCAACGAAGAGCAAGAACACATGGCCAAACTTCTGAGACAGAAATCAAAAATACTGGTTGCCTATGGAGCATGCGCCCACCTCGGAGGAGTTCCGGGACTCGCAAACATAGCTAACAGGAAAGAAATTTTTGAAAAAGTATACAACGGAACATTCTCGACGGATAATCCAAACAAAACAACACCGAAAACCAGAGTGAACGTCGAGGAAGGAGAATTGGAACTTCCAGAATTCTGCGATACCGTTAGAACTTTAGACCAAACCGTGGACGTTGACTATTATGTTCCAGGCTGTCCGCCGGCTGTTGAACGCACACTGTTCGCTGTAGATGCAATAGCAAAAGGCGAACTGCCGCCGAAGGGATCGGTGCTTGCGCCTTTAAAATCCGTTTGTGATGAATGTCCAAGAAAGAAGGAGAATAAGAAAATCTCGAAAATATATCGTGTTTATGAGAAGGTTCCTGAACCTGAAAGGTGTTTGCTTGAGCAGGGAATCCTCTGCATTGGCCCAGCAACCCGAGGTGGATGCAGCGCCAGATGCCTAAATGCTGATATGCCATGCACTGGATGTGGTGGACCTTGTCCCAACTCGCCTGAACAAGGCGCAGCCATGATAAGCGCATTAGCTTCAATATTGGGTTTAGAAGAGGAAAAAGAAAAGTACTCTGAGGAAGAGGTTGAAAAGCTAATTGGCCAAATAAAAGATCCGCTTGGAACATTTTACATGTATGCTTTAGCCGCTTCAATTCTACGAAGGAAGGTGATGAAGTAATGAAGAAGATACTTATTGATCCAATAACAAGACTTGAGGGGCATGGAAAAATCTCAATATTCCTAAACGATGCGGGCGATGTGGAAAACGCTTATCTGCAGGTTCCTGAACTTAGAGGCTTCGAAAGGTTCTGTATTGGAAGAAAAGCTGAAGACATGCCACTTTTGACGAGCAGAATCTGTGGAGTCTGTCCAGTTGCCCATCACATGGCTGGAACAAAAGCCTTAGACGCCGCATTCAACGTCGAACCGCCGTCAGCAGCCAAAAAACTCAGAGAACTCATGTATTGCGGCTACTACATCTATGACCACACATTGCACTTTTATTATCTTGGCGGACCAGACTTCATAGTTGGTCCAGATGCTCCGCCGGAGAAAAGAAACATTATAGGCGTCATTGAAAAGGCAGGATTGGACATAGGCAAGGAAGTCATAAAGCATAGGGCTTATGGACAGAGAATTACTGAGCTCATTGGTGGAAAGGCAACTCATCCAGTCTGCGGATTACCGGGCGGAATTTCTAAGCCTTTAAGCGAAGAGAATAGACAGGAGATTGAGAAGATGGCTACTTCCGCCGTTGAGTTTGCGAAATTCACTTTGAAACTGTTCCACGACATTGTTTTGGGAAACAGCAAGTATGTTGACTTGATTAAGAGCGACGCCTACACGTTGAAAACTTACTATATGGGTTTAGTTGACGATGATAACAAGGTTAACTTTTACGATGGCAAGGTAAGAGTTGTCGACCCATCCGGCAACGAATTTCTAAAATTTGAACCTAAAGACTACCTCAACCATCTTGCAGAGCATGTGGAAGAATGGACGTACGTAAAATTCCCGTACCTGAAGACGGTTGGATGGAAAGGCTTCATGGATGGAGTTGACAGCGGAATATACCGTGTTGGTCCTCTGGGAAGGCTTAACGCGTCAGATGGCATGGCAACTCCGCTTGCACAGGAAGAATACGAGCTAATGTATAAGACTCTTGGCGGGAAACCAGTTCATTCGACGTTGGCTTTTCACTGGGCAAGATTGATTGAGTTGCTTCACGCCGCTGAACGAGCCTTAGAGCTGAGCAGAGACTCAGAAATAACAAGCACGGAAGTTCGCAACAAGCCAGGCGAGCCAGGTGAAGGTGTCGGTATAGTTGAAGCCGCCAGAGGCACGCTGATTCATCACTACATATTGGATAATGATGCGCTCATCAAAGACGTGAACTTGATTGTCGCGACAACAAACAATTGTCCAGCCATAAACATGTCAATTCGCAACGCAGCAAAAGGCTTAATTCACCACGACAAGGTGGACCAAGGCATTCTCAACATGGTGGAGATGGCTTTTAGAGCGTATGATCCATGCTTCGGATGTGCTACGCACTTTGCTGTTGGACAAATGCCACTAACCATAGAAATATACAACCACGAAAAGAAGCTGCTTAAGACTGTGCAACGATAAGCCTTTTCTCTTTCTTTTGTTTTTGTTAGGTTTTATGGCGATTTCTAGTGACTAGCGAAAACTATAATATTCGAAGAGAATTGAAAAAATGGTTTTTAGATGCTGAAAGAGTTGTTGTAGCTGGCATTGGAAATCCCATCCGTATGGATGATTTCGTCGGAGTTAAAATAGTTCAGGATTTGCAGGGAAAAGTTTCTGATAAGGTTTACTTAATTGAATGTGAAACCGTCCCCGAAAGCTTTCTTCAGCAAATAATAGATTTCAACCCAACGCATGTTCTACTGATTGACGCCGCAATTTTAGGCTTGAAACCCGGAGAGTCAAGGCTCATCAAACCTGAACAATTAACAAATTTACCCGCGTTTTCCACGCACATGCTTCCATTACGGGTATTTTGTGAATATCTTACTAAAACAACAAAAGCAAAAATCGCCCTATTACTCATAGAACCTAAAAAGACCGATTTTGGAGAAAGGTTAACATCTGAAGTTGAAGTTTCTGCAAGGGAAACTGCAAAGACCTTGCTTAAGTTACTTTCGTAGAAACTATTAAAGAAAAATTATTAGGGACTTTTGGAAGTTTCTTTTATTGCTTCTTGGAAAAGCTTCTTTACTGCCGTAATCCTCGCCTTCTGTGCCAAAACGTCGCTTGTTACTAGGTCTAATGCTTCTTCTGGGCACCATTTAACACATTGAGGCTCGCCTTGCTCCTTGCATAAATCACACACAAACACAACTTTATTTTCCGGATGCAACATTATCGCTCCATAATCACACGCCTCAATACACCATCCACAGCCATTACATTTATCCTCATCCACAGCTATAAGCCCAGTTTCCTCAGACTGAGTTAAAGCGTCTCTTGGACATGCAGCCACACATGGTGGGTTTTCGCAAAGCCTGCACGTAACCGCCAGATTAATCAATTGGTTTATCCTGACAACCCGTATTCTGGATTTCAAAGGGTTGAAACTTTTTTCTTTTGTCATTGAGCAAATGTATTCGCAGCATTGACAGCCTGCACATTTTTCTGGGTCTGCTGAAACAAATTTTCTCTCGTGAATTTTCACCATTGGCTATTCCTCCGCCTTTTTGATTTTTCCAATTTTACCCTCAACTATGTGAATTAGATCGTCCATACCCAGCTCTTTCAGCTTTTCAATGGTTGGTATGCCCTCCCTTGTCCATCCGCGAGCCATATAATAATCGTCTAGAAGCAAATCTAGTTCTTCTTGTGTGACATAAGCTCCTTTTGATGGACCTTCATCTGGTATCGGCATATGCATGACCTTATAGGGTAACGTGTCGTCTTTTCTGCCCAAGCCTTCTCTAATGTTGAATAGTCTTGCTACATTGTTTATTCTCTCGCCACTTCGCTTCATCTCTTCTGGTGTCATTTCAATCCCTGTCACCAAGGTGTAAAGCTTAGTCATGTCTTCAAGTTCTTTGTAGTATGTGCCTCTTGAAAATTTGCAGACAATAAAGGAGTCGATAAGAGTGTAAACGTCTTCCATGTCCTTAACCATTTTACCCCTTCCCTTCTCAGCGACTAAACGGTTAACTTTTCCTTTCACGTCAAAAGCATAGGCTCCATGCCTATTGTGGTCTGCTCCGCGGAAGGAAACAGCAAAACCCAACGCTGCTGTTTTGAGGCATCTGAGGTCGTAGCCAGTAACCTCTACTCCCTTGATGTGCTGTGCTAGCTTATCCGCTCCGTTGCCTATTTTTTCTCCAGCGACTTTCACACCTTCGGCGAGGATGTCTCCTATGCCTTCACGTTTGCCAATTTTCTCGATAAGTTGGACTAGAGCTTCATGATTGCCGAACCGCGCGTCTATTCCATCAAAATCCTTCTCTGTTAGAATGCCTTTTTCATAGCAGTCCATGGCAAAGCCAACGATGACACCAGAGCTGATGGCGTCTATTCCATAATAGTTACACAGGTCCATTCCTTTTATGATGGCGTCGAGGCGGTCTACTCCGCAGTATGGTCCCATAGCCCACAATGGCTCGTATTCCATCCGTGTCATGGTGCCTTTGTAGGGTCCTTCTGGAACCACACAAACGTGTTCGCATCTCATTGCGCAAGAGCTGCATCCTATGATTTTGGCAACGAACCTTTCGTTTAGGTTTTCTCCGCTTACTTTTTCTGCTCCTTCAAAACGTGAGTTGTTGTAGTTTCTTGTGGGCATGCACGACAGCGAATTGTGGACTAGAACGTTTTCCGGAGTGCCTAATGTTCTGTATTTCTGTGTGGCTGGCCCCTTCATTCTTTCATGAAACTCCTTAACATATTCCATGAATTCTTCTGGCTTTGCAACTGTAACATCGTGTGTTCCACGCACAGCAATTGCCTTAAGATTCTTTGAACCCATGACGGCGCCCATTCCCGTTCTTCCAGCGGCTCTGGTTTTGTCGTTGATGATGCATGCTATTCGAACAAGTTTTTCTCCAGCAGGGCCTATGGCTGCAACGCGGATGTAATAGTCACCTAACTCCTCCCTAATCGCATCTTCTGTGTCGCCTGGCGATTTGCCCATTAAATGCGATGCGTCTAAAAGCTGAACTGAATCGTCGTCAATCCAAACGTAAACTGGCTTTTCTGCTTTGCCCTTGAAAATCACTGCGTCATAGCCTGCCCTTTTCAGTTCTGTTCCGAAAGAACCGTGAGCTTTGGCTTCGCCGACACCATAGCTTTGAGGCGATTTCGAAACGAAAGCGTGTCCATTTCCGCCTGTCGGCCAGACGGTGCCTGAAATTGGGCCAGTAGCTAGAATCAGCGGATTTTCTGGACTTAATGGTTCTACTCCTGGTTTTGAATGGTCTAGCCATAATCGTATTCCTAAACCTATTCCGCCAATGTATTTTTTCGCGTAATCTTCATTCAAAGGTTCAACGTGCGTTTTTCCAGTTGTTAAATCTACGTGAAGTACGCGACCAGCATAACCGTACAAGATGTTTCCTCCATACGTGTGATTCTAAGGTTTTAAAGTTTGATATTAATTTATCTATCTGAACCATGCATTTTACACGGAGCTAAACTATAGATAACACGAAGACCTTATCGATGATTAAAAAGAAGAGAAAGAAAAGTTTTAAATTGCCTCTTTCAAGAGTTCAAGAATATCTCTCACAGCAATCTTGTTTTCTACGTCCAACACTTTTACAGCGTCCTCTAAGGTCGTTACGCAAAACGGACAAGCCACAGCGATAGTGTCAACACCGAGGTTCAATGCCTCTTTAACTCGGTCTACACAAGGTCTCTTCTCAGGCTCTGCTTCTTCTGTCCAAACTCTTCCAGCTCCGCCACCACAGCAGAAGCTACTTTGCCTTGTTCTCCGCATCTCGACGAGTTCCAAGCCGCGTATGGACTGCAAGACCTGTCTTGGCGCATCGAATATTTCGTTGCGTTTACCTAGGAAGCATGGGTCATGATAGGCAACTCTTCTCTTGACGGTTTTTGCTGGTTTAATCTTGCCTTGCTGGATGGCTTCTGCCAGGAATTGTGTATAATGCTGAACATTGAGTTTTGCGTCCGCGTATGGCTTGTCATTCTTAAAAGTGTTATAACAATGAGGTGATAGCGTGACGATTTTTTCTGCGCTGAATTTCTTGAACATTTCTATGTTGTGAAGGGCAAGTTCTTCGAACAATCCTTTTTCGCCCATTCTTAGCATGTGGTCTCCACAGCACCATTCCTCAGTGCCTAACGTCGCATAGTTTACGCCTAGACTGTTGAGTATTTGAGCCATTGTTCTGGCGATTTCTCGGTTTCTCAAGTCGTAAGTGTTTGAGCAACACGTGAAAAGTAGAACATCCGCCTTTGCAACGTTCGGAAACGTTTTAACGTTCAAGCCTTCAGCCCATTCCATTCTCTTGCTTTGATGCGTTGACATTGGGTTGTGGTATTTGTAGACGCTTTCAAGCACATCTTTAACGGTTCTTGGAATGTTCCCGGCTTCTACCAGAAGACTGTGGTCATCAACTATCGAGTTTGCGCAGCTGACAAGTTTGGGACAGAACAATGTGCATGAGTTGCATTGGGTACATAGCCAAATGTTGTCTGCCATGGGCTTTAATCGGTCAGCTAAACCTTCATCTCTTGAATCCGTGATAAACCTGTAATTAGCTGTTAAGGTTGCAGGTCCGAGGAACTTTTCATCTATTGCGGCTGGACATGCTGAATAACAGATTGAGCATTTTGTGCACAGCGTTAAGTCCCAGAACTTTTTAAGGTCGGCTGGCATCTGCACAAATTCTTCGGTTTTCTTTAAGGCTTCTTCTGGCTTTATTAGAAATGGTTTGATCTTCTTAAAAGTGTCGAAGAAGGGTTGAATGTCGACAACTAGGTCTCTAATTACTGGCATGTTTGCAAGCGGCTCAATCGCCAACGAATCAGTTTCAAGATCCAACACTTGCGTGTAACAAGCGAGCATGGGTTTTCCATTAACGTTGACTCCACAACTTCCACAGATTCCCATTCTACATGAATGCCTAAAAGTAAGTGTCTCGTCCAGATTGTCTTTTATGTAAAGGAAGGCGTCAAGCAAAGTTGTTCCTTTGCGAACTGGCACTTTGTATGTGGATAAATAGCTCCTCTTGGCTTGCGGGTCAAATCTCCTTATCCTAAACTCAACAATCTTTTCCACTTTGGCGCTCACAAGTTTCTCCTCCTTAATATGTTCTTACGGCGGGCTGCCACTTCGTTATTGTCACCGGAGCATACTTGAGTCTAGGTCCCTCAACAGTACAGTACGCCAGCGTGTGTTTCAGCCAGTTTTGGTCGTCACGTTTTGGATAGTCAACCCTTGAGTGGGCTCCTCTGGACTCGGTTCTTGCGAGGGCGCTGAACGTTGTGACTTCCGCTAATTCAAGCATGAAATCAAGCTGTAAAGCAGCCAGAAAGCCGGTGTTAAAAACGTTTCCTCTATCCTCTACTCTTATGCGTCTGAACCTCTGCTTGAGTTTCCTAATTTCTTTTATGGCTTCTAAGAGTTGGTCGCCCCTTCTAAATACCCAAACCTTATCGTCCATAATCCGCCTCATCTCATCTCTGATGGCTGGAACCCTCTCGGGTCCCTCACTTCCAAAAATTCCGTCATAAACCCTTTTTTCTTCAGCTTGAAACTTCTCCATCGAAGCCTCATGTAAAGTGTTTTTTATGGCGTATTTAGCGGCTTCCTCTCCAGCAGCAGCTCCGAAGGCTAGGCATTCCGCCGTCGAGTTTGTTCCAAGCCTGTTTGCGCCATGCACGCTCAGACAAGAGCATTCTCCGGCAGCATACAAACCAGCAACCGACGTCTCAGTTCTGATATTGGCTTTAATTCCCCCCATCGAATAATGAGCCACCGGCCGAATCGGTATGGGCTCCTTAACAAGATCTACTCCACTAAGCTTTATTGCCACATCGTGGATAAGCGGCAACCTCTCGTTTATTTTCTCCTCACCCAGATGCGTGAGGTCTAAAGCTATGTAAGGACCGTAGGGTCCTTCTAGGCCTCTTCCCTCCAAGATTTCTGTTTGTTCAGCCCTTGAAACAACATCTCTGGGGGCTAACTCCATTTTTTCAGGGGCATAACGCTTCATGAAACGTTCGCCTTTTGCATTAAGAAGGTGCCCCCCCTCGCCTCTAGCCGCCTCAGTGATTAGAACCCCTGACGGAACCAGGCCTGTTGGGTGAAACTGCACAAACTCCATATCCTCTAATGGAACACCAGCCCTGTAGGCCATGGCCATCCCATCGCCTGTTGTTGTGCGGGAAAACGTCGTGAACTCGTATATCCGCTCGTGTCCTCCAGTCGCTATTATGATGGCCTTAGCCTGGAAGCCGCACATATCGCCTGTTGCAATATCAATGGCTGTTAGGCCAACTGCTCTATTATTTTCCACAATTATTGAAGTGACAAACCACTCATCGTAAAACTTAACATTGTTGTAGGATGTGGCTTTTCCATAGAGCGTGTGCATTTCATGAAAGCCCGTCATGTCAGCTGCAAAGCATGCTCTTGGGACGCTGTGGCCTCCGAATGTTCTTTGAAGTAATTTTCCGTCTTCTGTTCGGCTCCATGGTAGTCCCCAATGTTCTGTTAAAATTATTTCTCTGGGCATTCTTCTAACAAAAAATTCCACAGCATCCTGGTCTGCCAGGTAATCTGCACCTTTAATTGTGTCGAAAGCGTGTAGGTCGAAAGAGTCTTTCTCGCCCATGACGGCGGCTGTTCCGCCTTGTGCACACACAGAGTGCGAGCGGATGGGGTGAAGTTTTGAAATTACAGCTATGTCTAGTTTATTGCTAACTTCAGCAGCGGCGACTGCAGCCCTAAGACCAGCTAGGCCCGCTCCCACTATAATTATGTCGTGAGTGTATTTTTCCATTCAGTTTTTCACCTTAATTGCCATTCGAAGAGAATACTTAAGTTTGTGATTTAGCCTTTATAGTTTTTCTAGCTTTTTCGGTTGTGAGAATATTTATTATTGATCGAATCTAATTGCTTCGTGGATAAGATATGTCTATTCCTGTCTGGAAAGGGCAAAAACATGTTTAAGAAGATATTGGTTGCTAATCGTGGGGAGATTGCCATTAGAGTGATTAGAGCTTGCAAGGAACTGAGGGTGAAGACGGTTGCGGTTTACTCTGAGACTGATACTGAATCTCTGCATGTTCAGTATGCAGACGAATGCTACTGCATAGGTCCAGCAGAGCCCACTCGAAGCTACCTAAACATTGGCAAAATAATTGAATTGGCTAAGAAATCAGAGTGTGAGGCCATACATCCCGGTTATGGATTTCTTTCTCAGATACCAACCTTCGCCAAGGCTTGTGAGGAAAATGGCATAGAATTCATCGGACCCCCAAGTAGAGTTTTACAAAAGACGGGTTGTAAAGTGGAGGCCCGCAAAATTGCCGTCAAGGCTGGAGTTCCAATAATCCCGGGAAGCATAGAGCCTGCTAAAACTATGGATGAAGCCATGGAGGTAGCAGAAAAGGTCGGGTATCCTGTTCTCGTCAAGGCTGTCTATGGTGGCGGGGGAAAAGGCATGCGAATAGTCATGAATGAGAATGAGATGCAACGAACATTGGAACTTGCAGCATCAGAAGCTGAAAGCTCTTTTGGAAGTCGAGAAATTTACGTGGAAAAATTCCTTCCAAGAGTAAGACACATAGAATTTCAAGTTTTAGCTGACAAGACTGGAAAAGTTATTCACCTTGGGGAACGGGAATGCTCAATTCAAAGAAGATATCAAAAGCTCATTGAAGAAACTCCATCCCCATTTATGACGAAAGAGCTGAGGAAAGAGATGGGAAAGGCTGCTGTAAAAATTGCAAAGGCCGTAAATTACGTCAACGCGGGAACAGTTGAGTTCTTGGTTGACCGAGACAAAAACTACTACTTTTTGGAGATGAACACCAGGCTTCAGGTTGAGCACCTCATCACCGAGATGGTGACGGGCATAGACATTGTGAAAGCCCAGATCAAAATCGCGGGAGGCCAAAAACTTGAGTATAAACAAAGCGACATCGCCATGAGGGGACACGCAATAAACTGCAGGATCAATGCTGAAGACCCATACAACAATTTCATGCCATCCCCTGGAACGGTGACGAAGTTTCAACTGCCGGGGGGTCCTGGAGTAAGAGTTGACACCCACTTATACTCTGGCTACTCCATCTCGGTTTTCTACGACCCCTTGATAGTGAAGCTTGCCGTTTGGGGGTCGAACCGTGACGAGGCTATACAAAGAATGAAGAATGCCTTAAATGAATTCGTAATAGAAAGTGTGAAAACTACCATTCCTTTCCACAAGAAAATCATGGAAGACGAGTACTATCTCAAAGGAGATATTCACATAAACTTTGTTGAGGAAAGAATTGGAGAGGTTCTACCAAAACGTGCTTTAGAAGATGAGGAGGCCGCCGCAATAGTTGCAGTTTTGGCTGAGCAAATAGAAAGAAGAGGTGTTCGAGCAGTTATTCCGAGAAGGGAGCCCAGGGCAGTTTCACTATGGAGACTTGCCGGTAGAACGAGGAGACAGGGGAGAACATTTTGACAATCCAAGAGGTTTTGGTGAACAGAAAACCGCACAAAGTTAAGGTTTTGGAGAGAAATGGAAACATCTTTATAGTAGAGGTGAACGGGAAAACAGTCAACGTAAAATTCAAGAACGTAGTTCAAGGTAAAACAGCAATATTGGAAATTAACGATAAAACCGTTCAACCAAGTGTTGAGAGAGTTCAACGGAACGTTCTTCAAGTTAAAATTGGCGAAAAGCTTTTCAAAGTTGAGTTTCAACCTAAAATTCCAAAAGGATCGGCTGTAAAGCTGGAGCCTATGGCTACTTTTGCGGAAAAACCAGCAATAAGTTTGGTAATGGAAAAGGATGCTCTGACTGCTCCAATTGCAGGCAGAATCGTATTGCTTAGGGCTAATGTTGGGCAGAAGGTTGAAAGAGGCGAGTGCGTCTGCATCTTGGAAGCCATGAAAATGCAGAACGAAATAACCGCACCTAAAGCGGGAGTTGTAAAGGAATTTAGGGTTTCCAAGGGAGCTATTGTAAACAAAGGGGATGTTTTAGCAGTTATTGCTTAGAAACTTTTTTATAAAGTGCTTGATATGGGATTTAGCGTTCTATAAGGAGTTGGAGTGAATGTTTGTTGGTGTGGATCATGTGGGTGTTGCTGTGAAGAATTTGGACGAGGCAATAGCCTTATACCGTGATGTTTTGGGTTTTCAACTTGAGGGAGTTTATGTTTTGGCTGAGCGAAAGGTTAGAGTGGCGTTTTTCTCTACTGGCGGCGAAACGCGTATTGAGCTTTTGGAGCCGCTTGACAGTGAAAGTCCAATTGCAAAGTTTCTTGAAAGCCGCGGAGAAGGCATTCACCATTTTGCTGTTGAAGTTAAGGACATTGAAGGCGTTTTGGAAAAGCTTAAGCGGAAAGGCGTAGCGTTGGTTGATGATAAGCCGCGGGTTGGTGCTGAAGGAAAGAAAGTCGCTTTTGTTCATCCTAAAAGTACTCGTGGCGTCCTTTTGGAGCTTGTTATGAAGTAGAATTTTTGAGTGGGTTGTTTTGAATCAGGTTAAGGTCGCGTTTTACATTCAGTTTTTGAATTCTTTTGTTGGCGGTGTTCTCGGAGTGGCTATACCGCTGATGATGGATGCGCGGAAAGTTGATGTTGTTTTCATTGGGTTTGTGTTTGCGGCTATGCCTTTGATTATGCAGTTTGGGCGAATGTTTTTTGCTACTGTTTCTGACTTTTTGGGTAGGAAGCTTTTCTTTGTTTCTAATGGATTTTTAGGTGTTGTTTCAGGTTTGATTTATTATCTTGCGCACACGCCTTTGGAGTTTTTGTTTGGCAAAGTTATGGAAGGAACCAAGGAGGGAACGTTGTGGGCTGTGAATAGGCCTTTTCTTTTGGAGAAGGATGGTGGGCATTGGAGGCTTCTGGTTTATTTGCGAACAGCGGTTTATGTTGCTTATGCCATTGGAAGTCTGGCGGCTGGTTTTTTGGTTGTTTGGCTGTTTTTTGAGGGCACGATGTTGCTTTGTGCCTTGGTTGGAGTTTTTGTGGTTTTGTTTTCTTTGCTGCTGGTTAGTGGGAGAAAAGAGCGATTCAGTATAGAGAAGGCTTTGCATTTTTTGGATTTCAGAAAGAAAACGCGGGTTTTCAAGATTTTTTTGTTCTTATTTTTTATGATGGGATTGGCTTTTGGTTTTGTTGGTGGTTTTGTTATTCCCTTGTTTTTGAAGGGGAACGGTTTTGGTGCTGAGGTGATTGGGCTTATTGTTGGTTTGCAGATTTTGTTGGCTGGCTTGTTTTCCTACATCCTTTCGAAGAGCAGTAGGATGAGACAGCTTATCCTTTGGAGCGGAATTTTGTTTTCGGTTGTGTTTTTGTTGCTTGGCTTTTCGAGTTTTGTTTTTGCCGCAGTTCTTGTAATTGTTTATGGCATTGTTCAGGGTATGGCTGCCATTGGTCAGGAAGGGATTTTGTCCAAGATATGCGATAAAGAATCTTATGGGACTGATATTGGCTTGTTGATGATGGGATTGCATGTTGGCGAGGCGGCTAGTTTGGCTTTGTCTGGAATTCTTATCGCAGCGTGGGGTTTTGCTGCTCCGTTTTTGCTTGCGGCTTCGACCTATGCAGTCTTTTATGTGGGTTCATACTTGATTTTGCAAGAGTAGACTGATGAGTGACAAAAACATGTCAGCAAGAATAAACTTGGACAGGCTTCAGGGAGGATTACGCACTAAACGGTTTGGTAAGTGGATTGTTTTTTTGCGTGAGGTTGGTTCTACGAACGATTATGCTAAGGAATTAGCCAGTTATGGAGCGCCTGAAGGAACGGTTGTAATAGCAGAAACGCAGACAGCTGGACGTGGAAGACTTGGACGCGAATGGGTTTCGCCGAAAGGCGGATTGTATTTCTCTATTGTTTTAAGACCTAAGCTTAGTGCGAGTGAAGCGGTTAAGCTCGTTTTTGTGGCTGGTTTGGCTGTCGCGAAAGTTTTGGATGAAGTGTATGGGATACGTGTGGAGACTAAATGGCCTAACGACGTGCTGGTGAACGGAAAGAAAATTTGCGGCATACTCTCGGAAATGAACACGACAGCAGAAAAAGTCAACTATGCAATAGTAGGCATAGGCCTAAACGCAAACGTTGACGTAGAAAAAAAGTTTCAAGGACAGCTAAAAGCCGTTGTGACATCTCTCAAGAATGAGCTTGGCAGAAGAGTTCCCTTGGAAGAGCTGTTCAGGATAATATTGGAAAGACTAGAAAACAAATATGATCTATACATAAATGAAGGGTTCAGTTCGGTTTTACAGAAATGGAAGAAATATGCCGTTGATGAGAAGATTGAGCGTTTCCGCGAGTTAAACGAGCCAAGCCAAGCTCGGCGGCGGACAAAAAACACATAGAAGAACAACACGCAAGAGATAAATTATCAACTCTCCAATGTATGAATTCGGCATTGTAGAAAAGTGAAGTTTCCTAACTTTCTTTTTTGAAATCTTTGTGGGTTAAGACTTTAACTGCTCCTCTAGCTTTTTCAGCCATCTCTTCATCGAAGGTTATCAAAGCTCGCTTTTTTTCTTTTGCCGTTTGAACCACTATCGCATCCATTCCGCTCATCCTGAGTTTTATGGCTAATTCTGTTGCTTCTTCCATTCTTTTTCTCGTAAGTTCACTGCAAGCAATTAGACCAATATCTTCCCATTTCATTAGCAGTTTCTTGGCCGAACCCGCCTTATTCTCATCAATCCTTTTTGAAACTGCACCGCAAACTTCTACAGGCACGATAGTACTTATGGTGGCTTGATATTGACCCTGAAATATTTTTCCCATTACAAGCCTTGCTGCTGGTCTAAACACATCCCCCTTTACAAACGCCGAAACAAGGACGGAAGAATCTAAGGTCACTTCTTCAGTCATTGCCTTTCCCTATCCTCTCTTATTGCCTCAACAGCTGACCCTTTTTTAGGCCAAGCCTTTCCTATAACCTCAGCTACATCATCTAATTCTTTTAACAAGTCTTTTGCAAGGAGAGGAATTAGCAGCACGCCATTCTCGGTTGATATTTGCTCAACCAATCCTCCCTCTTTTATTCCATACTTTTCCCTCAACTCCTTCGCCACAACAACCTGACCCTTCGATCCAACTTTGGTCCTATACTTCTCAGTCATACAGATACCTAAGTGTAACTAGGATTTCGTTCAGATAAACATTGCGTCATACTAAGACACGGTATAACAAGCTTATGGGAGAAGAACTTAAATATTTAGTCGAAGTATCTCTAAACTCCTAAAGTTTCTCCGCACATTCTAAATATGCGAGATAATATATTTCGGAACGAGAGGGATTGTATGAGCGTCATTAAAGAACCTTCAGTTGACGAGAAGATTAAGCGTTTCCGCGAACTAAGCGAACAAGCCAAGCTCGGCGGCGGAAAAAAACGCATCGAAGACCAACATGCCAAAGGCAAGTTAACAGCCCGCGAACGCATCGAACTATTGCTAGATCCAGGAAGCTTCAACGAACTCGACCAGTTCGTAGTCCACCAATGTACAGAATTCGGCATGGGTGAAAAGAAATTCCCTAGCGACGGTGTTGTTACGGGTTATGGCACAATAGACGGCAGACTCGTCTACGTATTCTCCCAAGACTTCACCGTGTTTGGCGGCTCACTCGGCGAAATGTTCGCCAAAAAAGTCTGCAAGCTCATGGACTTAGCCTTAAAAACAGGAGTTCCCGTCATTGGCTTAAATGATTCAGGCGGAGCACGCATCCAAGAAGGCGTGGCAAGCCTCGCAGGCTATGGCGATATTTTCTTCAGAAACGTCATATCTTCAGGCGTAATCCCACAAATAAGTGCAATAATGGGACCATGTGCAGGCGGCGCCGTCTACTCGCCAGCCATGACCGACTTCATCATCATGATAGACAAAACCAGTCACATGTTTATCACGGGTCCAGACGTAGTTAAGGCCGCATTGGGGCAGGAAGTCACTTTTGAAGAGCTCGGTGGCGCAATGGTGCACAGCGCAACAAGCGGCGTAGCCCACTTCATAGCCCAAAACGAAGAACACTGCATACAACTAATAAAGAAGCTCCTAAGCTATTTGCCAAGCAATTACCTAGAAGATCCACCAGCCACTGAGCCGACAGACGACCCAAACCGCATAGACGACGCACTAGCACACATACTTCCAGACGACCCAGACAAACCCTACGACGTAAAAGAAATCATAATACGCGTAATAGACAACGGCGAATTCTTCGAAATCCAACCCCTCTGGGCACAGAACATCTTCATCGGCTTCGCACGCCTAAACGGCAAAACCATAGGCATAGTAGCCAACCAACCCGCACACTACGCAGGCGCATTAGACATAAACAGTTCAATGAAAGCAGGAAGATTCATACGCTTCTGCGACTGCTTCAACATCCCAATAATCACATTCGTAGACGTGCCCGGCTTTCTGCCTGGCATAGAACAGGAACACGGTGGCATAATAAAACACGGCTCCAAACTATTATACGCATATTGTGAAGCAACAGTGCCAAAAGTCACTGTGATACTCCGCAAAGATTATGGTGGCGCTTACGACGTAATGGGCAGTAAGCATTCAGGCGCAGACATAAACTACGCGTGGCCAACAGCCGAAATAGCCGTGATGGGGCCTCACGGAGCCATAAACATAATCTTCAGAAAAGAAATCGCCGAAGCCAAAAATCCAGAACAAAAACGCATGGAACTCGTCAGTGAATACCGCCAGAAATTCGCAAGCCCCTACATAGCCGCACAAAAAGGCTACATAGACGAAGTAATCGAACCAGCCGAAACCAGACCAAAACTAATCAGCGCACTAGAAAGCCTAACCACAAAACGCGAACAAAGACCATCAAGAAAACACGGAAACATACCATTATAGATTAATACCCCCACACCCCATTTTCACTCCCAGATTCAACCTATATATAAGGGGGTCTAATCACTCTGACACAAAAGCCAGTTAAAATCACCGACACCACATTCCGAGACGCACACCAATCCCTAATGGCAACGAGAATGCGCACTGACACCATGATTCCAATAGCCGAAAAAATAGACCAAGTAGGCTTCTTCTCGCTTGAAATGTGGGGCGGAGCAACCTTCGACGTAAGCATACGCTACCTAGCCGAAGACCCGTGGGAAAGAATCCGCACACTAAAACGTCACATAAAAAAGACACCGCTTCAGATGCTGTTACGTGGACAAAACGTAGTAGGCTATCGCAATTACCCAGACGACGTTGTCATAAAATTTGTGGAAAAAGCAGCCGAAAACGGCATAGACATATTCCGTGTTTTCGACGCTCTAAACGACATAAGAAACATGGAAACAGCCATAAAAACCGTCAAAAAAGTAGGTAAACATGCCCAAGGAAGCATCTGCTACACAATCAGCCCAATACACACCATAGAATACTATGTGGAAATCGCCCAAAAACTAGCAGAACTCGATTGCGATTCCATTTGCATCAAAGACATGGCAGGGATGCTCGCACCACAACCAGCCTACGAACTCATAACCACCCTAAAAAAAGAAGTCGGACTACCTGTGCATTTACACTCTCACAGCACAAGCGGCATGGTCATGATGACCTATCTTCGCGCATGCGACGCCGGAGTAGACATAATCGACACAGCCTTTTCACCATTGGCTTGGGGCACTTCCCAACCTCCAGTCGAATCGGTTGTAGCCGCCTTGAAAGGAACACCCTATGACCCTGGACTTGACATAGAACTCTTAAGCGAGATTGCAGCTTACTTCCGAGAGTTACGAGAGAAATATTACGACCCCCTAAAGCTTATTGACTCAAAGGCTGAAAGGGTTGACGCTTCCATTATAGTTCATCAAATCCCCGGCGGAATGTTCTCCAACCTTCTTGAACAGCTGAGAGAGCAGAAAGCACTCGACAGGCTGAAGGAAGTTCTTGAGGAAGTTCCAAAGGTTAGAAAAGAGCTTGGGTATCCCCCACTAGTAACGCCTACGAGCCAGCTTGTCGGCATACAAGCCGTATTTAATGTTCTTTCTGGCAAGCGTTACAGCATTGTGCCGAACGAGATAAAAGACTATGTGAAGGGCTTTTACGGAAAGCCGCCAGCCCCAATCGATCCGAAAGTGAAAAAGAAAATCATCGGCGACGAGGAACCCATAACATGCCGCCCAGCCGACCTTATAGAGCCAGCGCTCGACAAAATACCGGATGACGTAAAACCATACATTGAAAGCGAGGAGGACAAATTAACCTACGCGCTGTTTCCACAAGTAGCTTTAGAATTCTTTAAGAAGAGGAAAGCTAAAAGGGAAGAAGCTAAAACTGGAATTCCGCCCGAGAGAATCATGGAACTTGAAGAAGTTGCAGCAGTCTCAGTGGCAGTTGCCACTTACCTGATGAGTTCGCGTGGAGTTAAGGCGCTGATACCCGTTAGGGCGAAGGAAGCCATGTCACCTTGGGTATTAGCTACCCGGCAAAGCCTAGCTGAACATGGTGCATAACAATGCCAGCTTATGAAGTTTTCATTGACGACAAACCCCGGAAAATTGAACTGACAATAATGGGGGAAAATTCCTTCACGGTAAAAATAGACGATAAATCCCTAAGCATAGAATTACCAACTAATAAACTTGACTTGGAAAAGGAATTCTCCATAAAAATAAATGGCAAAACATACCAAATAGAACTGCCCAAAATTGACCGCGAAAAGCTTTTTTCCGTTAAGGTTGAAGAAGCCACATTCAAGGCTGAAGTGACAACCCCAACAAGAAAACCAGCATTAACCATTTTTGAACCAACCCCCCTAACGGCCACAAAAAGGACTATGACGACTAAACAGGTGGTTGAAGGCGCCATAACTGCACCCATGACGGGCAAAATTCTCTCAGTAAAAGTCAAGAAGGGAGACCAAGTTAAGGCTGGTCAAATTCTTTGCATTCTTGAAGCTATGAAGATGGAAAATGAAATTGCAGCCCCAAAGGCTGGAACCGTTCGAGAAGTGTATGTTTCTGAGGGTTCATCGGTGAGTGAGGGCGAACCCCTTTTCGCGGTTGACTAGAAGACGGAAGGCGGCTTGTACTCGCCAAACACCTCACGTAAAGTATCACATATCTCGCCGAGGGTTGTATACTCCTTTACTGCTTGAAGTATGAAGGGCATGAGGTTTACGCCCTCTTGTTCTGCTGCCCTACGCAGCTTGTTTAGGACTTCCCCCACTTTGACCTGGTTTCTTTGCATTTTTACCTGTTTTAGGCGTTCAACAAGCTTCTTCTCGATTTCAGGGTCTATTTGCAAAATCTTCATAGGAACCTCTTTTTCAGTTACGAACTCGTTCATGCCTACAACTATTCGCTTTTTGGCTTCAACTTCCTTTTGGAAACGGTATGCGCTTTCCACAATCTCGCGTTGCATGAAACCCTTTTCGATGGCGGCAACCGCTCCACCCATAGCGTCAATTTGTTCGATATAACTTGCAGCTCTATCTTCAATCTGATTCGTTAAGTACTCCACGTAATATGAACCCGCAAGGGGATCAACAGAGTCGACTACTCCGCTTTCGTATGCTATTATCTGTTGGGTTCTGAGAGCAATTGTCACTGCTTGCTCGCTCGGTAAGGCGTAGGCCTCATCAAACGAGTTTGTATGTAAAGACTGGGTTCCACCCAAAACAGCTGCCAACGCCTGAAGCGCCGTCCGGATAATGTTGTTGTAGGGTTGCTGAGCCGTAAGCATGACGCCTGAGGTTTGAGTGTGAAAGCGCAGCATACATGAAGCAGGGTTCTTTGCTCCGAAACGTTCACGCATTATCTTGGCCCATAATCTTCTTGCGGCTCTGAATTTGGCGATTTCCTCAAAGAAGTTGTTGTGAGCTGCAAAGAAGAAGGATAATCTGCCTGCGAACTTGTCCAAGTCTAAGCCTCTTTCAATTGCTGCTTGCACGTAGGCGATTGCGTTTGCAAATGTGAAGGCGATTTCTTGGACGGCGGTTGCGCCTGCCTCGCGGATGTGGTAACCGCTTATGCTGATGGTGTTCCATTGGGGCATGTGCTGAGAGCAATACTCGAAAATGTCTGTAACCAATCTCATTGAAGGCTTAGGCGGGAAAATGTACATGCCTCTGGCTACGTATTCCTTCAAAATATCGTTTTGAACTGTTCCGCCAAGCTGAGGCTGCTCAAGACCTTGTTTTTGTCCAACCGCAATATACATTGCAAGCAAAATATTCGTAGGCGCATTAATTGTCATTGAAGTCGTAATCTTATCAAGCGGAATTCCATCAAACAATATTTCCATATCGCGCAGGGTGCTTGTACTGACTCCTACCTTGCCAACTTCGCCAGCCGCCATCGGATGATCGCAATCATAGCCAACCTGTGTTGGAAAATCAAACGCGACACTCAAACCTGTTTGTCCATGCTCCAATAGATATTTGAAGCGTTGGTTTGTTTGTTCGGCTGTGCCAAAGCCTGCATACTGTCTCATAGTCCATAATCTAGCTCGATACATTGTTGGATAAACGCCGCGGGTGAGCGGATATTCTCCGGGAAAACCTAAATCACGCGAATACTCAAAATCTGCAATATCAAGCGGAGTATAGATTCGGTTGATTGGAATATTGGAGCTTGTGGAGAATTCACCTTTTTCAGGAAGCTTTTCGAGACTTTTCGACGCAGTTTCGTTTTCCCAGTTTTCCTTCCTATGTTTAATTTCCTTCAGCTTTTGCTCGTCAAACAACTTTCAAAACACCAACAATAACTCTGCTTAGGCTTTTTCAACTGTTCCGTGTATATAGGCATTTTCTTGAGTGGGCAATATTCTGTGAAAAATATTGATGTTTTAACATCACTTCAGGATTTTAAGAATCGAGAGTGCTAGAGTCGCTGCTCTCAATTGAATCGATAAATTTTTCTATCAATTTTTTGCACTCTTCTATACCTTCTTTGTTCCTTAAAACTTCACCTATATCATCACCAGCTTTGACACTAACTCCAAAAAAGGGCGGCAGATTGTAAGGAACTAATTTCAATCCTAGTCCTTCTATACAATGCACAACTTTCTGTAAGGTTTCTTTTTCAACGTTTCCCGTACCCGACGCGATAAAAATGCAAAACGGTTTTTTCTCTGGGAATAGCCTATAGTCTGGATTCTTGAAAGCTATTTTGTATCCCATATTTTCTCGCATGTGCTGAATCGTATCTAGTCTTTCTAAGAAGCATAGGAATTTTGAAGCGAGGAAAATGTATTTAGGGACAGCAAAAACTATCCCATCTGCGCTTTTCATCTTTTCGAAAATTTGATTAAAATCATCCTCTAAGACACAATCGCTGCTTACGCATTTTTCGCAGAGATTACAAAATTCAATTTTCTTATCTGCCAACTGGATTATTTCATAGTCTGCCTCTATCGAGTCAAGAACTGTTTTAGCCAATAGGTAGGAATTTCCATTTGTTCTCTGAGACCCAATTATTGCCAAAAGTTTTGCTTTTGACTTCATAATAATTAGGTAAATTAAGTATCATTTAAATTTTTGACCGTTAAAGCTAACTGAAACAGATATATAATGACTCTAAATCTAGAATATACTAGAAGCTTAGGTGTCCACTTTTGAAAGTTAAGGTCGAATACCTCGGTCACATTAGGAACATTATTGGCAGTGAGCGAGAAGAAGAAGTTGAGGTTGGCGAGGGTTCTTCCCTTGCTGACTTGTTAATGATACTTTCTAAAAAATATGGAAAACCATTTCAAAAATCTGTTTACGAAACAAATACCACCGACGTAAAATCAAATTTTATAGTTACAATAAACGGTTATCTACTTAACCAATTAAACGGAGTTAAAACCAAACTTCAACATGGAGACCATATAGTTTTGATGCCAATTGTTAGTGGCGGCTGAGGCAAAACGTTTTAGGCTAGAAATATCACGAGTTTTCTTTCTTAGGTGAGAACCTTGAAAAGGGTAGAATCTTTAAAACAAATAACCTTCGAGCAAAAAGGTTTCCACGGGGTTCTAATTGCTAACGAGGCTAATCTGCTGTATTTCGCTGGTTTCCCTGGAGCAAGTTGCCTGTTAATCCCAAATAAAGGTGAAAACAAAATTTACGTTTACAGCGTCAACTATGAACAGGCAAAAGCTGAAGGAAAAGGCTTTCAGGTCGAATTGGTCAAACGTGGCGAAAACCTTATGGAAAAAATTGCAACTCAAGTTAGAGCGTTTAAGATAAAGAAACTCGCTGTAGATACGCTGAGCTATGAGAACTACAGCAGTCTAGCAAAGAGGTTGAGAGGCGAAACAAAACTGAAAATTCAAGGCAACCTTGTCTGGGAGCTTCGCAAAACAAAAGATGAAAAAGAGCTTGAGCTTATGCGTAAAGCCGGTGAATTAACAAGCGAAGGCATGAGAGTCGCCTACGAAGTGATAAGGCCAGGCATAAAAGAGTATGAGGCTGCTGGAGAAATCGAATATGTAATGCGGAAATGCGGTTGTTGGGGGACAGCCTTCGAAACCATAGTGGCTTCTGGTGTACGTTCCGCATTCCCCCATGGAGGCTGTACGGACAGAGAAATCCGACAGGGCGACTTAGTTGTTGTAGACATAGGAGCCGCATACCATCATTACCGTTCAGACATGACAAGAACGCTAGCAGCTGGAAAGCCATCAGAAAAGCAAAAGAAAATCTACGAAATCGTTAGGCTGGCTCAAGAGAAAGCCTTCCAAGCTTTAAAGCCAAAAGCAGAAGCAAGAGATGTAGATGCCGTGGCAAGAAAAACTATAGAAGATGCTGGATACGGCGAATATTTCGTCCACGGCTTAGGCCATGGCGTAGGCTTAGAGGTTCATGAGCAACCAACACTAAGCCCAGAAAGCAAAGACAAACTAATGATCGGAAATGTGGTAACAATAGAGCCAGGCATATACATTGTGGGCTTCGGAGGTTTCCGCATAGAAGATACTGTTTTGGTACAAAAAGGTAAAGCGGAAAAGTTTACCAAAGGACCTTATACTTTAGAAGCTGAAAAATGACCTGATTTAAATAAAATGGTGAGGTATGAGTTAAACTCTCAGAAGACGTGTGCCTCTTTGGATAACAAGGCTGTCATAATAATCGACATGCTTAACGATTTTGTTACTGGAAACTTGAAATGCGAAAGAGCCAAGCGCATAATTCCAAATCTAAAGAAGCTTATCGAAGTTGCACGCAAAAACAACATTCCAGTCATCTACAGCAACGACGCCCATTTTCCAGAAGATGCTGAAGTGGTCCACAAGTGGGGAAAACATGCCATAAAAGGCACAAAAGGGGCAGAAGTAATCCTTGAACTGAAGCCCACGGGAAAAGATTATGTTGTTGAGAAGAGAACCTACAGTGGCTTTTTCGAGACAGGCTTAGACCTGCTACTGAGAAGCCTATACAGTGGTGAAGGAGTGAAAACAGTAATTTTGGGCGGTTTGCACACGAATATCTGCGTTAGGCACACAACCGCAGACGCCTTCTTCAGGGGATACAAAATAATAATAGCCAAAGACGGCGTACAAGCCTTCACACAAGAAGACCACGAACAAGGACTAAAATATTTGGAAGATGTTTACAATGCGAAACTAATGACGGTTGATGATATCATAAAAGAATTTGGTTAAAGTGCACTATTGAAGGCAGGCTTCACTTGCAAAAAAATAAGAATCGAAAATCTTCAAGAATCAAACATAGAAGACCTAATTTATGTTTGTTCTTCCAATAGACTCAGCGACCCGATTCACCAACAAGGAGTTAACCAGAAAAAGCAATGGCTCAGTGAAATGCTAAGAAAATACGGGTCCTGTGCTAAAATCGCCTATTATAACGATAAACCAGTTGCCCAAATACTCTATTATCCAGAGGAGACAGACATCACCAGAGCCTTTAAGCGGGAAAACATTCTCGTGATAAACTGCATCTACAATCCATCAGCAGAAGCGCAGAAACTCGGAATAGGCACAAGGCTCTTGCAGAGCGTAATCCAAGATGCAAAACAGAGAAAGACATGTCTTGGCAATAGACCGTGCAAATTTATCCTTGCAAAAGCTTTTAACACAGGCGAGCTTCTGCCAATGCCTGAATTTTACAAGAAAAACGGTTTTTTTTCAACATCTGAAGGAAACCTACTCTATCTTCCAATAGAGGGCGGTTATGAACCAACTCCACCTGTAGGTGATTATGAACCATTACCTGAAGATAGGAACAAAGCATTAGTCTTCTACGGTCCAATTTGTCAATTTTCTTATCAATTTGCAAAAAGGATTGAAGAAATCATCCGAGAAGTGGCGCCTAACATTAAAATTGAAATGATTAACGAGTGGGAAAAACCTGAAGAGTCGATGAAACGCAAAAACTGGTGGTTAATAGTAAACGCTAAACCGATACAAACATTTTTCATGAACACTGAAAAATTTAGGGAAGAAATAAAGCAAGTGGTAAGCTGAAACTGTTAAAGTCCCCCGTTTTTAGGAGATTTTTTAAGTTGTAGTTCAGAATGCAAAGAAAAGTTTAAAAGCGACTTATGTAAAATTAAGGGGGATATGAGGAGAATGGTAGATTAATAATTTTTTCCCTACTCTCCTTTCTCCCCTCGAAAACGAGTCTGCCATTCTCCTCATGAAATCCTTTATGCAGTTTTAGCCACTTATACCTTGTGGAAGAATGTTCTATTGCTTAGTTAGCATGTGATATAGGATGGAATAATTAGTATATATTAAATACAAAAGATTCTCAGTATTCTTATCCTTGAGTGTAAATTGAAATGGCGAAGATATTGGTTGTTTATGATTCTAAA
>Ga0210051_1001265_pt1 | contig 25372 bp, 26 predicted proteins | sample CryGey092014_all_FD_185464 | JGI IMG/M metagenome (GOLD analysis project Ga0210051, IMG submission 185464) | Groundwater microbial communities from aquifer - Crystal Geyser CG23_combo_of_CG06-09_8/20/14_all (SPAdes) (version 2) | ecosystem: Environmental > Aquatic > Deep subsurface > Groundwater...
TGGTGCTCCCAGAAGGACTCGAACCTTCATTTCAGCCTCCGGAGGGCTACGCTCTATCCGATTGAGCTATGGGAGCAAACTTCTAAACGCTCTTTACGGGCTTCTCTGCTATAATATAGATATTACTATGCCCGGCCGGATATCTCCAAAGCCCGCATTCTTTTATTTTTAGGTTTGTCTTTTTAACCAAGCTCTTTAGCTCGCCTCTGGTAAAACCATGATAATATCTTTCAGCCAGCACCTTCCCTTGTGAATCTTTCCAGGGCAAAAAAATATCCTTAAAATCCAACTGGCTTTGGCCGATTGCTTTCAGAAAACCATACTTCAAAATCGCTTTCAAGAACTTGCTTTCTTTCCAAAAATGCCAATTAGTTAAAATTAAACTGCCTGACGGCTTCAAAACTCTCTCTGCTTCTTGTAAAAACCTTAAACGCTTTTCTTTGGAGGGAATGTGGTGCAAAACCGCCAGACAATAAATTTTGTCAAAATAATTTTCAAGAAAGGGCAAGTTTAGCGCGTCAGCCACCTGAAAACGGGCTATGGGATATTTCTTATTCGCCTTTTCAATAAGCCCCTCGGAATTATCAATGCCAAAATAATCAATTCCCTTATTTTCCAAAAGCTCAAATAACCGCCCATTGCCGCAACCTAAATCTAAAATTTTTTCTCCAGCCACCACAGAATCAGCTGAAAACTTCCCTTCGGCAATTTTAGGAGGAGTGCTTCGTTTCCTTGAAAAATCTTCAGCGATTTTGTTATAATCGCTTCTGACTCTATCTAACAATTGTTGAACGAAAACTTTGTCCATGGATAAAAATTTACAACAACAGATTGGCTCTGAATTACTGAAAGCGAACATTAAAAATCGCGTGGGTTTGGATTCTTTCAAACGACAAATTGCCAAAAAATACGGGATAGCGATACTCAAAAACTCAGAGCTACTTAGAATCTACCACGAATTGCCCGCCAAAAAAAGAGCTTCAAGACAAGGTCTGCCCTCATCCCTGCGGAAAAGGCCAATCAGGTCGCTTTCGGGCGTGGTTAATGTTTCGGTTTTAACCAAGCCCTGGCCATGCCCGGGCAAGTGCATTTTTTGTCCCAGCCAAAAAAATATTCCCAAAAGCTATTTAGCCAACGAGCCAGCAGTGCAACGAGCGATTTTTAATAAATTCAGCCCATACCAACAAGTCGCCAATCGCCTCAAGGCGCTTGAGGCCACTGGCCACCCCATTGATAAAGTGGAGCTACGCGTTATCGGAGGCACTTGGAGCTATTATCCTAAAAAATACCAAGAAAAATTTATCAGCGAGTGTTTCCGCGCCTGCAACAAGGCCAACCCGAAACAATCCCCAAAAATAGAAAAACATAACGCTTCTCCGCTCAAGAGCGCAGAAGCGTTATGTCTGGAAAAAATCCAAAAACAAAATGAAACGGCGAGGCGCCGAATAGTGGGGATTGCTGTGGAAACACGACCGGACTTTATTAACCCAGAAGAAATAAAATGGATGCGAAAATTGGGCATCACTAAAGTAGAACTGGGCGTTCAGAGTGTTTATGATGATGTTTTGAAGCTCAATCAACGCGGGCATACTGTGGCTGTTACCATCACGGCCACCCAACTGCTAAAAAACGCTGGCTTTAAGGTGGCTTATCAGATGATGCCCGGACTTTATGGGTCGTCTTTCCAAAAAGATGCGGCTATGTTTCAAGAAATTTTCGCTAACCACAATTTTCAGCCCGATTATCTAAAAATTTACCCTTTGGCCTTAATTAAAAACACCAAACTATACAAGCTCTATCAACAAGGCAAGTTTAAGCCCTATTCAGAAAAAGAACTAATCAAACTTTTAATTGAAATTAAAAAAACCCTGCCCAAATGGGTGAGGGTAGAGCGGGTAATACGCGATATTCCGCCAGCAGACATCGTGGCTGGCAGTAAAACCCTCAACTTGCGAGAAGTGGTGGTCAAGGAAATGGCCAAAAATGGCCAGAGGTGCCAATGCGTCAGATGCCGCGAAGTTGGAAACAATTATGACGCTAAAGAAAAAATCTATTTATTCCGCGAAAATTACGAGGCATCGAGCGGGAGAGAAATTTTCTTAAGTTTTGAAAATAAAGCGCGAACAAAGCTTTTCGCTTTATTGCGATTACGCCTCCCTGTCCCCAAGGAACCGAGCTCTTTCCAGCCCCTTGTTCGCGACCTCCATACCTATGGTCAAATGGCCCAGCTTGTACGAGGTCTGCCCTCGTACAGCTCTCAACACAAAGGGTTAGGCAAAAAATTATTGGCCCAAGCGGAAAAAATCGCCAAAAACGCTGGCTATAAAAACATTGCCGTCATCTCGGGCGTTGGGGTTAGGCCGTATTATAGAAAGCTGGGCTATAAGCTCAAAAATACTTATATGGTGAAAACGCTCCAAATAATAAAAAAATCAAAGCAAATGCTTGTTTAGCCAGCTATAAGAATGTTTTAAAATTTCTCTTTTAGCTTGATAGCTTTCCAGACCGTGGTCGGCTGATTCTATAATTTCCAATTTTTTGTCGGCTTTGATGGCTTTTAATAATTCGCGGCTGTATTTCACTGGTATGTCGTCATCTTTTTGGCCGTGGATTATCAAAACAGGCGAAGCGATTTTTGCCACGGTTTCACGCCAGCCAAAAGTCAGGGCATCGGCGAGATAGCCCATGCCCACTCGGCCTCTCGGGGTGTCAAGATATTTTTCTTTTTGACAAAGGATAATTTGTTTTTTGCTATACCAATTTTGCAACAGTTCTTTTTGTTGCAAAGCCGGAGCCAACAAAATCAAGGTGTTGGCTTTTTGACATTGCGCCTGAAACAGCACTGCCACTGCCCCACCCAAGCTGTGGCCGATTATAGCGATTTTACTGCTGTTAATTCTTTTTTGTTTGCTCAAAAAACTGAAAGCGCAAGCTAAGTCGCTGGCTTCTTTTTGAATGGTTAATTTTTCAAAATCGCCCTCGGACTCGCCCTGACCGGAAAAGTCAAGGCGTAAGCTGGCCAAACCCTTATCAGCCAAAAACCGCGACAACTCCACAAATTTTCTCTCGGATTTTGTTTTGGCAAAGCCGTGGCAGATAATGACAGCGGGCACATTAGTAGTATATTTGGGCAAAGTTAAAACCCCGGCCAATCTTTCCTTTTTAGCGTTAAAAAAATCAATATAGTTTTCCGAATAATTAGCCATGGTTATTTAAGCCGCCGCTTGGCGTTGCGCACTACCATTTGATAGAGCTGGACGCTGGGCGTACGAAAGGCGGTTTTACCTTTTTTGGCTTGTTTGCAGGAATATTTTTTCATTGTTTTATTTTACAACTTTACAAGGCAAAACAAAACCTAACAAATGATAAGTAAGAACGATCGTTCATATTTGTCATAAAGTTAGTTCAAAAAAACTGGCTTAACAGCCAGTTTTCGCAATAAGCAAATTAGATATAAATCTTTTTCAATCTTTTATCCCACGATTTTCTTAAGTCCCTTAAATATTTACCCACATCCTTTTTGGTTTTCAATTCGGGATGGTTCTTGTCACTCCAAGCGCCTGCGGCTTGGCTAAGCGCGCTTTCAAAACGCATTTTAGCTGATTTCCTCTTTTCCATAAAATTATATAAATTAAGCGCGGGAAACACGAATCAGCCCCGAGCAGGGAATGATTTCTGCGCCGCGTTTTTCTAAGGCGTCTAAAAATTGATTGACGCCCAAAGAGTCAGACGAAATATGGCCGGCAATAACCACATTAATGTTGGCCGCCTCGGCTTCCTTGCGATGTTCTTCGCTTTGGTGCATACCAATAACCGTGCCAATACCAGCTTGCGCCATTTTTTCGTAAAGCTTGGGCGAGCCCTCGGTGCCCCCGGTAATCTCGGTTAAAGCAATGCGGCCAACCCGATTTTCCAGGCCGCCAGCAAAAATTTTAGGCCCGGCGCCAATTTTTTGCGCTTGTTTATATTCAGGAATTTCTTTGAGCCGCTCTACTAAATCGCCCACTGTTTCTATGGTTTTATCTTCAATGACTGGCCGCAAAAAATTAGCCGCCAGATTGTCGCAGGGCGTATGCAAGCACATAAAGTTAAACCCCAACAAGCGAGCTGTGTCCACCGCGCGGTCGTGGTTTGAGGCGTTAATGCCTCGCGCCACCTCGGAGATTCGTTCTTTCATTAAACCCTCAGCAATATTAATAGGCACACCGTATTTATTTAGAATATCGCACTGCAAGCTCATTACTTCATGCAAAGCGGCCAAACCCTTGCCCCGAGGGTGATGGGCAATAATCAAATCAATGCCGCCCAATTCTTTGGCCAACAATATCTCGGCCGTCTCAATATCAATGCCCACCAAAACTTTTTTGATTTCGCGGTCGTCAGCCACATGCAAAATTCGCGAGTCCAAATATGGGTTAGTTAATTCCTCTTGGTCAAAATCGCTTTTGGCTTTTTCGTCTAATTTCTCGTAGCGTTTCTTTTTGCGAGCCAAAAAACTGTCAATTTCTTGCTCGGCTCTAAAATCAGCGGCTCGGCCCATTTTAATGGCTAACTCAAAAATTTCCTGAACTTTCATAAAAATTATTTAGCGGGCTTTTTAACTTTCTTAACTAATTTCTTAGAAACAAACTTTTTCGCTGGTTTGACTGCCTTAGCCGCTTTAGCTTTGGTTGGTTTGGCCTTAACCGCTTTTTCCACGGGCTTGGCTTTGTTTTCCGCCTTAACCGCCTCGGTCTGTTTCAAAAACCTGCCCTTTATTTTGGCAATTTCTTCAACTTGCTTGTCTAACTCAAAAAATTGCCCCCGAATGCGAGATTTTTCGCGAGCCACAAATTTCCGCTGACCCTTGTTTAAGTCCTTTTTATTCATAATTTCAATTTACTACACTTTTTGTCCTATAGAACAGTTTTTGTAGTTTTTTATTAAACTAACTTATTTTTAATTTAGCAAATAATCCTTAAAAACGCAATCTCTAAAATAACTCAAGCCGCTCGAAATATGAAAAATCGAACGGCTTGGCTGTTTGGAAAGTTTTTATTATTCCAAACTCTTTTGGGTCTTTTGCTTTTTCGTTTTATCGAATCGTCGCCACCCATCGTCAATAAGCTCGTCATCGCCCTCATTTTCTAGAGAAAATTCAAGAGCGGTTTTTTTATCTTGTTTCTTTATTTCGCCCCATTCTTCTATCTTTTTTGGTTTCAACTTACCCTATCCTCCTGCGACCAACCGGTCGCGTTAGTAGAAATTGAAATAAAAAAATTAAAACAGGTGCTGAACGCACTAAATGACAATAATCCCACTGATGAGAAAAGTCAAGATATTACACAGCGCTCAATTAAAAAATTTCAGCAATTTTTCTATTGGCCAAGCATTGATAATATCGCTTTTTTCGGCCCAGCCCCTTCGGGCTTGGCCAAGGCCGTATTTCATAAACTGCAAATGATCTTTATGGTGCGAGTCAGTGTTGATAATCATTTTCACGCCAGCTGTTTTGGCCCGGCGTATGTTGCTATCTTTTAAGTCCAAGCGCCAAGGCGAGCTATTGATTTCCAAAATAACCCTAAACTCTTTGGCGGCTCGCAAAATTTTGTCAAAGTCATGGGCATATTCGTCTCTTTTGCCCAGCGAGCGGCCAGTGGGGTGAGAAATAATATCCACATTCGGATTTTTCATGGCCTTGATAATTCGTTCAGTCATTTGGGCCTTGGGCATTTTCATTTGCGAGTGAACCCCGGCAATGACATAGTCAAGCTTAGCCAAAGCCGTATCGTCAATGTCAATTGAACCATCAGCCATAATATTGGCCTCGCACCCTTGCAGTATTCGAAAATTGAAAATTGAAAATTGAAAATTAAGTCCGTCTATCTCTTTTCTTTGTTCAGCTAATTGTTTTTCATCAAGCCCATTTTCAATTCGTAAAAACTTAGTGTGGTCGGCTATACCAATATACTGATAACCCATTGCTTGGGCGGCTTGGGCCATTTCTTCTATACTATTAGCTCCGCCGTCCCAGCTGGAGTGGCAATGCAAATCGCCCTTAATATCATTGTAGCCAATCAGCTTGGGCAGTTTATTGCCTTGAGCCAATTCTATCTCGCCTTGATTCTCCCTGATTTCCGGTGGTATTAAAACCATACCCAAGGCCTGATAAATGTCTTCTTCGGTTTTACTAGCCAGCATTTTAGCGCCCTTGAAAAGCCCATATTCATTTAATTTTAGCCCTTTTTCAATGGCAATTTTGCGCAAAGCAATGTTGTGCTCTTTTGAGCCGGTAAAATACTGCCAAGCCGCCCCATAGCTTTTGGCCGGCGCTACCCGCGCGTCAACATCAAGGCCGTCTTCCATCTTTACTGACGATTTGGTTAGGCCCTTGTCCCAAACTTTAACAACGCCGGGCAAATTGACAAAAAAATCCATAACTTTTTCAGGGTTTTTGGAAACAACCAAAAAATCCGCGTCGCCGATGGTTTCTTTCATACGCCGCAAAGAGCCGGCCAAAGAAATTTTTTCCACTTCTTTCAGGCCGGCCAGTTTTTTATAAATTTCCTCAACCTTCGGATAAATTTTGCCCAAGGCAAACCTGCCTTTGTCGCGCTTCAAAAACTCTATGCCTTGTAAAATGTTTTGCTCGCTTTTCAAACCAAAACGCGCCAAGCCGCGAATCTGGCCGGCCTTGGCCGCTTTTTCCAAATCCGTCAAATTTTTTATTTTCAACTTTTGATAGAGAAGTTTCACCATCTTGGGACCCAAGCCCTCCATGGCGGTTAGCGCCTCAATATCAACCGGCATTTTCTTTTTCAGCTGCTCATAAGACCTAATTTTGCCAGTTTTAAGATATTCTTCAATTTTTTCAGCCAGACCTTTCCCCACACCAGGAATGGCCTCCAGCCCTTTGAGCCCGGCTTTTTTATAAATTTCCGCCACATCTTCATTTAAGCCCTCCAACACCAAACCCGCCTTTTCATAGGCCTGCGGCTTAAATGGCATATTGTCCATTTCAAGATACAGAGCAATGTCAGAGAAAATTTTTGCTATGGCTTGATTAAACATAATTAAAACCGAGTGTTGCAAGATATGAACGATCGCTCACATAATGCAACAGTTATAATTTTCAAACAACTTCTTTAAGGTAGCACTCCTCACAATAAACAAACTGTGGTTTGTTCGGCTGATACACCGATTGCATCTTTTTGCCGCATTTGGCGCAACCGCGTGGGTAAAATTTAAGCGTGATTGGGCCCAACTTTTTGCGGCCTTCAGTTAAACGGACGCTGGGATGTTCCAAGGGCAAAGACAAGTTGTGCCTCCGACAAAAATCCAGCTCGGCTTTAATATAGCGAAATTTTTTATTGTTTTTTTGATCAAAAATAACTTTATCGCAAATGTCGTCTTGAATATTTTTAATGTCTTTCGGCAGAACGCTAGCTTCAATTATCTGGCGAATTGTCTCTGGTGATGTTTCGTGAATGTCCTGTACAACATAACCATACTGCTTGGCTTTTTCAATATCATCAAAGCCCTGATAAGAAGTAGCCACCGAGATATTGTAGGGAACCAAGGCAAGTTCTGGCGGAAAAAACTCGCCATACTGGCCGTCTTTGAGCATTTGAGTTTTTATTTGGTCTAACTTTAGCCAATATTCTTTTTCCGTGTATTGCTTGTTCAAAACGCAAAACGATTTATTTTTCAGGCCGATACAGCCGAAACAATTATGGCAATTAGCGCAATTATCGCAGTACTCGCAATCACGGGAGAACTTAACGCCAAAAGAAAACTTCAAGCCATAATTGCCAATGCCCCCATTGGAATCATAAATAAAAGCGCCCTCCAGCCCGCCAAAGGCGTCATAAGAATCTTTCACTTGAAAATTGCCCATGGAATAGGCCAAATTTTCCGAGGACAGGCTGTAAAAACACATATAGCAATTTTTGGCCCCCTGTATATAATCGCCTAAACAATTAATGACGCGGTCATTGTGATTTTCTTTATAAATGGCTTGGCTTTTTAATATGCCAAATTTCTCCAGAAAAAAAACAAGGGTAGCCCTGTCGCCTAAATTTATTTTAGCTATCTTCGCCTCGTATTCTTCTTTAGTGAGCGGTTGATTGAAAAAATAATATTTCTTGTGCCGCAAATTGGCGCACATAAAACAATAATCACAATCGCGGCAGTCAAACAAAAAATACGACTCCAAACAATAGCGGCAATATTCGCTAAAAAAACATTTAGCAAGATGCGAACCCTCAAAACAATTAGAGCATTGCTCGGAGTTATAGGTAGAGAGGCAATCAAAGCAATTTCTGGAATTATCAATGGCAATGCCATAGGCGCTGTTTTCGGCCCCTTTGGTGTCAAAAATCAAATAACAATCTTTCAAACGAAAGGCGCCGTTAGTGAAATCACTATTAATGTTGGTGGCGTCAACCCGCAAATTGGGACGGGGCGTTTTCAATTGCAAGCCCTTAAATTGTTCAAAAAATGTTTTATCGGGCGGATATTCAACAGCATAGTCAAACGGCTCCCAGCCCTCGCCAAACCAAACTTGGTGTTCGTAAATCTTAAAAGGAGTATCGGGCGGATATTCGCTGATAAGCGGCTTGCCTGAAAAAGCCGAAATGCCCTTAAAAAGGTTATAGCTATTATAAAAAGCCACCTTGCGTCTTAGCCGCTCAACCGGCGACAAAGTTGGCAAGGGCACTCGCGCTTTTTTGTAAAATTCAATGTCGTCGGGCCGAACGTAAAATTTCTCGCCCGAAAATCGGCAAACTCTCCATTGCCCGCCTTGTTCGTCCAGCTTTAAGCCAGCAAAATAATCATCAAGCGCTTTATCAAATTTTGGAGCTTGAGAGGTCATTTTTTGTTTTTAGGGACTTATCGCTTGCTTCTTAGAAACGGTAATTTCATAAAGCACATGTGAGACCGATGCCTTGACAAAGTTTGCCAGGGCATGCTATCCTTAGGGTGTGCCTATGAACCGAAAGGTTTGTCTCGGCTAAGGAATTCCATAAGCCGAAAGTAGGCACATCAAAAAGACCATCTTCTCCCTGAAGGGGTTTTTTTGATTTTACAAATCATTCTTCTGTCTTTTTTCTTCATAATACTGAAAAAAGTTATATTTCCCGTTCCTATCCTTCTTAAAATAACCGAGGTTAAGGTCCCCTGCACTCCAGCAAATTCCTTTAAAGTCCAAAATTCGGCCTCTTTTCCTAAATCTTTTACAAAACATTTCTCATATCTGAATACCTTTGTTGCATTTTTTATCACAGGTATTGCCAAAGGTAAAAGCCCTAATTTATACATTTGTTCCTTTATCGGCCTCATTTTTCCGTTTGGATATACAAGATGGTGAAAGCCCTTAGAATTAAAAACAATATTTTCTTTTAAAATTGGACAGTAAATTTCTTTGATATTTTTATACCATTCCCTCCTTTCTTTGAGTAATTTTTTGTAAGCTCCAATAAATAACTCTGTCATATTGACATACGTTAACACTATCACATTATTCGGACCACAGTGGAGGTCTGTTCCAACTATTAAACTATGGTGGCGAAAAAACAAAAACACCTTAACCGCTAGGAAACAGGTGCTTTTGTTTGGTTTTCTTCTGAACTGATTTTTTCTTCTTGCTTGGCTTTATATTTTCCTCTTGTTATCTTTTCTATTTTCTTTCTTCCATATAAATAAACTATCGTTGACTTAACGCTATTAATGTCGGCGTTATCCTCTCCAAGCTTTCCCTCCATTAACTCTTGTACTTCATTGGCTCTAAATCCTTTGCTCGGATTTTCGTAGAATATCTTTAAAACTTCTTCGGTATAAGACACCCTTTCTTTTTTCCCATTATTAGCAATAGCGTTACTCTTTTTGGTCTCCCATAAACCTTCAATCTGTAATTCAATGTCAATCTGCTGTCCCTTAAGGTCTTCCAATTTTTTTTCAAGCTCCTTATATTTTTCAATTTTATTTTGGATTGTTTTTTTCATAATAATTGAATAATAACAAAGTGTGTGAAATAAAGCAAGTGAAGTTTACTTCCGTTTATTTATCACACTTCAATTCTAACAAAAAATCAGCCAAATTGTCATATGTTTCAAATTACCCTTTAGCTACAGGGTGGGAGAAATTTTTTGAAATTCTTCCCGCACTGCTTGGCGATCATCCCAGGGAATTTTCTGGCCGTTGGCCTGACAAATCCACGGCTCGCAACCCTTGCCTGTCGCGACAACAATATCGCCAGCCTTAGCCAGTTCAAGCGCTTTTCTAATCGCCGCCCGCCTGTCCAAAATCAGGAAGGAGCGAAGCTCCTTCCTCTCAGGAAGGAGCTTCGCTCCTTCCTCTCTCTTTGTTCCTTGGGCGACTTGGTTGATGATATCCATAGGGTTTTCGTCATAAGGATCTTCGTTGGTAATAATAATTTCGTCGCAGTATTTGGCCGCTATCTGCCCCAAAACCGGCCGCTTCCATTTGTCGCGGCCGCCCCCGCAAGCGCCCAATAAACAAATTAACTTTTGGCTTTCTTGTTTTGGCTTCAATGATTGATAAACTTGTTCTAAGGCGTTGGGCGTAAAAGCATAATCAACAATAACCTTAAATGGCCATTTAATAACTTCCTCCATTCTGCCAGGCGCTCCGTCTGCTTTAGCCAACGCTTTCTGGCAAATTTCTAAACTAACGCCCTGCGACAATCCAAGACAAACAGCCGCTAAGGCATTATAAACATTAAATTTACCTATTAGGGGCAAGTAAAAATTTTTATTCTGAATATCAAAATACAGCCCATCTTTTTCTTCTTTAACATTTTCCCCAAAAACAACTCTTGGGGTTAACACTTCTCTGCTCTTGAGCAGAGAAGTGTTAAGTAGATCAAGGTTCAAAGAAAAAAGAAATTTTTGTTGAGACGGAAACTGCAAAAAATATTCCGCGTTTGCGTCGTCGCTGTTTATAATATGAATATTTTTACATAACTCAAAATATTCTCCCTTGGCCTTTTTATAATTTTCAAAGCCCTTGTGTCGCTCAATGTGCTCGGGCGATAAATTAGTAAAAATCATTATTTGCCAGTTGATAAAACGATGGCGATGTTGCAAAACCCCCTCGGAGGTGGCTTCAATAATAGCGTAATCGCATTTGGCTTTAACCGCCTCTCTTAAAAACTTCTGCAAAATCGCCCGGCCTGGCATAGTCATTTTAAGGGTGTTCTCTTTTTCTTTATTGCCAATCTTAAATTTTATAGACGAAGCCACCGCCACCTTATAGCCAGCTGTTTCTAAAACAGCAGCCATTAAGGTGGCGGTGGTAGTTTTGCCATTAGTGCCAGTAATGCCGATAACTTTAATTTTTCGACTTGGGAAGCCGCAAGTTAAAGCGCCAAAAAAAGCTACCAAAAAATGGTACCAGCTAACTGTAAAACTTGGCGTAACTTTTTTAATAATTTTCTTAATCATTTTAGTTACTCAAAATTTTCAACGCTCTTTTAATTTTTTCCTGAGGGTTTTGAATTTCTTTAGGCAGTTCGGTCAAAACTTTTTTAATTTGTTCTTTAACGAAGCCCAGCTGGCTTAAAGCCAAAAACGCTTCGTCATTGGCAAAAATATCTTGGCCTTTTTTGCCGGCTTTTTGAGCGGTTTTAATTTGCCCGGACAACTCTAAAATAACCTTGGCGGCTTTTTTAGCGCCAATACCCGCGATGCCGTCTAAAAACTTTAAGTTGCCCCTTTCAATCTCGCCTTGTATTTTTTCCAACGAACCAACCCCTGATATTTCCAAAGCCGCCTTGGGGCCTACGCCCTGAATGCTTCGCACAATCTTAAAAAATTCCATTTCCGCAGCAGTCAAAAACCCATAAAGCTTGACCCCCCGCTCGTTAGCCTCCATTTGGCAAAACAGGTTTATATTCTGACCAATTTCTGCCTGCCCTGTAGGAAGTGAGTTGACCGAACTTTCCTTCAGGGGTATGCTTTCAAAAGAATGACCCGACAGCCAGACCTCATAACCCACCCCATTAACCAACAAAATAACAGACCCATCTTGCTTGGCAATAATTTTGCCTGATAAATAAGCTATCATATACTCTACTATGTTTCAATTAGTTTCAAAATTCAAGCCCGCGGGCGATCAGCCGCAGGCCATTAGTAAATTAACGAAAAATATTTTGGCTGGCGAAGGAGACCAGGTGCTTTTGGGTGTAACTGGTAGTGGAAAAACCTACAGCATAGCTAATGTAATTGAAAACACACAATTGCCAACGCTCTGGGTTTCGCATAACAAAACGCTCGCCGCTCAAACTTATCAAGAGCTAAAGGACTTTTTCCCAAACAATGCCGTGCATTATTTTGTTTCTTATTATGACTATTATCAACCCGAGGCCTATTTGCCCTCAACCGACACCTATATTGAAAAAGACGCTAAAATCAACGAGGGAATTGACCGCCTAAGGCACGCCGCCGTGCAAGATTTGGCCCAAAGAAAAGACGTGATTGTGGTGGCCTCGGTTTCCTGTATTTACAATATCGGCTCGCCCCATGACTATCAAAAAGTTTCTTTGGCAATAAAACAAGGGCAAAAAATAAAACGGCAGGAGTTTTTGCGGCATTTAGTCGCTTTGCAATATCAAAGAAACGATTACGACTTCAAGCCCGGAAACTTCAGGGTTCGTGGCGAAATCGTGGAAATATTTCTGGTAACCGGCCAACAGATTCTGCGCGTGGAGTTTTCTGGCGATCAAATTGAGAAAATATCTTTATCTGAATCCTCTTTATCTACCAACTATAAACTACTAACTACAAACTATCGCGTTTTTCCGGCCAAGTTTTGGATTTCAGAGGAAGCCAAGCAGAAATTGGCCATAGCCAATATTAAAAATGATTTACAAATACGGTTAGCCGAGCTGAAAAAACAAAATAAATTATTAGAAGCCCAACGGTTAGCCCAAAAAACTAACTACGACTTAGAAATGATTCAAGAAACCGGCTATTGCCATGGCATTGAAAACTACTCGCGCTATTTTGAATTTAGGGAGCGCGGCTCAACGCCATTTTGTCTTTTAGAACATTTCCCCCAAAACTGCCTGACAATCATTGACGAATCGCACATCACTGTTTCACAAATCAGGGCCATGTATAACACCGACAAAGCCCGCAAAACCGTTTTAATTGACTACGGCTTTCGCTTGCCTTCGTGCTTGGATAATCGGCCGCTTAAATTTGAAGAGTTTGAAAGCAAAGTTCAGCAAGCCATATATGTGTCAGCCACACCCGGGCCGTATGAATTAGATAGAATCCGCATCAGGAAGGAGGGAAGCTCCTTCCTCAAAGGAAGGAGCTTCCCTCCTTCCTCTCCTTTACTGGTAGAGCAGTTGGTGCGGCCAACGGGGTTGCTGGAGCCGAAGACAGAGATTAGGCCTAGCCAAGGGCAAGTTAAAAATTTGGTAAAAGAAATTAAAAAAGCGGTTGAAAAAGACCAGCGGGTATTAGCCATTACCTTAACTAAAAGAATGGCCGAAGAGTTGGCCGAATACTTAAAAAACGAAAACATTAAAGCCCAGTATTTGCACTCGGAAATAAAAACATTGGAACGGCCGAAAATTTTAAATAAATTAAGAACCGGGGAGTATGAGGTGATTATTGGGGTTAACCTTTTAAGAGAGGGGTTAGATTTGCCCGAAGTGGCTTTAGTGGCCATCTTGGACGCCGACAAAGAGGGATTTTTACGCAATGAAACCACGCTTATTCAAACAATGGGCCGAGCCAGCCGCAATCTCAACGGCCGCGTGATTTTATACGCTGACAAAATTACCGGCTCAATTAAAGGGGCTTTGGACGAAGTTGAAAGACGCCGAAAAATACAATTGGCTTATAATAAAAAACACCATATCAGGCCCGAAGCCATTATTAAAGAAATCAGAAAATGGCAAATGGCTGAAAAAGAAAAATCAATCACAGCCGAGCTGGCCATTATCAAAGATGTCAAACTTTTAGAAAAAGAAATGAAAACAGCGGCCGCCAATTTGGACTTTGAGCGCGCGGCTGAAATCCGAGACTTGATAAAACATTTAGACCGGGCCTAGGGAGCTATTATCGTAGGATAATAAAGCATTGCAAATGTAGGGTTTGTCTGGTATTATTTGAACATAATATGACTTGTGCATTTAGGGCAAGTTTTACATAATAATCAAATTTATGGCTATTACTAAATCAGCTAAAAAGGCGTTACGACAAAACGCCCGCAGAAAAATTAGAAATGTTAAACGCAAAGACAAAATGAAAAGCGTCATCAAAGAGGTTAGGACTTTGATTGAGCAAAAAAAGTTTAAGGAAGCCGAAAAGCTTTTGCCGCAAGTTTACCAAACATTGGATAAAACCGCCAAAGTGGGCGCCATCAAAAAAAATACCGCCAGCCGTAGAAAATCGCGGCTAACCAAAGCGCTTAACAAAGCTCAAGTAAAATAGTAATTTTACTAAATTTTGGTGTTCGTCATTCTGAGGCCTAATGGCCGAAGAATCTCGGGATTCTTCGCCTGCTGGCTCAGAATGACATGGAGGCGGAACGCGTAAATCCTGTTAAGTTTCAATGACAAATGTTTTCAGACAATCTTCAATTGACAAGCCGCCGGTTTTGACCGACCAGTCAAGATTGAAAAGCCGCTGATAGATTTTTTTTAATTCAGCCAAAGAGAAATAACGGGCTTGCTGGCTGGTTTTTTGCAAAACAAAAGGATGCAATTTAAAGCCAGTTAGAGTGGCAGGCTGGCCTTCACTGGCTTTAACAGCCAAAAGATTGCGAAACTGATAAATAAACATAGAAAAAATATAAAAAGGCGAGTCGCCCTTGGCCAAATGCCGCTGTAACATTCGCCAAGCCCGTGACTTGTCGCGCTCGGCCAAGGCGCCAATGGTGTTAAAAATGGCTGGCTCAACTTTCGGCTTAACCAATAGCCGAATATGCTCCTCGCGAATTATTTTGCTGTAACTGGCTATTTTTTTTAATTCATGATGCAAGCGCCATAAATCATTGCCCGCCAACAATAAAGCGCTCAAAGCGCTCCCCTCAAAAGAAGCGCCGTATTTGGCCGCCTCCTCTTTAAGCCACACTTTTAATTCATTCTCCTTCAATAAGGGAAATTCCTGGCATTGAGCTTGCTTGAGCAAGGCCTTAAACAAAGCGCTTTTTTTGTCGGGCTTGCCTTTTTCTAAAATCACCACTATATCGCTAACAGCCGCGATTTTTTTGATGTTTTTCAAAAAATCAGCGCTAAATTGGCCATTGCCCAAAACATTTTCTAAAAAGAAAAGTTTGTTTGAAACAAACATTGACCGTTGAAAAAGCGCCTCGGAAAAATCCTGAAAAGTAATTTTGCCGCCAGTCAAATCAATTTTTTCTAAATTCAAACCACCCCCGCTTTTCTGGCAAAATTGCTTTTCAATTTCATGGGCTTTTTGTTGAAGCCGATAGGTATCGGGACCGTAGAGAAAATATAACATGTTAGAAATCGTTAATGAATGAGCCCATTAGGGCGAATGAATTTATGAGTTCTTACACCCTGTTAGAGTTTCACTGATGTTCTCTGTACCACTTACGGCGTCAAGCGAAGCGGCTTCGCCTGTCAACGTCTATAGAGATGGTTGCAAAACTATTCCTGCTACAATTTTATCTTTTCGGCTGCGTCATCGTCAGACTTCGCAAAATGCTTTTCGCCGTAGCTGGGCTACGGCCTCAAAACATTTTGCTCGTCTTCCTCGCCTCGCTCGAAAATCTAAAATTTCGCTACGAAATAGTTTTGCAACCATCTCATAATACAATTAACATCAACGAAACTCTAACAGGGTAAATTCCGCTGGCCAAAAACCGAGCCTGCGGCTCCCGTTTTTGGAGCGTCATTTACTTTTGACAATTAGGGCAGTAATGCGCGCTTCTGCCAGCCAGCCTAATCCGCTCAATAATACTGCCGCATTTAACGCACTGCTGGCCTGTTCTCTGATAAACCTTGTGCTTACGGCTATAACCGCCTTTTTGGCCGAAAGCGTCTAAGTAGTCGCTAACTGATGAACCGCCCGCCTTGATAGCCGCTGTTAAAATCTCCTTAATCTTGCCTAAAAGTAAAATAATTTCTCTAGGCCCAAGAGCTCCAGCTACCCGTAAAGGATGGATACGCGAAGCGAACAAAATCTCGTCAGCATAAATATTGCCAATGCCCGCTATAAACTTTTGGTCCATTAAAAGCGTTTTGATTTTGGCTTTGGGCTTTTTGGCTATCATCAAAGCAAACTGCTTTTCAGTTAAGCCAAACGGCTCGGGGCCTAATTTTTTTTTAATGTCTTTGAGTTGGCTTTCTGATACTATTTTATACCAGCCAAATTTCCTGACATCATTAAAAATCAAACAACTGCCATCATTAAAATTAAAAACCCGGCGCGTATGTTTGCCAGGAGTACCGTTAAAAATCAACTGGCCAGTGAGTTTTAGATGAAAAATCAAGTGGCTTTTGTCAGCAAACTCAATATCCAAAATTTTTGCCCTTCGGTTGACACCGATAACTTTTTTACCTTGCAACTCTTTACCAACAATCTGCTTGGCCAACTGTTGCCTAATTGTTTCTACTTCGGGCAATTCCGGCAAAGATTCTCACAAATAACATAAAACAAATAACGAATAACTTCTATCCTTGTTATTAGTTATTAGTTATTAGTTATTAGTTATTAGTTATTAGTTATTAGTTATTAGTTTTATTCAAGACCTGTTTAATTTTTTCTACAATTTCATTGGGCGTAAAATGCGCTTTAATCATAAAATCAACCGCTCCCAATTGCATTCCCTTGTCAACATCTTCTTGTTGCCCTAAATTAGATAAAATAATCACTGGAATATCCGCCAAGGCCATATCTTCCTTCATTTTGGCTAAAACATCAAACCCGCCTATGCCCGGTAAAATCAAGTCCAAAAGCACTACTTCTGGCTTTTGTTCTTTCATTGATTTTAAGCCGTTTTCACCGTCAATCGCGCTTAAAATTTCAAAGCCTGGCTCGCTTGCTAATTTGCGCACCATCAGCTCTCTTAAAAATTTATCGTCCTCAATAACAAGTATTTTTGACATGTTAGAAATCGTTAACGAAGAGCTAAAAATTTGCAGGCAAATTTTTAGCTATGAGTTTTACGATTTATTACACCCCGTGAAGTAGAAATTTGCTCTGCAAATTTCAATTTTAAGATCCTGAGGGCAGACCTCCTGAAAACTGGGCTCCCAGTATGGGGAGGTCTGCCCTCAGGATCTTAAAATTACTTCATGGGGTTAAACAGCTCTAAACTCGGGCTTCGCCTACTGGCTCGCCCTTGTTAAGACCTGTTTAACTTTCTCCACAACTTTTTGCGGGTCAAATTCTGTTTTAATCAACCAATCAAAAACTCCAAGACCCCTTGCCTTATCAAGATCTACTGGTTGGCCCGAATTAGAAATAATAATAATCGGCACATTTTTCAGCAACTCACTTTGTTTCATTTCAGCAATAACGGCAAAGCCGTTTTTTTCCGGCATAACAATATCAGTTAAAACCAAATCAGGAACTTCTTTTGCCATCATTAGCATGCCTTCTTTGCCGTTTTGAGCTGTTTTTACTTCGTATCCTTCGCGTGAAAGCTTTTTGGTTAATAAGTCCAAAAGAATTACTTCATCTTCAATAATAAGAATTTTTTTGGCTGTTGTTGTATTTTCCATATGTTAGAAATCGTTAATGAATGAGCCCGTTAGGGCGAGTGAATTTACGAATTCTTACACCCCGTGAAGTAAAAATTTGCAAAGCAAATTTCAATTTTAAGATCCTGAGGGCAGACCTCCTGAAAACTGGGCTCCCAGTATGGGGAGGTCTGCCCTCAGGATCTTAAAATTACTTCATAGGGTAAGTCCTCCGTAAGCTCTGGCTTCGGCTTATCGCCTCGCCATCGCTAACGGATTACTTATTTTATCACTTAAATCTTTTACCAGCAAGACCACCTGCTGGCAATGTGAAATAAAGGGTAGTTCCCTTGCCCTCTTCCGACTCAAACCAAATTTTGCCGCCATGCGCTTCCACAATGTTTTTGGCGATAAAAAGCCCTAAACCGCTTCCCTCTGTTTCCATTTTTACGGCTGAACTGGCGCGGAAAAATTTACTAAAAATCCGCAACTGTTCTTTTTGAGAAATACCCATGCCCGAATCAGCCACTGTTAGTAAAAATTCATTTGGCTGTTTGTCAAAAGTTAAAGAAACCTTAATGCCGCCTGTTTTTGTGTAATGCAAGCTATTGTCCAAGATATTTTGTATGGCTAAAGAAATCTTTTCCGCGTCCACTTCCACTGACGGCGCGGCCTCGGCCGGCTTTTGATACTCAAATAGCAGCCCCTTCTTTTCAACTTCCTTGCCAAAAGGAATAACAATTTCGTTCACTATTTTTATAAAGTCATGTTTGATCAGTTTGGCCAAAAATTTGCCTTCTTCAATGCGAGCAGTGTTAAGCAGGTCGTTAACCAAGCCAATCATTCGCTCATTGCTTCGGTAGGTCTTGTCAAGCAGTTCTTTTTGGTCGTTCGTTATTTTGCCCACTTCGCCCCCGGCCAACATACTTAATGTCCACTTAATGGCTGAAAGGGGAGTGCGCAACTGATGGGCGGCAATGGAAACAAATTCTGTTTTAAGCCGTTCAATAACTTTCTCGCGAGTGATATCATGTAAAATAACTAATTGCCCCCCCGAACAAAGATTAGCCCCTCCCACGCAAACTATTGAAACCTCTAAAATTAAGTTGTCGTTTATGGTGAACTCTTGCCGAAAAACTTGCCTGTCTTTTTTTTGGGTTAACTCAAGGATATTCCCTAATGGCTGGCCGACAAATTGGTTCACTTTTTTGCCCACTGCTTCGCCTTCAGCCAGAGCAAAAAACTCGCTAGCTTGAGGGTTAAACAAAACAATAGTTCCTAACTCAATTAATAAAAGGCCATCAGCAAAATTTTTAATAATTATCAGGGTTTTGTCTCTTTCGGCTTCGGCTTTTTTTCTTTCTTCTTCAACATCATTCAAGATATTCATCAAAGCGGCCTTGGTTTCTTCCAAGTCGCTGGCGTTCGCTTCTATTTCCCTAAGCTCCGCTTCCCGCTGTTCCTGAAGCCGGGAAATTTCTAAATCGCGCCTGACCAACATTTTGGCAATCCTGTCTAATTCAACAAGATCGCTTTCTTGTTTTTCCTTAATTCTATTCAATTCTAAATCGCGCCTGACCAACATTTTGGCAATCCTGTCTAATTCAACAAGATCGCTTTCTTGTTTTTCCTTAATTCTATTCAATTCAAAATCGCGCCGAATCAGCGTCTTGGCCACTTCTTCAAACTCTTGGTTGTTGGTTGCTGAAAAATTCTGATTTTTCATTTTGATTATTCGCCCAACAAAATCATGGTCATTGTTTCATTATGAAACAGCGAAGAACATGTCGGGCCGACATCTCCTCTTAGCGGCGCTTGCTCTCCATAAGTATAAAATCCAATCAAAGGTATGTTGCCCCCCAAAACACTTTGAATGGCCTGAATTTCTTCGTCAGCTCTTTTACCCAATAACATATAGCGAGCGGCGCAATTAAACACCAAAGCGGCTTTGGGGGTTGCCCCCTTTAATTGTTGTTTGGCTTTTTTAGCCGCTTCTTGAGCCGCTTCAATGGCTTTTTCGTAATCACCCAACATCAGACGAATTTGCGAGCCCTGTGGTATTTCTCCCGCGCAAACCAATTCTCCTTTTTCATTGGCCACAAAAGCGATTCTAATTAAAAGTTCATCCGACCCTTCAACGCTCATGCCCAAAGGATAAACATAACAAATACGCGACAAGGGCTTATAAAGCTGTTTGGCTTCTTCGGCTCCAAAATATTCTTCAAAAAATTTGATAGCCGGCTTACCGTTTATTTCTTTGATAGTAGCCCCTTCTGATTTAGTTACGGTAACGGGCAAACCAATTGACTGCCAACCATGTTGCACCCCAATACCAAAAGAAATCTTACCCGACATGGCCACGCCCACCACCGCGTCGCTTAGGGCCTCTCCTTGATGATACTCGTAGGTTTTAGTAAAGGTAGAAGCGTCAGAAGCCATACCCCCGATAATGGGGAGGTTTTTTCTGGAGCCGTCTAAAATTCCCCTAACCACGGCTGAACCATTTACTCCCACCGCATCCATAAAAATCATTAAAACAGCTGTGGCCTGGTCAACCAAATTTTTGGCCAAAGAATGCCCGGCCGCGTAAGAATCCTTTTGAGCATTGACTCCCACAGCTGATTTTAAGATAATATCATCACTGGATATAGCCATAACTGCCACCCCTTTGTCAAAGCCATGGTTATTAGAAATACACCGCAACCCGCTGCAACCAACCACTAAAGCGTCTTTGGCCAATAATTTAACGCCCTTGAGCACTTCTTCTTGACTGTAATTAACAGTCGCAAAAACCACTAACAAATTGGCAGCCCCATTGACTTGAGATAGGGCGTTAGAGCAGGCCTCTTGGCCAGCTGAAAAAGAATCATCTTTTATGCTTTCTCCAGACCAGGCTTTTAACATATTTATTTGCTGGCTGTTTCTCGCGAAATAATAAATCTACATAATTTATTAGCTTGGCGAATGTCAGCCAGTATTTATTTTAATTTTTAAATCCTCTATTTCTTGTTTTAATTCTACCATTTTTAATTCTCGGCCAATGGCAATTTTCTGAAATCGCTCTAAATCAGCGACTTTTTCTTGCAGTTCCCTTTCTGTTTTTTTCATCAAAGTGATATCAACAAACGAAAACAAATAGGAAAACACTTCTCTCTGTTCGTCTTCTTGGGCAATAGCTGAAACAAAAACCGATATTTTTTCTCCCTTCTTATTTTTAAGAACCGCTTCAACATTAGAAATTTTTCTTTGCTCGGCGAGTTGGCTAAGAATTTTTTTGAAACTATCCTTATCAAAAGCTATCTCTTTCAAGCTTTCGCCTACCAATTCGTTCTTTATATAACCAAAAAGAGTGTCAAACCCCTTGCCGGTTTCTAAAATAATGAAAATGGGGCTGGCGGTGCAAACCGGAATAGGCAGAATTTCCCAAAAGTTTTTAATGGCTTTTTCAAGAACAATGGTGTCTTCCGCTAATTCCTTTTCTCTTCTTTTGGAAAAATTGTTTTCTTTATCCATTAAAAAGCTTATTTAGTCCAATTTAATTGATACGCCTCATAAGGCACGCTATCGCGAAAAGAGCACTGGACTTCTTTAACCGTGACTACCGCATCCTCCGGGCGGGTGAGCTTGGTTGCTTGTTCAAAATAACCCTCCAGATATTGACATAGGACAGGGTGAAATGAAAAGTTCTTCAAACGAATAAGCATCGTCTGCTTATCTTTCTCTAATTCAACTACTCCTAATTCCCCGGCTGTATAATGCTTTCTCCAATAATTAGGAATCTGCTGGGCAAATTTTTCAATGTCGGGAAACAGCTTGAAAAACAGTTTAACAATAACAGAAACCTTGGGAGCGTTTTTGCCCATTTCCCTAATTTGCGCGCTATCCCAGCCCAAGGCCTCTTTAATAGCTAAAAGAGAAAGCACTCGCCAGGCCACCGGATACCAGCTCATTGGTTTGGCATCTTTGAATTGGAAATCAACACCCCATTCTTTCAATTGGTTCTCTACTTTCAATAGGTCATCCCGCGAGCCGAGCTTTAAAATATAATTGGCATCGGTCTGAAATACCGCCCCTCGGACATCGCCCTGTTTTTTTAAAATATTCTGAATCTTTTCGCGATTAATCATAATAATTTCTCTAAGGAAATACCAACCCAAAATATATAAAAGCCTATATACACTAAGGGCCTAATAAATCCTAAATTAAATGTTTTATTGAAGCTGATTTATGCCTACTGTATAATTCTTTTTCCAAAAACCCGGCATTTGTTTAGCCAATTGTTCTATATCAGCAAAAAGCTTAAACATCAATTTTACAACAACAGAAACCTTAGGGGCATTGACACCCATATTTCTGATATCCTGTTCGGTCCAATCAAAAACTTCCTGGGCCGCCAAATTTGAAAGGCCGCTCCCCTGATTTCACCCTTTTTTTCAAGTATTTTATTGACTTCTTCCCTACTAACAACGGCCATATCTTTATATTTTATCTTTTGCTGGTTCTAACGAACCTCTTTTTTCTCTAAGTTCTCTCTTCAACTCTATCATCTTTAATTCTCGGCCAACTGTCAAGCGGTGAAATCTTTCCAGTTCGTTTAACCGCCCTTGAAGCTCTTTGGTTCTTTCTCCCACTTTTTCTTCTAATTTTTCGGCCAATTCCTGTAATTCTTTGGTGCGCGCGTTCACTTTAATTTCCAGCACCACCTTTGATTCTTCCAGGGCGGTTCTGGATTTCTTTAAGTCCCCGGCCATTTGGTTAAATGACTCCGCCAACTCCTCAATCTCATCGCCGGTTTTTATTTTAATTTCAGCTTCAAGCTTTCCAGCGGCAATTTTTTTGGTGGCAATAATTAATTTTTTTATCGGCGCCACAATCTTATTGCCAAGCAAATAGCTGATAATTAAAAGAAAGACGAATCCGACCAAAAAAATTATAATAATTTGCCTTTGGAATACTCTCGCTAAGGCAAAGGCCTCGCTTTCTGGCTGGGCGATTATTAGCCGCCAAGCCAGTTGTTCTATTAGTTTTTGCTGGGAAAACCCGGCAAACCCGCCAATCATCCTTTGTTTGTTTTCGTCAGTATAATTTATTATGCCGCTATTTTTGGAAAAAGTTTCTTTAACAAAGCCAAAATAGGGAGCTAACGCGAGTATTTTTTCTTTTTCAGGATAAGCGACAAAACGGCCTTCCTTATTTACCATAAAAGCAAACCCTTTCTCTCCGATTTTGATATCGTTGGTGGTCTCCCAAATTTTTTCCATATTTACCTGGCCAGCTATCACCGCTATAATTTTTCCTTCTTCGTCCTTTACCGGAACCGCGCAAGACAAAATTATTTTATAGGGGCCTAAAATAATATGGACGGGAGAAATTGAGCTTTTTCCTTGTTTGGCATCTTGATACCATTGTTTATTTTTCCACTCGCCGCGATATTTGTAAGTGCTGGAAATAATGACATTGCCGTCTAAATCAATCAAAGTAATGTCCTCAAAAATCCCATAAAAATCCTGTATTCTTTTTATTTCAGACAATTTTTCTTCGTTGCTGGCTGATTTTGACCTGATTAACGGATTAGCGGACAATAGCTCAACGTCGGTATAAACGCTCCGCACTGTTTTTTCCACATTGCTGACGACCTCATTGGCCAAAGAGGTTAAACTATTATTTTTCGTTTCTCTTAACGATTTTTGAATTTGAACAATAGTTAAAAAAAATGTAATTACCAAAGGTAAAAGCCCAAAAAGCAAAAAAAGAAAAATAATCTTCTTTCTTAAGACAATCTTAAACATAATAATAAACTCTAATGAAGCTCCGCCCAAATCTGATTATATATCGCTATTGCTTCGTCCGCGCCGATAAATCCAGAAAATTCAAGTTTTTTTCTAACTTCTTCTAAAGGATAAAGAGAGGGGTCTTGGAGTATTTCGGGGTTGGTGAGCTCTCGGGCCGCCTCATTTGTATTGGCATACCAGAGATAATTAGCTATCTTGGCGCTTACATCGGGGCGGAGTATAAAATTCATAAAGACCTCGGCGGTGTATTTATGCTGAGCGCCGATTGGTATAAGCAAATTATCTACCCAGATAAAACCTCCTTCCTTGGGTATGATATATTCTAAATTCTCGTTTTTGTCCGCGGCAAAACTTCCCTCTCCGCTATAACTATGACTTGCCCAAAGTTTTTCAGAAATTAAATCATCTCTGATTGCCAAAGCATTTTCATACCCTCTTAAAAGAGGTTTTTGCCTTAAGAGCGCTTCCTTTGCTTTTTCTAATTCTGCCGGGTTAACCGAATTCGCGGAGTATCCCAAATATTTCAAAGCAGCCCCGATGACATCCTGCATATTATTCAACATACTAATTTTTCCTTTATACTTTGGGTTCCAAAGAATTGACCAACTGGGTTCGGTTTCTTCGATATATTTGTGGTTGATTGTCAAACCGCTTGTTCCCCACATATAAGGGATAGAATGCTTATTTCCAGGATCATAAAAAGGATCTTTGAAATCGTTTCCTATGTTTTTGAAATTTGGAATGTTTTCCATGTCTATTTGAGCCAATAACTTCATGCTAATCATTTCTTTGACTAAAATATCGCTGGCAATAATTACATCGTATTTTGTTGGGTCCGACTGGATTGTGGATAACATAGTATCTTCGCTCCCATAGGTTTGAAGATTTACCTTCACCCCAAAGTCCTTTTCAAAATCTTCAATTGTACTTGTTCCGAAATAATCTTCCCAATTGTACACATTTAAAACAGCTGAAAGTTCTTTTTTGGGCGGTTCAGGTTCTTTCGGCGCCTTGGTGAGCTGAAAATATCCAATAACACCAGCCAAAACTAAAAGCAAAACAACGCCTGCTATTAAAATTTTTTTCATATTTATTTTTTAGGTTATTCTTTAATTATATGCTTAATCCTCTTAAAACAAAACAAGCAATCCTGTGGATAGAAATGAAATAGTTGCGCAACTATTTTATTTGGAGGATTAAATATCTAACAAGATATTGCGTATAATAAACTCCTGTTCCAATAAAAATTGCCGCTACTCCATAGCGCATTATTTTTTCAATTTTTTGCATGATTTGAAAAACCTGCCCAAGTTTTTGAACCGCAAAGGCGATCAAAAACGAAAACAAAATCACTGGCAAGCCTGTGCCCAAAGCAAAAATCGGCGCGAGCAACAGACCTTCAGTGGATTGTAAAACCAGAGGAATTAAAACACCAAAAAATAAAACTCCGCTATAGGGACAAAATGCCAAAGCAAACAGCATGCCCAGAAGGAAAGAGCCAATAAAGCCCTTGCGCGCCAGCCATATTTTTATTTTTTCAACTTTTTCACCGCCTTTGGTGAAATTGATTCTAATTATGCCAAACATTATTAAGCCGATAATTATTAAAACCGGTCCCAAAATTTTGTCGCCCCAGCCCTGAAAAATGCTGGAAATTTGAAAAGAGGACAAGCCGAAATAAATCAAAGCGGCTAAAATGGTATAACTTGCCCCGCGGCCAAGCGTGTAAAAAATTCCGTTGAGCAAAGTATACTTAGCGGTTTTAATTTCTTTGGAAATATAGGCAATGGCGGTAATATTGGTGGCCAGAGGGCAAGGGCTGATGGAAGCCAAGACGCCTAAAAGAAAAGCGGTAAGAATGGGAATGTTGTAATTGTCAATTAAAAAATTGATAAAATCCATAATTTTATCTTCC
>Ga0210051_1001266_pt1 | contig 25361 bp, 20 predicted proteins | sample CryGey092014_all_FD_185464 | JGI IMG/M metagenome (GOLD analysis project Ga0210051, IMG submission 185464) | Groundwater microbial communities from aquifer - Crystal Geyser CG23_combo_of_CG06-09_8/20/14_all (SPAdes) (version 2) | ecosystem: Environmental > Aquatic > Deep subsurface > Groundwater...
ATCCGGCTGGGGCACAATAAAAAGCAGTGCGACTTTGACGGGAAAAACAGGTCTTGTTCTGGTTACGATTTATCCGACAATCGGTGAATTTTACGATACGGTTGAGTACGGCGACAAAATAAAGGTTGATGCGGCATTGCTTCCTCCGTCGGAAATGAGAAACCCCTCCGGTTTTGATTACGGAAGATACTTAAATGCCCGCGGCGTTTTTGCCGTGATGTATGCCCGAAAATCGGATATGATTCAATATCTCGGTCCCGGCGATACCGACTGGTTAACACGCCTTGCGATTAAATTAAAAAGAAGATTTTTGCTTACAATAAGAAAAACCATTCCGTATCCCCAGTCGGCGTTTTTGGGCGGGGTCACGCTCGGCAGCCGCGGCGGCGTTCCTCAAAAAGTGAAATATGAATTTCGGGCTACCGGCGTCGCGCATGTTCTTGCGGTGTCGGGTTTGCATGTCGGTTTCGTTCATATTTTAATTTTAATGCTCTGCCGTATCTTCAAGGTTCCCAAAAAACCATCCTGGTTTATTATTGTTTTCGGACTCATAATTTTCACCATAATTACCGGCGCTTCTCCCGCTACAAAAAGAGCGGCATTGATGTCATCAATAGGGCAGTTCGCCTACACATTCGGCGGGATGGGAATGAGGATGTCGTCGGCGATTACTATTCCCGTCGCCGCATTTATTATTCTGTTTTTTGACCCCCTGATGCTACCCGACGGTTCTTTTGTCTTGTCTTTTGTGGCGGTCTGGTCGCTGGTCCATATTTCCGGACCAATAGAAGATGTCATCAGATTTTTGTTCCGCGGGTGGGTTTTTCTTGTAATACTTATTTGGATTCTTCTCTCCACCGGGCTTTCAATGGTAAATCCGGATATTTTTTTAAATAAGTCGTTCTCAGTAACTTATGTGATGCTAATATTTTTGACAATTGCCGCCGCAAAAATTATAAACAATAAATATCCTCTGAAAAATTTTGATTTTGTATCGCTGCCGAAATATTTTGTTCAATTCACTTATGCGCAGATGGCAATACAGATAGGGATGATGATTCCGCTTTCGGCGGTATATTTTAAGATGTTTCCGGTTTCGGGCATATACGCAAATTACATAGCGATACCTTTAATCGGCTACATCGTCCAGTTGGGATTGATTGCGGATTTGTTTGAACTTCTGTTTTCATCAATAGGTCTAGCGACACTCGGATTGAAAATTGCTTTTCTTATCAACTCGGCGAATTATATTTTCTCAAAATTTTTTTTAGATATGGCACATTTTTTTGCGATAAGGTTTCCCTACCCCTTTGTAGAAACGCCGACAGCAACCGAGATGGTTTTGTATTATACCGCCATTATGGTATTTATTCTCTATAAACCGATTTTTTATCTTTTGGAGGGTTTTTATTATCAGGTGCGGGATATTTTTTCCGTTCCGGAAGTGAGAAAAAAAATTATCTACGGCGCCGTACCGGGTTTCGTTATTGTTCTCACGCTGTATTTTTCTTTTATTCCGCAAAAACCAAACTTAAAGGTTGTCTTTCTTGATGCCGGCTTCGGTTCTTCGGTTATTATTCAGACGCCGAAGGGAAAAAATATTCTTATTGATGGCGGCAGCGGCGGCGGATGGAACTTCGGCACCTCAACAATTCTTCCCGTTTTTTCCAAATATAAAATTATGAAAATTGACCGGCTTGTTCTTACCTCGCCTGAAACCGGAAATATAGGCGGTCTTCCGTCGGTGATGGAAAAAAAGCCGGTTGACGAGGTGTGGGACGTTTTTGACCCGAAAAAGTTCTCGCTTGATATGACCTACAACCAGTTTTTAACCAATCTCGGCGATTGGAAATTGTCGCTTACGCCTTACGATAACAGAGCGTCTCAGATGTACTCCGACTATTACGAATTCTTAAAAGCGATTGAAAATAATGCGAATAAGGACCTTCCCAAAAAACATTACAGAGCGAAAGCGGGAGATATAATATATGAGGAAAAAGGTCTGAAACTTTCCGTTTTGTGGCCTCCCGCCGAGGGATTTCAGCCGGGCGAGGACATTTTGGACAATAATTCTGTCGTGCTAAAACTTGTCTATGGAAAGGTCTCGTTTCTTTTTACATCAAATATAAAGCGGGATGCAGAGTGGGCGCTGATTGACAAATCGTCCGGCACAGTAAAGTCAACAGTTCTTTTGGCTCCATCGCACGGACATAAATATGCTTCAACAAATGAGTTTATCCGCGCGGTCTCGCCGGAGGCCGTTATTATTCAGTTCGGCTACTTAAAAGGCAGAAGTTTTTATGAATCCGACTTAGTGCCAGCACTTGAAAGATATGCCGTTTGCGTTTCAAGCACGCAAAGTTGCCGGACCGATACATCAGGGAGCGTTGAAATTATTTCAGACGGTGAAAAATATAATTTATCAACAAAGTTAGGCAGAACCGGTTTCGGTATTTCTTCCGCGCAAGGCGAGGCCGGTGCCGGCGAGAGTTTGAATATAGGAATACAGTAGAGGCAATTAAAAATGCAAAATGTAAAATGAAAAATGTAGGTGAAAAGATTCAACAATAATTTTATCCACAATTTTTAATTTTTACTAACAAGAGCGGAATATACTTTACATGGAAGATGGTGTCATGCTGAACTTGATTCAGCATCTATAGACCCTGAAACGAGTTCAGGGTGACAGACGAAGTACTTTACGGATGTAAAGTATTTTATGCTCCCCTTAGTAATTGATAATTTTTAATTGATGTTATTATGGATATTGATGTCAGTGAGTTTGAAAAATTAGAAAAAGAGGATGCTATTATTGTTGACGCTCAACGAAAAACAAAAGTTTTGCCGTCGGAAATCGGTTCCTGGGAGTACTGCAATTTGAAGTGGCTTTTTGAACGGCAATTAAAAATTAAAAGTTAAAAATGAAAAATTAGGGAATTTTTTATTAAAATCTTTTACATAAATTTTTAATTTTGCATTTTACATTTTTAATTGATTTTATTATGAGAGAATTTTTTCTTGAATATAAATTAGTAATACTTACTGTCTCGGCAATTTTATTCGCTTTGATTTTTATTGATGTTGTTTTTCGATCGGCAAAACATAAAATCAAAAAGAAAAAGGACTTTTACAAAAAAAATTACGGAGATGGTGTTGTAATTTATGCCGGAAGCGAGGGCGGACTTCTTTCATATCAGATAGACGATGCCGTAGGTTTAATAGGCAAGCCCGACCTTGTGATGCAGGATAAAAAAACAAAAGAGGTTTTTGTTGTTGACCTGAAAAGCGGAAAGGCGCCGTTAGAGATGGAAAAATATCACGCCTTTCAACTTGCGGCATATTTTTTGATGGTAGAAAAGAATTTTTCCTTGCCCGTAAAAAGAGGAATTATAAGATACCTTGATGACGATAATAAAGAACATTCGGTTGAAAATTCCGATGAATTAAAAAATGAACTTTTTGAGCAGGTCAGGGCCATCGCAGATGCCAAGAAAAAAATTTCCAAAAACGAAGTTCCTCAACTTGTAAGAAATCATAATGTGCGGCACAGATGCGAGGTATGTGAATTCCGTTTAGAGTGCCCGCAGGTATTGGTATGAAAAAATCAGGGTGTAGGGTAAAGGGTGCAGGGTGTAGAATAAAGTCATTTGTTATTGCCTGTATATTTTTTACTATTGCCTATACCCTATACCCTATACCCTGTCTTTACTGTTGGATTCACAATACTCACAGGGAGATTGTGTCTGCTGCGGCAAGAAACAGATATTTACCGGAAAAGTTCGGCGATTTTCTTATTCAAAATGAATTTAAGTTGCAAGAGGGCAGCATTTATCCCGACATTTATGACGGTCCTGAAATCCGCGCCCATGATTCAGAGGTATACCAGTATATGACTCTAAAAATAATTGATGAACTTCTAACTCCCGAGAGAAAAGTTGACGAAAAATTTTTTCTGGATTTGGGAAGAATAAGCCATTATATCGCCGATGGAAATCAACCGTTGCATTGCGACCAGAGGCAGTATGAAGATACTTTTCATCAAAGGTATGAAGATAACGCGGCAGACCTTCATATAAAATATATCCCTCGGAGGCCGAATTATATTTCGGATATTTCAGCAATGTTCACCGCCGATGCAAAATACGGATATGACCACTATTCCGAGATAGCGGATGCGTATATCGGCGTGACCGGTAATCAGATAAAAAAAGTTGAAAAATTAACGAAAAATCAGATAATAAATGCCTATAATGAGACGGTGGATGTTTGGTACACTATATGGCGGGAAAAAATTTTTCTGATGTTGAAAACGAGACAAAAAACCCCTGCCGATTACCTGACTTTAAGCAACGAGTTAATGAAAGACGACCTTTTGGACAGGGCGGTTGACAACTTGAATTACGGAATGAAGGTTTTTCCGAATGAAGTAAAACTTTACAGCCGTCTGGCGGATATTTGGAATAAAACAGGTGAGCCGAAAAAAGAAGCGGGAATATTAAAAAAATGCGTTAAGACAAATCCGCAGTCAATTGATATAAGACGCCGCTTGGCTTTAATATATGAAAAACTTGACAAAAAAAATGATGCCGTAAAAGAGTGGGAAAAACTTATGGGCAGTAAGTATAACGCAGAGGCAAAAAAGAAAGTAGAATTGTTGGAAAAAAAATAAACCGCGCAGACACAGTTAAAATGAGTAGTTAAAATAAGTAGACCACACTTAAGTGTGCTTATGGCTAAAATTAAACGCTATCAAAAAGAAAATTACGTTTATTATGTTACATCAGTAACCAAATATCGTAGACCGATATTTAGAGACACTATATATGCAAGACATCTATTAGGTTGTATTGCTTATTTTCATTTTACGCTTGATTTCAAACTTTTAGGCTATGTTATAATGCCAGACCATTTTCATCTACTTATTCAAGCCAGTAAAAATTGTATTTCAAGAATAATGAAATTGATAAAAGGGAACTTTGCTCGTCGGTACAATGAACTGTTGGAACAAAAAGGTAGTATTTGGCAACGCAGATTTTACGACAACGTGTTAAGAGACAAAAAACAAATTCAAAAAAAACTTATTTATATGCACCGTAATCCACTTGTAAAAGGACTTGTAGATAATCCTGGTGATTATGAGTTTTCAAGTTATCAGCAATACAACAAAGGTGCAAGAAAGTATTTTCAAATACCAATAGACCCTATTTTGTGAAATTTCCGTAGCGCACACTTAAGTGTGCGCTACTATTAAAATATTGAAAGGATATTGAAGGATATGGGAATAGATGCAATAAATAATTTCAATAAAGTTGATTTACAAAATATGCCGCCGGATGTTGCGGAATTATACGGGAAAAGAATTTCCGATTTGAACGAAAGGCAAAAAAATATTTTAGATGATGCGCTTTCCTCACTGACGCTTCGTTCTCAACAGACCGTGAAACAACTTTTGACAATTTCACAGCGGCTTAATCCGGAGCAGTTAGAGGCGGTATTTCACAATCATAAAACCGGAGGAGCTCTTCTTATTTTTGCCTGCGCCGGCAGCGGTAAGACGACAGCCCTCACTTACAGAATTATTTATCTGATATTATCCGGAGTTAATCCCCAAAACATTCTTGCACTTACATTTACCGTTAAAGCGGCGGAGGAGATGCGAGCCCGCATTAAAAGATTTTTCCTTTCCGTAAAAGAGGGCATGACGGAAGAACAGTATCAGATAATTTCCGAACAGATTTCTAAAATGTGGGTGGGAACATTTCACTCAATTTGTCTAAAAGTGTTAAAGGAAGAATCTCCTACCGACGACGGACGGACCTGGCTTAATGCAGAAAGGGTCGGTATTCCGGCGGGATTTAAGATTTTAGAAAACCCGTATAAGGTGTTAAAACCCTGTTTTGATTTGGAATTTGCGACTGCTCCGAATATGAAATACGACGATGTTTCATTAAAAATAGAGCACTGGAAAAATGAACTTATAAACGTTGAACATATAAAAAAAAGTGCCCTCAAAGAGGAGCGGCATATAATCCCGGTTTACGAAAGATATCAAAATACTTTGAAACAGCAGGGGCTTATTGATTTCAACGATATGATGATGCTTGTTGTGGATTTATTTGACAAGTTTCCGACGGTGCTGTCGTGGTATCAGCGGCGTTTCAAGTTTATTCTTGTGGACGAATATCAGGATACGAATTACGCTCAGTATACCCTTTGCAAAAAACTTGTCGGCAAGTCACAAAATCTTTTTGTGGTAGGCGATGACGACCAATCAATTTACGCATGGCGCGGAGCCGACATAAGAAACATTCTGTTTTTTGAGAAGGATTACCCGAATTGCACCAACATCAAACTTGTAAAAAATTATCGCTCCACTGCGACTATTATCACCGCCGCGAACGAGGTATTCAAAAAATATAAACCGAAACATCTCGTCAAAACGATTGAGCCGATTAAAAGAAAAAATGACGGTTCTCTGGATTTCGGGGATGCGATTACCGTCTATAAAGCGAAGGATGAAATTGACGAGCTCAATTTCTGCGTGTTTGAAACGGAGCGGCTCAAACAAAAGGACTCAAATGCCCGGTGGAATGATTTTGCGATTTTATACCGCACCCATGAGCAATCAAAGGTTGCAAAAAAAATTCTGGAAAGCAAAAAAATCCCGTTTATCGTCTATAATCCACATTTCTGGCAGAGAAAAGAGGTGCAGGACATCTGCTCGTATCTTAAAGTGTTAGACTTTTACCTCAAGTTGCATAAAAAAGTTTTTAAGGAACCGATGCCGAGGATTGCCATTGAGGGTTCTTCTATTGAGGGAGATATTAAGCGGCTTTATTATCTGCCGCCGGTTTCATTTTCCGCCATTGAAAACGAGATAATGTCTCATATTTTTAACCCGTATAAACTTTTTACCGACGGAAAAGTTCTTGAAGATATGCTTCGCCGTTTAACCGACGAAACCAGCAAAAAGAAATTCCTAAAACTTTTTGAGATTTTTTCGGGCATAGCAAATTCCGACCCGCAAATGTCTTTATCCGATGCAATAGGTTATATTTTGGAAAAAGGCGGCTATCTAAGTTTGTATCAGAAAGCCGCATTTCAGACGGAGCAGGAAAAAGAGTCGGTAAGATTCGCTCTCGCAGTAAAAGAGGAAGCAGCTGATTTTGAAAGGGTTCGCGGCGGCAATCTTCCCCTTTACGAGAAAATTGATATGTTCATTGAAAGTATATCAATGAGAGGGAAATCAACCGAGCAATCGGCGCTGAAAACGGCTGATGATTATGTCAATGTGATGTCGCTGCACGCAGCAAAAGGTCTGGAATTTAACACCGTATTTTTTATCGGGCTTGAAGAAAATATAATTCCGATAAAGCATTTTTCCGAGGAAAAAATCTCAAAAAAAGAAAAGGAAAAACGGATTGAAGAAGAGCGCCGGCTTTTTTATGTGGGTCTTACCCGTGCAAAAGAGCGGCTGTTCCTTACATATGCGGACACGAGAAACTGGTACGGCAAGCCGCAGCAGTTTGAACCGTCTCGATTTTTGAACTGCCTGCCCGGCAAACTTTTGGATAAAGGGAGTTTTGCCGTCGGATTCTGGGAAAAGTTTAAGTATTTTTTGGTGAAGATGTTCAGATGAAAGGCAATTAAAAATTAAAAGTTAAAAATGAAAAATTGCGGAGTTTTTTATTAAAATCTTTTACATAAATTTTTAATTTTACATTTTTACTAAGGGGAGCATAAAATACTTTACATGAAAAGGATGTCATTCTGAGCCGAAGGCGAAGAATCTCGATGTTAAAATGCGAGACCCTTCGTTCCACTCAGGGTGACAGACGAAGTGCTTCACCAATGTAAAGTATATTCCGCTCTGAGTAGTAATTGATTTTATTATGGCTGAATCAAGGTTCAAAAAATATCGTCAGATTTTAGCGGATGAGGCGAAAAAAGCCCGCGCCGGCGAGAAATCAAAGGTTTTTAACGCCGGCAACATCGCCGCCGCTATTTTATTTATCGGATGCATATCGGTATGGTCGTTTTATTTTGTTATTAAACCCTCTCAAAAATCGGAGGACTTTACCGACCGTTCAAAAATACTGAAACTTGTATTTTTTGATGTCGGGCAGGGTGATTCCGCACTTTTAATTTCACCGTCTAAAAAAACGGTTTTGATTGATGCCGGCGGAAAGCCCGGATATATTATTGAAGAAAGCGACGGGGCCAGCGAAGAAAAAGAGGATGCTGCAAAAAATGTAATTATTCCGTATCTGACGAAAGAATTGCAGTTACTTCCAACTTCCAGCTTCCAACTTCCCGCTTATATAGATTATTTCATCGCCACCCATCCGCATGCAGACCATTACGGCGGATTTGTTACTCTTATGGAAAATAAAATTACACCGTCAGTTGTTTATGACCCCGGTTTTGAAAAAGCGTATCCGTTGTATGAAACATTTTTAGAAATGATTAAAAATATCAAGGCGGAATATGTCATGCCTAAAATAGGTGAAACGGTTGATTTAGGCGGTGGTGTTTTGATGAAGTTTTTGGGCCCGCTTAACAAATACAAAGGTACAAAATCCGACCAGAATAATTCCTCAATTGTCTTAAAAATTATTTACGGGAATGTATCTTTTCTTTTTACGGGTGATGTTGAAATAGAGGCGGAAAACGACCTTATCGGTTGGCGCGGCGAGTTAAAATCCACAGTGTTGAAAATTGCCCATCACGGTTCAAGAAGATCCACATCATCCGCGTTTCTTGACAGGGTCGCGCCGGAAATTGCTGTGATTTCATCGGGAAGCGGTAACCCATTCGGACATCCCGCCGACGACACAATCAAAAAACTTGTTGACAGAAATATAAATATCTACCGAACTGACCAAAATGGAACCATCACATTTCTTACCGACGGCACCTCACTCAAAATCACAACAGAAAGATAAAATTTTTTTGACGGGATTAGCAGGATTTTAACATTTGATTTTTATCCTGTAAATCCTGTCAGAACCTTTTTTGACAAGATTAACAGGATTTTAACATCAGATTTTTATCCGGTTTTATCCTGTAAATCCTGTCGGATTTTTTTTATTTTTTTCTTGACTTTTTAGTTTATTTTTTGTATAAGATTATCAGGGGGGATTTATGAAAAACAAAAAGGTGCTTTTGATTGCCGTCGTTATGGGTTTGTTTGCCGTTATCTTAACATTTATGCTTGTCCGTTCTCTGGAATTAAAATATCGCAGTGGCGCTCAGATGACGGAGGTGCTTATTGCAAGAGGCGATATCGCCGAGGGGACTCTCCTGAAAGAATATAATGTTGATGTGCTCAAAGTTCCCGCCGCATACAAACAGCCCAAAGCGCTTGATTCAGTGTCGCAAATAATAAATGAAAATTATGCGACTGCGGTTCCTATTATGCAAGGCGAACAGATTGTTTCAACAAAACTTTTAACTCCCGGCAAAGATACCGGTCTTGCGATAGTTGTTCCCGAGAATAAAAGAGCGATTTCCGTAAATGTTGATGCCGCCTCGGGCGTTGCCGAACTGATAAAGCCAGGAAATTATGTGGATGTTATTTGCACAATTGACGAGCAGGATAAATCCGTAACCGTTTTGCAGAATGTCCTTGTTCTCGCATGGAAACAAAACATTTTGGGTGCATCCGCTGCCAAAACGCCGTCGGTCGCCGGTATAGGAGAAATGTCAACTCCGTCGGAGGATATACTTCCGACGGTAACGCTGGCGGTTTCCCCATATGAAGCCCAAGCGGTCGCCCTTGCTTTAGAAAAAGGAACGCTTCGGCTGGTGCTGCGCGGATTGAACGACCATAATATCGTAGGCGTCGCTGCAACCACGATGGGGGTGTTTTCGAAGTAAGGCAGGAAGTGGTAAGGATTAAGTGATAAGGATTAAGCGGGCGGTGTCAAAAAACTTAATACTTACTAAGGGGAGCATAAAATACTTTACATGAAAAGGATGTCATTCTGAGCCGAAGGCGAAGAATCTCGATGTTAAAATGCGAGACCCTTCGTTCCACTCAGGGTGACAGACGAAGTGCTTCACCAATGTAAAGTATATTCCGCTCTGAGTAGTAAAGCGAAGCGACTTAATCCTTAATCCTGATGTTACTATGGGTAAAATAATTGCTGTGATGGGTTCAAAGGGCGGCGTCGGGCAGACGCTGGTCGCTATTAATCTTGCCGTAGCGCTTAAGACACAGACAAAAAAACGGGTGGCGCTTTTGGATTTCAATTTTGCAATGGCGGGTGAGATATCGCTGCTATTGGCGGTTCCTCAGACGAAATCATTATTGGATTTGCTTTCCGTTATAGACAAACTTTCACCCCAGATGTTGAAGGGCTATGTCGTAGAACACTCCTCGGGAATTGACTTTCTCTCGGCGGTTTCGGAGGCGGTTGATGCCGTAAAAATTTTACCTTCATATGCGGAAAGAACCGTTTCATTTTTCGGTTCCGTCTATGATTATGTTGTTGTCAACATCGGCAGAAGTTTCAACGATTTACAACTCGCAGTTATGGACAATATAGATATGGTCGTGCTTGTCACAACCCCGGAACTCGCATCTCTTTATCACGCAAAAAAGGTCTGGCAGCAGTTTATAATAAATCACTATCCGACCCAAATGCTGAAAGTCGTCTTAAACAAGGCGGATATCGCCGGCGGTTTGAGCGTTGACCAGGTTTCGGAATATATCAAGCAGCGCCCGACATGGCTTATTCCCAATGACAGTGATTCCGCGGTTCTGTCGATAAATAGAGGCGTTCCCGCCGTTACCGCATCCAGCCGCTCGCCATTTTCAAGAGGGATTTATTCAATCGTCCATACTATTGTTGAAGAAACCCTTCGTGCGGAAAAAGGCGCCGGACTATTCGCCGGGCTAAAAAATGTAATGGAGCAGGCCCGACGCGAGCATCGGACATCCCGGAGCGAAAAAGAGGTTGTCGCCGTAAAATCATCCTCCGGAAATCTTCTTGCTCCGACGGAAGAATTAAAAATGCGGGTCTACAACAAATTAGTCGCCGAGATGAAAGAGAGAAGAATAGAACTTTCGCCGTCGGGTGATAAACAAAAATTAGCGGAAACAAGGCAAACGGTTCAGGAAGCGATTGAACGAATATTAAATGCCGAGGGTGAAAAACTTACCGCCCGAGTTGACAGGGTCCGTCTTGTGATGGAGGTTTTAGACCAGTCGCTGGGATTAGGACCTCTTGAAGATTTCCTTCGCGACCCGACCATCACCGAGGTTATGGTTAACGGCAGAGACAGAATCTATGTAGAGCGCGCCGGGAAAATTTTTCTAACCAATAAAAAATTTACGACCGACCAGCAACTTATGAATGTGATTGAAAGGATTGTAACGCCGCTGGGAAGACGAATTGACGAGTCGTCTCCGTTGGTTGATGCGCGGCTAAAAGACGGTTCCCGAGTAAATGCGGTTATTCCGCCCTTGTCTCTCGTGGGACCCTGCCTCACCGTCAGAAAATTTTCAAAAGAGCGTTTTACATTCAAGGATTTTCTCAATTTTGGTTCCATCACACCGGAAATGATTGAGTTTTTAAGAATCTGCGTTCAACTTCGGAAAAATATAATTATTTCAGGCGGAACGGGCTCGGGTAAGACGACGCTGCTGAACATTTTATCGGGCTTTATTCCTCATAGCGAGAGGATTTTGACTATTGAAGACGCCGCAGAACTCCAACTCCCGCAAGAACACTGGATTCGTCTTGAAAGCAGGCCTCCCAACATTGAGGGCGCCGGAGAAATTACCATCAGACGGCTTGTGGTTAACTCGCTGCGTATGAGACCGGACAGAATTGTCATCGGCGAGTGCCGCGGCGGCGAGGCGCTGGATATGCTGCAGGCGATGAATACGGGTCACGACGGCTCGCTAACAACCGTGCATGCAAACGCGCCCCGTGACTGTTTGAGCCGTCTGGAAACGCTTGTTCTTATGGCGGGGATGGATTTGCCGATGCATGCTATAAGAAGTCAGGTCTCCGCCGCAATTGATGTTATCGTCCAGATAGGCCGTTTTTCCGACGGAACGAGAAAAATAACGCACATTACCGAACTTACCGGTTTGGAAAAAGATACAATTACTCTGGCAGATATTTTCGTCTACAAACAAACCGGGATTGATGCAACAGGCAAAGTTGAGGGCGATTTCGGAGCTACGGGAGTTATACCGTCATTTATCAGCGAGGTTAAATCGCACGGGTTATCTTTTGATATGGGTATATTCAGATAAGTGGCAATTAAAAATGCAAAATTAAAAATTGACATCATTCTGAACGAAGTGAAGAATCTCAAGACGAGATGCTTCGTTTCATCCCACGGGGACTCCCTTCGGTCACTCAGCATGACATTTCGTGTCATTTTACATTTTTAATTTATAATTTTTAATTGTAGTTATGGGGGTGTTTATGAAAAAATCTTTTAGCCGTTACTTTCTGCCATTTACTTTTTTACTTTTACCTTTTTTATTAACCGGCTGTTTTGAAGATGAAATTACTTTCAAGGGAAAGGTTATGCAGGCGCATTGGGAGTATTGGTATGGCGATGGGACAGAACTACCAGAGGCGACAGGCAAATATATTATTGATGGACCACTTCCTGGGGCGATTGTCAGATGTGTAGGTTACCCTGAAACCGCAACAACTAATAACAGCGGACTTTTTGAATTGACGATTGGAGTTACAAGGGTCATTGGTTTCAAAGCAAAAGCGGATTCATACATATTACAGGCATTTAGTCAGCGTGACATTACCGGAACTTATGACCCTGGTTATGATGAGCCGATAACTTTATATGTTGATGCACGACCTGGTGACACAATTCCAGTTAGGGACTTTGTTTTGCTATATCATACTTTTGAAAACAAAAGCGGGCAGTAATATAGAGGCAATTAGAAATGCAAAATGTAAAATTAAAAATTGTTGTTTTGACTTTCATTTTTCATTTTTAATTTATAATTTTTAATTGATTTTGTTATGTTAATAATTTTTCTCACTTTTTTAATTATTGTTTGCGTATTCGGATTTTTCTTTCTGCTCGTTATGCGGCTTTTATCGGGAGATGAGGTAAAAGAAGCGACATATTTTGCCGGCGACCGGATTAAAAAAGCGCCGTCAATAAAACAACTCTTTGCGAAATTTGCCGAAGACCCAAAAAGCCGTCAGGCGCAGAAATTCAGGATGCTCTCATTTGCGGCTTTTCTGTTCGGCGGTTATATTTTAACGACCAATGTTTTTTTTACGCTTGTGTTCGGCATTTTCGGATTTTTCTTTCCGGTAATTTTGCTGAAACGGGCGGAGAATAAACGATTACATCTTATAGACAAGCAATTATCCGACGGGCTTGTGCTTATTTCAAACTCATTAAGAAGCGGATTGTCGTTCGCCCAGGCGGTTGAGGTTATAGCCCAGCAGGGACAAGTGCCGTTGGCGGAGGAGTTTCAGACGGTAACACAGGAATTGAAATTAGGCATTTCAATGGAGCAGGCGCTCAACAATCTCTCGGAGCGGCTCAAAAAATCCAAAGAAATGAGGATAGCGATGACGGCAATAAATATCGCAAGGGAAACCGGCGGGAATATGTCGGAGGCGCTCACAACCCTTTCCGAGACGATGAGAAAAAGAAACGAGATGCAGGGAAAAATTGACGCCTTAACCGCCCAGGGAAAACTTTCGGGCGCTATCACGGCGTTACTTCCTTTTGTGCTGTCATTTTTCATTTATCTGGTTGCACCCGATTTGATGCGACCTATGTTCACAACTTACGAGGGATACGCGATTATAGCAGTAGTTCTTATGATGATAGGCATCGGCGCTTTGATTATAAATAAAGTTGTAACGATAGACATTTAAGAGGCAGCGAATTAGTTTATACGAAAGCGAATTAGTTTATACGACAGAGAATTGATGAATTGGAAAAAAATCTAATTCTCTAATTCTCTAATTCTCTAATTCTCTGGTGTTAATATGGCTTTTATCATTTCATTATTAGTCGGCGGAGTTATTTATATTTTGATTTTAAATTTCTGGCCTAAAGGCGAGGTCGTTGATTTGAGAAGACGATTCGGACAGAAAAAGGAATCGGTCCGGCCTCTTGCAAAAATTTCTAATTCAATTATTGAGGCAGTGGTCTCGCAGGTATCAAAAATAAATTGGGACTGGCTCGTTAAGCAGCGAGAGGTCATCAAAAAGCGACTTGATATGGCCGGCAATCCCGTCAACATCACCCCCGACGGTTTCATCGCATTTACAATAATTTGTGCGCTTGGTTTTTTGATGATGGAGTTTATGTTCCTCAAAAAAACGGATTTAATAATTGTGCTCGCCTTTTTATTTATCGGCGGACTGCTGCCGAAATTATTCTTAAACGATTTAATAAAAAAGCGGCATCACTCAATCGTCAGAACTCTGCCGGATGTGCTTGATTTAATCACGCTTTCAATGGAGGCGGGAATTGATTTTACCGCGGCGGTTGCGAAGGTTACCTCAAAAATGGAGAAAATGCCGCTGGTGGAAGAGTTGACGATTATGCAGCAGGGGATACGGCTCGGGCAATCCCGGATGAATTCTATGAAGGATATGATAGCACGGGTTCAGGAGCCGAATCTTTCAACGGTGGCGACCGCACTTATTCAGGCGGAGCAACTCGGCTCATCGCTGGGTCCCGTTTTGCGGGTTCAATCGGAGCAGATGAGAATAAAAAGATTTCAACTCGCTGAAAAATTAGCCCAGCAGGCGCCCATTAAAATGCTTTTTCCGTTAGTGTTTTTCATACTGCCGTCTATATTTATGATGTTGTTCGGTCCGATACTTTTACAGTATCTGAAAGGCGGCTTCGGATAAAAAAGCAGGCAGTAGGCAGTAGTTTGTAGTTGCCGAGCTTGCTCGGCTGAAAATAAGCCAACCAAGGTTGGCAACTACTACTCACTATTTATGGATAAATCAAACAGACCAAAAATCGGCATTGTTCTTAAACTTATTGTAGCCCAACTCGCATTTTTCTTTGTGCTTGTTGTTGTGCTCGGGACTATTATGTATTTCTATCAGCAAAATGTTCTGATGGAGCAATTCTCTTCCAATGCCAAGACGATAGTTCAGACATATGCGTACGCCTGCGCCGATGCCAAAGAGGCGAAGGACGACCTTCAACTATTAGCGTATATTGACCGACTCAAAAAACTGCCGGATGTTGTGAAAGCGGCGATTCTGGATCCCGAAATGCGAGTTCAGATTCACACGGAAAAATCGGAAATAGGAAAGGTTATGCAGGGCGACCCGATAACGGTAAAAGTCGTCACAGCAAAAGAAGATTTTCTCGTCCAGCCATATCCGGGCGTCGGTGGCGACTATTATGCTTTTTCAATGCCAATTTTAGTCAATATGAAAAAGGTGGCATTTTTGAGAGTTGATTACTCATCGCAATCAATAGGGCAGATAATGGATGCTTACAGGGAAAGAGCGGTTCTGATAATAATTATTATGCTTGCAATGGTTGCTATCGGCGTTTGGGGAGTGTCTTTTAATGTGGGAAAAGGGATATCGGAACTTATGGTTATTTCGGACGCTATCGCCGATGAAAAATTTGACGACCCGCTCTTCAAGGAAATTGCAAAAAGGAAAGACGAAATAGGCACTCTTGCGAAAGTACTTTCAACGACGATGGAGACGGTAAAAACCAATTACGCTTCATATAAAGACAAACTTTCATTCACCCAGATGAGGTTTAATTATTTTTTACAATCAATAGGCAGATATTTTACAAAGGGCGTTATATTTTTGGACCAGGACAATAAAATTATTTACATAAACTCACCCGCCTGTGCTATACTTTCAACCGTGGAGGACGGCAATATCGGCCGGCATATTCTGGAGATAAATAAAAATGTCGAACTGATGGAAATGCTTTCTGCTTCTTTGACAAAACCCAACCGGATTATGAAAACGGAATTGTTCTCGCTGAAGACCTCCGCGGCGGTGACCACGGTTCAGGAAGAAACCACAAATGAAATTATCGGAATCATTATCGTGTTTTATTAAAAAGTCAATTAAAAATTGGCAATTAAAAATTGAAAATTATGGTTTGTTTTTAACATTCATTTTATATTTTTCATTTTACATTTTTAATTGTCTCTATTCGGAAGAATCCGGCGTAGTTTCTCTTGACGACGAAACGCCTCAACAAGTTCAGAAAATTGCACAAACAAAAGATGCAAAAAAGGAAATAAATAATCTTTATAAAAGCGCCGAAAGATACAGAAAAAAGAAAAAACTTCTTTTTGCCGTTGAAAAATACAAAGAGGTGCTTGAAAAAGATCCGTATCACAAAAAATCACGTGAGCGGCTTTCGGATATGTACACCGAAATAAAATACAAAGTTGATGAAAAAATTTTATACAAAAGCGAAGAGGTTTATTATGCACAAAGCATGTTATATTTCATAAATAATGATTTAACCGCCGCGATGCGCGAATGGGGAAAATGCCTCGCCATAACTCCTACAAACGAGGAGGTCAGAAAGTTTTTCAACAAAACAAAAGAGCAGTTGGCGGAGGAATATCAGAGGAAAAAGCAGGAAGAAAAAGAGTCAAAAATAAAGAAACTTCATGAAGACGGAGTGGAACTTTTTAATTCGGCGAAATACAACGAAGCGGAAGAAAAGTTCAGAAGTGTTCTGAATTTGAATCCGGGCCATGTTTCGGCGACATTTTATTTAGAGCAGATTGAGGATATAAAAAATGCCGCCGCGGCTGGGAAAGAGGTCAAAAAACCTTATCGCAAAAAAAAGCCGACTGGCAAGGAGCCGGAAGCAATTTCAATTGATTACGAAAAAGCGGATGATTTTTATAATCAGGGTTTGAGGGAATATGCCGCCGGACATCTCAACGAAGCGATTGAACTATGGAAAAAATGTCTCAAATATAATCCTTCGCATGAAAAAGCGCCTGTCAATATAGAAAAAGCAAAATCAGAGTTGAGGAAAGAATGAAAAAAACAATTAAAAATGAAAAATTAAAAGTTAAAAATTATGGATTGTTTTTAACATTCATTTTTCATTTTACATTTTTAATTTTTAATTGCCTTTATGCTTACTGGTCCGGCCATGTTGTTATATCGCAATTCTCAACAGGGAGTTCCCGCTCCACCAAAGATGAATTTATTGAACTTTACAATCCGACGGCAAGAGAGATAGATATTTCCGAGTGGCGGGTGCAGTTTAATCCGACGGACGAGGGCAAAAGTTGGCAAACAAAGGCGGTAATTCCGGTCGGCGAAAAAATTCCGGCTTACGGGTTTTTTCTTATTGCCAACTCCGAGCCGAATTATTCTGGATTGCAAGCCGATTTAACGAAAAATTCCCCCTACGGACTTCTTGCCGAAGAGGGTTCAATCCGGGTAATTGATTATGACGGCGAGGTTGTTGACAAAGTGGGCTACGGGATTAATGCTACGGAGTATGAAAAGGCACCGGTAGAAAATGACGGTGATTCGCTTGTCCGTCAGAATTACGGATTTGACACCGATAATAACAAAGCGGATTTTGTCGCTACAAAAAAAAGGAGCCCGCATAATTCGGATTCTATTCCCGAAAAGCCGTCGTCGTTAGTCCCGGTCGGGTCCCGACGACCCTCGGAAGGTCGGTTAACTGAAACAAGTCGCGAAAAGGAACTGGAGGGAGATGCGCTTTACAGGGATGCAAAAACGGATTGGCGCAACAACAAATTTTTTGATTGCATAGAAAAACTGAAAAAAATCATTGAAATGGACCCAAAAAATTCTTCGGCAAAAAACGATTTGCAGGATATACCCAAAAAAATAAAAGAGGATCTTGAAAAGAAAAATCTTGTCGGCCGCGACCAGTATTACGGCGAAGCGGTTTTGTATTATATTCAGGGCGATTATAAATCGGCCGCGGTGAATCTAAAAAAAATTCTTCTATTGACGCCGGAGGATATTGAGGTCCGCCAATGGTATGAAAAAATAAGTGCGCTTGTCCCGTCCGAAAAAATAGAAGAAGCGCAGCCAGAGATTGTTCCTCAACCCGTTGAAGTTAAAAAAGAAAAAACGCAGATAAAACCGAAACCGACGGTGAAAAAGGGCGAGTCGTCTGCCCCGGTTGTTTCCAAATCCACCGCTAGAAAAAAGGATTTTGAAAAAGCGGAGGAACACTATAACAACGGCTTGAAAGAATATTCTTCCGGGTATATTTCCAAAGCGATTGAGGAATGGGAGTTATGCTTAAAATATAATCCCAATCACGAGCGTGCCAAAATTGCCCTTGCAAAAGCCGGAAAGACATTGAAGAAATAAGAAATGCGACTTCGTGTCATCTGCGCAATCGGTTTTATTACAGAACAGAAGTTTCATTGAATAAAACACAAGTTTCATCGGGTCTCACACAGGAAAAGTTAGGGGACGGGAAAAGTTAGGGGACGGAGTTGACTTGGTTAACTTGTGATATACAGTGTAGTTTGATTTCTCCATATTTCAACAATTTTGACAGTAATCATTTTGAAATAATTTTGCCACACTTTCTTTTATTAACTTGAAAGTATAGGAATTTCAATGTTACCACAGAGGACACGGGGAAAAACAAGCCACAGAATTAGCGAAGCGTCACAGAAAAGCACAGATAGTATGAGAAAAAAAATCTTTCAAAACAATTAATAAACCAGATAGTAGAAAAAATTCTTGAAGAGGTAAAACCGGAAAAAATCGTTGTTTTCGGGTCTTCTGTGAGAAATGATAATACAAACAGCAGTGATATAGATATTGCTCTTTTCGGTGTAAAAGATGAGAAAATTTTTTTGTTGAAAGACAAACTTAACGAAGAACTTCCGACACTGAAAGATGTGGATATTGTGTTATTTGACACTTTGAAAAATGAATCCTCGCTAAAATTGAAAAAAAGAATTCTGGATGAGGGAGTTGTTATCTATGAAAGAAGTCCTAAACGATAAACTGAACAATTTTTCAAGTGCGCTTGTAAAATTAGACGAGGCACTGAAAGAAAAGGGCTATTCACTGTGTCTGGACGGCACTATTAAAAGGTTTGAGTTCACTTTTGAGATGGGTTGGAAAGCACTGAGAAAATTTTTATTCTATGAAGGGACAGATTGCACGTCCGCTCGTGACTGTATCAAAAAGGCGTATCAATCAGGATTTGTTAAAGAAGAAAAAATCTGGCTTAATATACTTGACGATAGAAACGCCGTTACCCATATTTACGACGAAAAGGCGGCGGCAAAAATTTACAAAAGGTTTAAAGAGACATATCTTGAGGAGTTTAAAAAACTTGAAAAGTTGTTGAAAGAAAAATTATCAACAATAAAACTTTCTTGAAGCACAGGAAAGTATAAACACCTTGCCACAGATGGACACAGAAAAAACACAGAAAGATTCTGTGAAATTCTGTGAAATTCTGTGGCTACGCAGTTTTCTTGAGTCCCGATATTCATCGGAATAAACTCCGCGAATGAAACTGTTTAATTTAACGAAAAACAAAGTTATTATTGAGAACTTAAAAATCGCCGAAAGTTATCGGGAAAGGACAAAAGGGCTTTTGGGACGAACAAGTATAGAAGAAAACGAAGGGCTTCTGATAAAAAATTGCAATTGGATTCACATGTTTTTTATGAAGTTCCCGATAGACGCGATATTTTTGAGAACGCAGAAAACAAATTTGCAAAATGACGGGTTTCAACCCGCCGTCAATGGTTGTAGCCCCCGACTTCAGTCGGGGGTGAGCGAAGCGAATAGCATTTACAAAGTTGTAAAAATTAGGCATAATATAAAGCCGTGGCGGCTCAGTTCGCCGATTCTCCGTGCGGATTCAGTTCTGGAAATAAAATCGGAGACAGCAAAAAATATAGTTTCAATCGGCGACGAGTTAAAAATTATGGAGGAAGTATGAGGCAGGTTAAAGGTAAAAAGTTAAAGGTTAAAAGTTATGGTTTAGTTGTCATTCTGAGGCAAAGCCGAAGAATCTCGTTTTTGAGATGCTTCACTTCGTTCAGCATGACACTTTGTGTCATTTTTCATTTTACATTTGTAATTTTTAATTGCCTTTATTGCGAAGGTACTCCGGCAGTGGTTAAGACAATTACAGACGAGTCGTCAAGCGAGGACCTGTCGGCGCTCAACGAGATTAACAAAAGAAAAAACAAACTTGTCCACATCGCAATTGAGGCGGTTGAGATAAAAAACGAGTCGGCACGCACTCTCGGAATAAAATGGGTTGATACGGTGCAGGTCGGTGAAGTTGCCCATACTGTGGACGGGCGAGTTCCCGCTACTATGACGGATGTTCCCGCATTGTTCAGGGTTGGAGAATTCGCCCGTTGGACATCGCTTTCGGCGGATATAAAACTTATGGTTTCAAAAGGTGCGGCGCGTCTGTTGGCAAAACCGAAAATCATTGCGAAGTCGGAGACAAACGCATTTTTTACCGTCGGCGGAGAAGTTCCATATGCGGTTGTGACAAGAGACGGCGTTAATATTGAGTGGAAGGAATACGGCACACGCGTCAATCTTTTACCTACAGTGCTTGACAATAATCAAGTCGGGCTTTCAATTTTTACCGATGTCTCCGATTTGGATTATGCCCACGGCGTCGTTATTTCAGGGTTTTCTCTTCCCGCAGTGATAACAAGAAAAGCATCTTCGTCGGTTATTTTGAGGGACGGCGAAACCCTGGCACTCGCGGGCTTGGAGAGAAATTTCAAAGAGGAGACGACTTCCGGTGTTCCGCTTCTATCGGATATCCCGATTTTAGGACAACTTTTTTCGCACAAGACATTTACCGATATAAAAACAACCGTTGTAATTTTCATAACGCCGACAATAGTAAAAGAAGGCGCACCGATAGAAAAGACACCGTATTAAAAAGGCAGTGAATGAACAAGTGGATAAGTGGTTAGTGGTTAGTGGTTAGGTTTTATAATCACTTAATCACTTAATCACTTAAACACTAATCACTGGTGTTAAATGGCACAAACATCAAGCAAAAAAAAATCATGCAAGGAAATTCTATCGGACAAAAATGTCCTGACCGCGGAGCAGCTCGCCGCGGTTGAGCAAGAAATAAAAAAGTCCGGCGCCCTTTTTCAGCAGCAGGTTGTGGATATGAAACTTGTTGAAAAAGGCAAGGTTCTAAAACTTCTTTCAAACGAGTGGGCTGTCAAGGCGATTGATTTGTCCGTTATGGATGTTGACCCGGAAATCGTTAAAATTATGCCCAAGCAGTCGGCAAAAAGATACAATGCAGTGCCTTTCGCGAAGGAAGAAAATATTTTATTCGTAGCGATGGCCGAGCCGCGTGATTTATTCGCCATTGAGGATATAAATCTCAGGACAGGTTTCCATGTCCAGCCGTATCTTGCTCTTCCCGATGATATAAAAGGCGTTTTGAATAAGAGTTATGGGGCTGAAGAGGCGGCTCCGATTCCGGAAGAAGACGAGGAAGAACAACAAACGGCGACCATATCATCTGCTGCCGATGCGGATGAAGCGAAAGAACTCACAGCCGAACTTATTGCCGGATTAGATACCGGCGACGAAGTGCAAGTGGATAAATCGGCGCAAGGAGAATCAACCGATATTATGCAGGTTGATACATCCGCGCCTGAGATTGAAAAACTTGTCAACGCTATAATTTTAGAAGCAATCCGACTTAAAGCATCTGATATACATGTGGAACCGATGGAAAAACGTCTAATCGTCAGATATCGTGTTGACGGTAATTTAAGACGTTCAACCTTCAAAATTCCAATATCTTTCAAACAGGCGCTGATTGCGAAAATAAAAATTATGACCGGTTCAATGAACATTACCGAACGCAGGGTTCCGCAGGACGGCAGAATTCAGGTTAAAGCAAAGGGCAAGCCGATTGAGTTTCGCGTCAGTATAATTCCCACTATCTACGGCGAAAGTGCGGTTATGAGAATTTTGGACCGTTCCGGCTCGTCTGCAAAATTAGAGCAATTAGGTTTTTTACCGGATACTATTGAAAAGTTCATGGCATCACTTGCTAAGCCGTACGGTCTGATTCTCGTATGCGGACCCACCGGAAGCGGTAAATCATACACACTATCAGCCGCCCTTGCCGCGATAAAAGACCCCACGGAAAAAATTTTAACCGCCGAAAATCCGGTTGAATATAACCTTGACGGCGTTATGCAGGTCCAGGTGAACCCGGATTTGAAAATGGGTGATAAGGTTTTTGATTTTGCCCTGGCTTTGCGCTCTTTTCTCAGACAGGACCCGGACATAATTATGGTCGGAGAAATCAGAGATAAAGAAACCGGGCAGATAGCGATGGAGGCGGCGATGACCGGGCATCTGGTTTTATCAACGGTTCACACCAACGATGCACCGTCGGCGATTTCCCGTCTGTCTGAAATGGGAATACATACGTTTCTTGTTGCGAACACGACGGAGTGCATACTTGCCCAGCGGCTCATAAGAACGCTTTGCAAAAATTGTAAAGAACCGGATCCCAATCCGCCGGAGGAATTATTAAAAATGTTAACCGTTCATAAAATTGATTACTCAAAAGCGACATTTATGAAAGCGCATCAGGGCGGCTGTCCCAAATGCGGCGGAAGCGGAATGAAAGGGCGGACGGCTATTCACGAACTTTTGGTTATGGACGAGGAATTAAAAAGATTTTGCATAAAAGAGGTCTCCGTGGGGCCCATAAGAGATATGGCTGTCAAACACGGTATGCGACTGTTGGTGGAGGATGGACTGGTAAAGGTTACGATGGGTGTTACAACTCTTGAAGAAGTAATGACGGCCGCTACATAGAGAGGCAGTGAGAAAAAGCGGTTAGTGGTTAGTGGTTAGTGGTTAGTGGTTAGTGGTTAGGTTTTACTTAATCACTTAATCACTTAATCACTCAATCACTCAATCACTCAATCACTTAATCACTGATGTTGAATGCCAAAATGCACTAATTGCGGATTTATATTCAGATATGACAAATGTCCTCGCTGCGGAACTCCGGCCCCGCAGAGCGGGATTAAAAATGCTCCGGCTGCGCCGCCGCCGCTCGCTCAAAAAACCGATGAGAATAAATCCGAACTCAACCAGTTTTTTGAAATTGTCTGTTCTATAACAACCACTTCTGATGTTGACTCGGTGCTGAAAAAAGTTGGCTCCGCAGCCGAAAAACTCACGCTTACAATGGCGTCTTCAATTATGCTTTTGGATGATGACGGGAAAAATCTTTATTTCAAGGTGGCAAGCGGAGACAAAGGCACAATCCTTACGAAACTGAAAGTTCCCGTCGGCGAAGGTATTGCCGGCTGGGTCGCAGCGAACAAACAGCCGTTAATTATTCAGGATGTATCAGTTGATGCGAGATTCACCGGAAAAATTGATTCCGAGTCGGGTTTCAAAACAAAATCAATTTTGTGCGTTCCTTTAATTGCTAATGATGAACTTGTGGGCGTCGCTGAGGTTCTTAACAAAATTGACGGTTCTAATTTTACCGAAAACGATAAAGCGATTTTAACCAGTTTGTCCAATTTTGCCGCCGTCGCGATCGTCAATGCCAAAAATATTTCCGGCCAGCAGAACTTTTTCGCCAATGTTTTTGAGATATTAACGACTGCGTTTGAGGCAAATGATAAAAGATTTTCCGGGCATTGTTTTAAGGTTGCCCAACTTTCAACCGCAATCGCAAGAGAACTTAACATCACCGGCTCTCACTACAAAGACATCTACTATGCCGCAGTTCTGCACGATGTCGGATTTATTGCTGAGCCGGAGTATTCAATTTTGGAGCACAGCAGCAACAGAGTTCATCCGATAAAGGGCTACGAGATGATAAAAAATATAAATCTTCTGAAGTCCGCCGCCGGCTTGATAAAATATCATCATTTGATGTATGACGGTTCCGGTTTTCCCGCCGAGGGTTTGAAAAAAGAGGCAATTCCCGTCGGAAGCCGCATAATTTCACTTGTTGAAGCGGTTGAAGATATGAGATTTTCCGTTTATCCGGAAGAAAAAATCAGACAAACAGTTGAGTCGCAAAAAGGAATAAAATTTGACCCCGTCATAGCGGATATCTACCTGAAAATCAGCGAATAAAAAGGCAGAAAGTAGGAAGTGGGAAGTAGAAAGTGGATTTTAACTACTCCCTACTGCCTACTCACTACTCCCTGATGTTAATGGATATAATTGAAGAAATAAATCGTCTGCGTATTGAAAAACGGGCGGTGATTTTAGCCCATAACTATCAACTTCCTGAAATTCAGGATATTGCAGATTTCGTCGGCGATTCCCTGGAATTGTCAAGAAAAGCGGCGGTCACCGATGCCAAAATTATTGTTTTCTGCGGTGTCCATTTTATGGCGGAGACGGCGAAAATTTTATCTCCGTCAAAGACCGTTCTTCTGCCGGATTTAAGAAGCGGATGTCCTCTGGCAAATACAATTACCGTTGAGGATGTAAGAAAACTCCGTCTTGCAAATCCGGAAGCGGCATTTATCTGCTACATTAACACATCCGCCGATGTCAAAGCCGAGTGTGATATCTGCTGCACTTCGTCAAATGCCGTTGATGCGGTCAATTCCGTTTCAGCCGAAACTGTCGTATTTCTGCCCGACAGAAATCTCGGGAATTATGTTTCCAAACACACGGCGAGAAAAATGATTATTTGGAACGGTTTTTGTCCGACTCATGAAAATCTGAAAGCAGAGGATGTTGTTGAATTAAAAAAAGATTATCCCGCCGCCAAATTTGTAGCACACCCGGAATGCACGGCGGATGTTTTACAATATGCCGATAAAATCACCTCAACATCGGGAATTATAAAATATGTGAAAACGGAATCGTCAAAATATTTCATTATAGGCACCGAAACGGCGATTTTGCACCGTCTGAAAAAGGAAAGCCCCGATAAAAATTTTATCCCCGCCAGTCGGAAAATGTTTTGCCCGAATATGAAATACAACAACCTTGAATCGCTTTACGAATCGCTTGTCAACGAACAACCCGAAATAGAAGTTCCCGAAAAAATAAGAGAAAAAGCATTTTTGACGATTGACAGAATGCTTAAAATCGGCAAAAAGGATTAATTTTGTTTTAACCACAGAGAAAAACAAGCCACAGAATTTCACAGAAAAGCACAGAAAGAATTCAATAAAAATCCGTGTTAATCTGTGGCAATCTGTGGCAAATGTCTTTGACTCTGTGGTAAGATTTTATTTTTATGAAAAACTACAAGTCAGATTTTTTGATTATCGGCTCAGGTATTGCCGGGCTTTCGCTTGCGCTGCGGCTTGAAAAGTTCGGCAGCGTTTTTATCATTACAAAAAGAGG
>Ga0210051_1001267_pt1 | contig 25357 bp, 23 predicted proteins | sample CryGey092014_all_FD_185464 | JGI IMG/M metagenome (GOLD analysis project Ga0210051, IMG submission 185464) | Groundwater microbial communities from aquifer - Crystal Geyser CG23_combo_of_CG06-09_8/20/14_all (SPAdes) (version 2) | ecosystem: Environmental > Aquatic > Deep subsurface > Groundwater...
TCTTCTGTCTTTCCCCTTTTTCCTTGTCTTAAAAACGGGAATAGTGGAAGTGGTTTTCCCTCTTTTATGCGTGTTTTTACCTGTTCTCGCCCAAGAAGCAGAGCAAACCAGTATTTAAAGAAACCGATGCAGAGTCCTATGAGATACCAGCTGATTTGCTTCTTACCACCTATCCGGTCCAGCACAAGTGTGCCTAATAATACACCTATAATAACACTTAAATCCCCGATGCCCGCCTTCTGGTCACGCCGCACGAGGTAATGAGTCAAAAAACCAAGCACTACACCAAATGCTAATGCTCCCCAATCACCGACAGTCATAAATCACCCCCTATTAGTAGTGATGTCAATTGAAATATTAGTCAACGGATTAAACGGATTTAGCGGATTGAAGAAAGATTACTTTGTTTTTCTTATCGCTCATAAATTTCCCTCCAATATAAATCGTGGTCTAAATTGAAGTTTTCCGATTTTGGGTTTTCCCTATCCAGTTCCCATTTTAAGGGGTTGTTCTGGATGTATTCCCTTATTCGGTTTAGTTCATTTTCGTTTCTAACAACGCGTTCATAATAATTGCGTTGCCAAACAGGGATGCCAGGTGTATTACGCAATTTGTTAGTTCGTTTGGTTACAGCAGATTTGAAACCTCGAACGATCGAACCAATAGTCTGGGATGGCGAACGAAATTTATTTGTAGGGGCGTATTGCAATACGCCCCTACGGATGATGAACAATATCGCATGAAAATGATTGGGCATAACAACGTATTCATCTAATTCAACATTTTTTCGGATTTGTGGTGTTTTTAACCATTCGGTTTCAATAATTCGTCCAAATTTATTGGCTCGCATTTCGCCATTAACTATATTTCCTAACATACATTTCCTGTTGTGCGTGCAAATCGTGATAAAATACGCACCTAGTTGGAAATAGTCATAATGGTTCAATCTGATGGAGTGTCTGTGATGTTTGGGCATATTTATTTAGGGGGCGTATTGCAATACGCCCCTACTGTTGCAAGGGCATATTGTAATATGCCCCTACTGTTGCAAGGGCGTATTGCAATACGCCCCTACGATTTTGTTGCTACGCTAACATTGTCAAACAACACTGCAGGGAAGGTTCCCATTGTTGCCGGGTAAAGTGTGTTCTCAACATCCAATACATTTTTCATTACCTCATATATATTACCTGCCGCCATTGCGTCCTTTACAAATCCTACTATTTTTCCATTCTCCACATATAGAGCCGGATTGAGACCAATTGAGAAGTCACCGTTTGGAATGTTGCCACTGTGTGCTCCAAGTGCGCCGGCAGCGATAATTCCTCTATCAATCGATCTTATCAGTTCTTCAAATGATTTATCTCCGGGCTTTATATAGAGATGATTAAGAGAAGGAGTTGGTTTAATTGTTATTGAATCGCCCCCCCATACGGCACTCCTGAATCCATGTCCGGTTGGTTTTGTATTCAGTTTATTGGCATAATGAAGATCGTAATAGAAATTTTTCAAGATACCGTCTTCAACTATCGGAAGATGCTGGCATAAAGTACCTTCGTCATCAAAGCTTCTTGCCCCAGGCATCTTATCATTCAGGGAGTCATTATATATAGTGAGTTTTTTGTCAAATATCCTTGCACCCAACTTATCCGCAATCGGTGACTGTTTCTCGTAAATGCTTTTGCCACTCGTAGCACTCAAAACTCTCCACATTAAAACATACATAGTCTCAGGCAGAAAAAGCACCTTCATTTTGCCACCCTTGGGATTTATTTCTTTTATAGATTTGTTATAGGTGCTTAGAATATAGTGCAAACAGTCATCGGGTGTCTTTTCAAATTTCTTATAAATTGTCTCTCTGCTAATTGAAGAATAACCACCGGGATACATAATTGAGTTATAGGTATAGTAAAAAGACAAATTTGTAGAAAGGTCAGTGCCATTACTGTTTATAAGTCGTATCCTGTTTATCACACGACCGGCATATATGTTGACCTGTCCACTTGTTTTAGGAGCAAGCAACTCACAAATTCTATTACATTCATCCACTATGGTAGTATTAGTGAGGTCCTCAATAGAGGGGTCGTATGTATTGAGTTTTGGTGAATCTTCTGTAAGGGGTAGGTCAAAATTTGCCTTAGCACCGCCCTTCAGAGAATTAAGTGCATTCTGTAGAAACTCATTCCGGTCAACCAGATTTTTGGTAAATGCAAATCCCATCTTTCTATCCTTCATTATTCTGAGACTGAATCCCGATTGTAACTTGCTGTCAACATCTTTGAGCTTTGCATTCTCAAAACTAATCAAATCAGTTATCTGCTCAAGAGAGTAGATTTCTACTTTGTCACTTACCTTTTTGGCAATCTCCATCAATTTTTCCATTATACACCTCCTACAATAACATCTTTGATAATTATATGCGGTGCACCATGACAGGAACGGATATTTAGCTGTCCTTTACCACATCCACCTGCCTGGCACAGTACAAGGTCATTTCCTACCATACTGATGTTTTGCAAGGTCTTATATAGATTTCCGGAGATATTAATATCCCGAATCATCTCGTCAATTTTACCGTTCTTGACTATATAACCATACTGAGCACCAAATGTGAAGTTTTCCCCACTTGTCTGACCTCCCTTTGCATCGAGAATATACAATCCATCTTCAAGCTCTGCAAGTAGGTCATCAAAGGTGTTCGTGCCGGGTTGGATAAAGATATTTCCCATCCTTATAATTGGGGCAAAACGATAATCTTCTGCAATACAGTGGCCTGAGAGCGGCTCTCCGAAGGCAGCTGCCGTCCTTCTTGAATGCAAACGGCCTACAAGGACTCCATCTTTCAAAAGTTGGGTGGGCCTTGCTTCCACTCCTTCATCATCATATTTATAAAACCCTAACTGGTCGGGTATTGTTGGATCGTCAACAATATTTAAAACATTGCTTCCAAGTTTAGCTCCAAGTTGCATCTTTTCTCTCATCGTTGGGTTATCTTCAATAAGGTCAGCCTCAGAAAAATGGCCAAATGCCTCATGAGTAAAGACTCCAGCTATACTTGGGTTGAGTATAACATTGTAGGTTCCACCTTTAACAGGTTTTGCCTTTAGAAGTTCAAGCGCAATACCTGTCTTCTTCTCAAATTCTTCTTCCTTATCTCTCAGTAAAGCGAAACCATTACTTCCTCCAACACCTGCTCTCACATTTTGAATAAGATTTCCGTCTTTGCTTGTGATTAGGCCGTTTATTCTTGTTGTAGTTAAATCCTCTCTAATTTCGCTTCCTTCAGTACTAATAAAATACTTTTCCCGTATCACTTCCAGATACTGAATATTAGTGGTGCTGATGCCCTTGTGTTTCAGGGGTATGCCGTTGTATTTCCTGGTTAGTTCAAGTTTTTCGTCAATGGAAATCATTCGTGGGTCCTCTTTTAGCTCTGGCAGAAATTTATCTTCAATTATTTCGGTTTTTGCAAACTCAACAGGTTTTTTGATATTTTTAGATATAAGTCGGGCATTTTCCAGAACGCTCTTTATTGCCTTTTCGGCATCAGCCGCTTTTGTAAAGGCTATAGAAGAAAATCCGCCGTTCTTGAGAACCCTTAACACATAGCCGTCGGTCGTATTAGAACCGATCTGGTCTAATTCTTTACCATTGAAGGTAATTTTCGTCTCCTTTTTTGTTTCGTAACGAATGTCTGCATAATCGGGATTCATTCTTGAGATAATTGATTTTAATATTTCAAACATATACACTCCTTTCTAATAAATAAAACCCAAACACATCTTTTTGACACTGATTGACACTGATATGTCAAGTTATTGAGTTATTAAGTTATTAAAGGATGATATCGTCTAAGGCTCGCTTTGGAACATGGTGTATACCTTTACTATCCCGCCAATATCTGATATCACCACTGGGCCCAACTGTCTCAATTACTACAGTTTCCTTTGGCTTCCCAAGAGCCAGGACAAGGAGTATCTCGTAGTGGTGGGGTATTTTTAAAGCCTTACGGAGTTCTTCTCTCTGTATTGAACCAATCATACAGCCACCTAAATCTTTTTCTGTTGCTCCAAGAAGGATGCTTTGAGCAACTATACCATGGTCGCAGCCAAACGACTGTTTTATCTCCGTATCTCCAAGAATGATAATATATGCTGATGGTCTTTCACTCTCACATGGACCAGGCCAGTCTTTGAGGTAACCAGCCCAGGCAAGGTGAGGGAATATCAAGGCATTCTTTTTGGGGTTACAGGAAAGGATGTACTTTAGTGGTTGGACATTACCCGCTGATGCAGAGAGCCTTGCAAGGTCAACAAGTTCTCTCAGTGTCTCAAGCTCTATTGAGACTTCCTGATAAAATCGCCGATAACTTCTGTTCTTTAGTATTAAATCCCTTATCATTCTGACCTCCTTTTTATTCCAGAGTATGCATTAACCACAGATGAACACAGATGTTGCCTAACGGCGACCTTCGGTTCACAGATTGTAATGTTGTAGGCACAAATTTAATTTGTGCTATTACCTCTCTACCAATAGGTAGATTTGCACGGTTTGAAACCCTGACTGCCGTCAGGCAGGCGTGCCTACATTCTGACTTTCTATTTTTTAACGCAGATTGACGCAGATTTTAGATTGTAGATTGCAGCAATGAGGATAAATAACCCAATGATCTAATTACCCAATGACTTAATAACCTAATTACCCAATAACCTAATAACTTAATGACCCAATTACTTAAAAAGTGGGGGGATGCTGTGGTTACTTTGCAACAACGATTTTTACACTCTTTGGAATAATTTCAAATTGAAATGGGGAACGACCCAGCGATTCTCCATCAACTTCAAGATAAATTTTTGGTTCTGATTCTATTGAGATAGTCTTTCCCCTGAATGTTTGAACCAGTGGATGATGGATAAAAGAACCGTCATACAGGTTCTTTACATTTTTTATTACCTCTAACTTTCCCAGTTTTTTTATTACAGTTACATCAAGTAACCCATCGTCTGGAATAGCTTCTGGTAATTGCATCATACCACCACCATTATATTTACATATACCAACATTCAGACTAAAGACTTCATCTTCTGATTCTAATTCGTCAATTTTGAGCTTCACATTTGTATACTTATATCTTAGAAGGCACATAAACAGACTAGATAAATAAGGCACAACCCCATCACAACCGTGTTCTTTCATGTAGTTTGCTCTTTCTGTCACAAAAGCATCGTATCCCGTTCCAACTACATTAACAAAATATCTTTTCTTCTGGATATCTGCATCATAGTATTTCACAAGACCGGCGTCCTGAACAAAGGTTGTTCCATTTTTTATGGTAGTTATCGCATCTTTGTAATCAGGTGGTATACCAATTGTCCTTCCCCAGTCTTTTCCCTCACCAGTGGATATCATAGCGAGGGTTACTTCAGTTGTGGGAACATGATTCTGAGTAAGCACCGCATTAACTACCTCATTTACGGTTCCATCTCCACCTACGCTAATAATATGTCTCCATCCTTTTTCAATTGATTCCCTTGCTAATTCTGTAGCATGGCATCTATATTTTGTAAAGACATACTTGAAATCTATTCTAGCATCTTTAAGTAAGCTGAAAATCTTTTTCCAGTCTTTTTTTCCTCTTCCAGAACCAGAGACGGGATTTACTATTACAAACCATTTATCCGTCATATTTTACCTCCTCAATAGGCATTGGTCAATGGTCATTAGTCATTGGGCATTGGGCAATGGAGTGGCCTTAAAGACTTTTTCTAATTTCTTCAAGGGTAGTCTTTGCTTCAGGCACATTATCAATAAATTTATTTAGCGTTTCGCAAGCATAATCATCACAATAGGCACAATTCTTAACGCCCTTTTCCTGTCCACATTTCCTTATTTCGCAAACCCTGCAGTAGTTAAAAAGTCGTTCGCTTTCCGACAGACATCCATCGCAATTGATATCTTCAGGTTTAAACTCCGCGTTGAACTGCTTAGACCACATCTCGGCAACCTTCTTCCTTTCATTATCGTCATTCTTTTGTGTTGCCAGAAATGCGGGACACTCACTACAAATTATTCCGCAATAGGCAATCGTCTTTTTCATAATTCTCACCTCCTTTTTGTTTAGCCATTATAGAATTTCAATATTTTATCGCTGCTCTGTTTTTTCGACGCTGATTAACGCGAATGACTTCTATTTTCTCTGATGCAGATTAACGCTGATTTACACTGATTGTTTTTTATTTCAAAGTTTTTTATTTATCTGTGAACCGAAGGTCGCCGTTAGGCAACAGCTGTGTTCATCCGTGGTTAATTTTAGTCTTTTTTGAGAGCACGAAGTGTCTTTAACACAGAGAATTAAATCTTACTCTGTGACCTCCCTGCCTGACGGTAGGCAGGTGTGGTTTCTTTCATATTTTTCCATATTTTATTTGACACTACCCTTGTTTGAGATTTGGTTCATTAGGATTTGGAATTTGTTTAGAAATTAGGATTTCGGATTTAGAATTTCTCATAACTTCTGTGGCTTTACGCATTATTTGGAATTATATATAGGGGTCATTTGACCCAATTCTATTATAGCACTAAATAAAGTAAAAGTCAAGAAAAAATTCATAGATTCCTCTTGTCCTTTATCTCTTAAGTTCTCTTTCCTGCCTACCGTCAGGTAGGCAATCCCTGTCAAATTTTTTTCCTTGACACAAAGGAATTTTGATGGTATAATGGGAGGGCGGTAGGGAGTAAGGAGTAGTAACAAGTCAAAAGTGAAAAGTCAAAAGGAAAAAGTCAAGTAATCAGCTTAATCCGTTTAATCCGCTGACAGAAAGGAATTAACTGTTATTATGCTTGTAAAAAAGGCATCTGGATTTGCCCTTGGAACCGGTATTTCACGAATATTTGGGCTCTTAAGAGAGATGGTGCTTGCACATCTATTCGGTGCAACTATGTATATGGATGCGTTCAGGGTTGCCTTCAATATCCCAAATCTCTTAAGAGACGAACTTGCAGAAGGCTCCCTCACACCATCTTTCATTCCAATCTATTCGGAGCATTCAGAGAAGGGAGGTAGGGGAGAGGCAGATAGATTTGCATCTGTAGTAATAACAAATTTTCTCTTTATATCACTTCTAATATCAATTATCGGCATAGCTATCGCTCCCTTTCTGGTAAAGCTGATAGCATTTGGGTTTACAGGAGATAAGTTCTCATTTACGGTATACCTTACAAGGATTATATTCCCATTTCTCATATTTGTTACTATCTCTGCCCTTTTTATGGGTATCCTTAACTACAGGGGGAGATTTTTTACCACAGGTGTTGCTCCTGTTTTCTTTAACATAAGTATAATACTTTTTTCCTGGTTTCTTTACACCAAAATTGGCATTACGGGTGTTGCTGTGGGAATAGTAGCTGGTGGGCTATTACATCTGCTCTACCAGGTGATATGGACAGTAAAGGATGGATTTTACTTTAGACCAAGATTGAATCTAATGCATCCCGAATTTTTAAGGGTTGTAAAAATTATGCTTCCAATTGCCGTTGGTTTTGCAGCAGGCAAGATAAACACAATTGTAAATACGCTCATTGCATCCTTTCTGGAAACTGGTTCTATCTCTTATCTGAATTATTCTTATCGTCTTGTTCAATTACCGGTGGGTATAATTGGTGTCGCAATTGCAAATGTCGTCCTGCCAACACTATCAAGAGAATTAAGCCAGGAAAGAAGCGGGATAGACATCATCAAAAATTCCGTAAAACTTACAATTTCTGTTATTGTTCCCCTCACCATTTTATTCTTCTTATTATCCAATTTTATTGTAAAACTACTTTATGAACACGGTAATTTTACCGCAAATGATACACTTTTTACTGCTTCCTGCCTTAAGTTCTACTCACCTGCAATAATAGGGTTCTCCCTTAGCAGGGTATTTGCCAGCATTTTCTATTCAATGAAGGATTCAAAAACACCGTTTTTTGTGGGACTTGTAGCAGTTGCTATAAATCTTACTTTTGCATTGAGTTTAAAAGATATTCTTGGTGTAAATGCCCTTGCCCTCGCAGTATCTGTCTCAAGCTGCTCAAATGCCCTTCTTCTATTTCTTTTGCTTACAAAAAGGGGGAAAAGTTCTAAAAGCAATCTCATTCAAGTTAAATATTAACAGGGACTTGTAAGAGACTTTAAAGAGACAAAATCTACTCTAGCCGATTCAAGGAATTCACAATTGAAATCGCAATGGTTATTATAATAAGGTAATAACTTGCGTAGAAATAAGCGAAAATATAGTTGAAACATCTGTTCGTATGCTTTTATGCTTATTTAACCATTTTCACCTCGCTATGAGTCTGAAAATGCAAAATCTTACCTTTTTTATAAACCATCCTTTTTTATAAACCATCACCCCATTTCCTTTCTCTGTTCTGCAGTAATCTATACCAATATTGTAAGGTAAGGCTTTAGCCTTGCAAACACAGGCTTTTGCAAACCTGAAGGTTTGCCCTACAGAGGTTATTCATCCAACGTCTGATAATATATATTATGTAAACTAACAAAGAAATAAAACAATGGCTGGCTCAAGCCTCCCCTATTGCCTTTTTATATGCCTCATATGTTCTCTGATCATACAGTACAAATCTTACTAATTCGATCGGGTGATGTTTTAATGCTTCTTTTACTGCTCTTGCCGCAACTTTGGCGGCGTCTTCTACAGGATATCTGAAGGCGCCTGTAGATATAGATGGAAATGATATGCTTTTGAGCCCTTTTTCGTATGCGAGTTTGATACTGTTTTTATAACACCTTGCAAGTAGTTCAGGAGCATTGGATGAACCACTGTACACAGGCCCGACTGTATGAATTACATACCTAGCAGGAAGATTATGGCCTGTGGTAATCTTTGCTTCGCCAGTCTCACATCCTCCCAATAATTTACATTCCTGCCATAGTCCGGGCCCCGCCTTTCTATGTATTGCTCCTGCCACTCCCCCACCCGGCGCAAGCGCCTTGTTAGCAGCATTTACAATGGCGTCTGTGCCCTGCTCAGTTATATTACCCATAATAATCTCAATTTTAGACATAAGCCCTCTTTGTATTACCAGAACTCTGTCTTGCGATTGATAAAGGAGGTAATTGTCGGTTATATAAAGTGTTATAAAGATATATCAAAATATTACTTAAATTTTATTGAATAACTCTAAATAACATAAGGGAATACAGCCAAATATATTTGTATACGATTGATTATAGTAAGCTCTATCACTTTTAAATATCAGATGATAGTGGGTGATACATAAAGTAATCTATACAGATTGTTTCTGGAAGGTCAATGCAAACAAGAAGAAAAGGATAAAAAGAAGGAGGAAGTTGCTCCTACAACCCAAAATCTGTATTCATCTGCGTCAAAAAAGTAAATTATTAGTACATAAAAACACAAAATCCTTCGATTTTGCATTTTAAGGCTCACCATGAGGCGGAATTAGATAAATTGGTATTAAGAATGTGATAAATGAGGCGTTTCAGCCCGCTACAGGCGATTTCTGCGTAAGGTTCTGATACAGCAGACACAGACTAAGAGAATAATTAAGTTATTAAGTAGCTATGTAATTTACATCAGTATAAATCGGCGTGAATCTGCGTCTAAAAAACTACAAATTTCCTAAAATAGTATTCTCGCCTCTAATGTTATGTTGTGATCAAATGGATACTCTCTTTTCTTCTTACCTTCATAATTTATACAGTAGTGCACATTACCATCAGGCATAATTGTAAGAGAGAGTTTGCACAGGTAACTTATCCCAAGTGGGTAAAGTGCCCTTACCGCTGCTGATGACATACCTCCAAGTTCTTTTCTGTTGGTTATCTCAATGCCTGTGTTAATTTCCTTGTTGTTTTCCCTGTATAGAAAGGAAGGCGATATTTTTAAAAAGTGAAACCTTACTCTGGGATTTGATGGAGAGTACAGATAATCTTCAATGTTCTGTTCTCCCAAGCTAAAACCAGTGGAAACATTGATATCATTATGGGAACAGTTTATCTTCCCTCTGATCTCCTTTAATTGCTCTCTTGATATCTTTTGCCTATCCATATACGACTCGTCTGAGTTCTCTATATAATACCCAAGAGATAAAAAGGCACCAACAAGCTGCGGATTTACAAGAACTTCCATTACCTCTGTTCTTCTCTCCGTGGAGGAACCCACTGTCTTTCCATCTCTTACATCCTGTTTGGAGTAGGATGAAAATAGAAAATTATCTTTTAAGGAGATACACACCTTTGCAAAATTCCTATCGCTCACTCCATGCTGCTTCTGCCAGAATGATATTCTATCTCCCTCACCTGATTTAATTGTGGTCATAGTTACTTTGCAATTCTTTGTCGGAAGGAGACTTATTATGTGCTGGAAGAAGAATTGATTCACCAATTGAGGAGAACTGACCGGTATATAATGTCTTTCATAATTGCCATATTCGTCAGGATAATATCTGCCAGTGAGTGAGTCCCTTGAAAAATTGCCTCTTCTTTCTTCAACCTCATAGTAAATTTCCTCGTATAGTGTCTTCTCTTTTCGCGAGAGATCGTATACAAGGTGTACATTTCCATATTCACCATCCAAGAATCCCGATAGGTTGCCAAGTAAAAGATTCATGTTCTCTCCCCATCTTTTGCCCTGTTTATATATGAAATCAAGATCAAACCCCGGTGGATGTAAACTCACCCTCGCATTTTTTGTTGTTTCGTAGGTTTCCCATGTAAAGGAGAGGGTATCCCTTATCTCATCCGCAATCTCAAATTCTGCTTTGTCGTTCGCTACACCTGCGCCATATCTTTTCGACCTTATAAACTCCCTTTCGATATCGCCGATGAATACATAAGGCAGTACACTGTTGATTCTGTAATAACCTTTCATATATCTTTCTACAAATTGTATTCTCTTATTCCAATTATATTCAATACCTTTTCTATCTGTGCCTATTTTTAAACCCAAACTGCCTCTGTAACTATCTTCTCCTTCAATATATCCCGAAAGAAGGAACCAGTATCTTGGGTTTAGATCAAAATTCACACCATAGCCTCTCCCCCATTCCTCTCTCTTATCAGGATAATAAAATTCTTTTGAACTCGACCACAGCGATGCCTTAAATTCGTATATTTCACCCTTATTGTCATAAGAAAGCTTACCTCTACCGCCAAATTTCTCGCTTCCTCTGTGAAGAGTGTTGATATCACTTATTGAAAATAGACCATCCACAGAGATTCTGGAATTACCAGACTGTTTGTTAAGTGATATTACAGAGAGCGTATGTGCACGAGGAAGCGGTACTCTGAGAAACGGAATAAATCTTCCCTTTCCTTTACCTACATATTCAAAACCCCCTATAAGACTATTATACTCATAATCTCCCTCTTCAGTATCAGTAAACTTCACATTCCAATCTCCACTTTTATAGCCTGCATAGATAAATATGGAGTCATTCATTGTGTAATCGCCATTATTTTCTCCTACATATCTTGAACCAGGAAGCCATACAACAGAATCTTTTGAGGAGGCAATGGTTTTTTTATCCCCTTCCGAAAGTGATAATGTAAGCGGATATTCCCCATCGTCTGCCTCTCTAAATACACCCGCATTTATGGAAATATCTCCTTTTACACCAGTTTCAATCCCGTATATTTCTCTTTTGTAATCAGCGTTCCCTTCCTCAAAGTAAACCACAATTTCTTCTCCGCCTGATATTGGAAAGATGATTGTAAACTCAAGTTCCCCTGATGAATAATCTATACGGTATTCCTTAAGCCTTTTGAGTTCCCTTCCATCCACATAAACTCTTTCCGAGCCTGGCACAACCGTCTTTTTATCTGATAGAGTGTAAGGCCCCTGCTTTCCTTCTCTACCCTCAAATCTTACAGTCTTGTGTATACCCTTTGCAAGGGACGCAGCTGCATTACAGAAGTAATTTGTATTGCTGAATTTTAAATTTAGTCCTTCCACCTTCCTCTCTATAGGCTTTTCGAAATTCAGGCTGGGGCCAAAACAAAAGCCAATATCCCCAAGCAGAAGTGAAGAGCTTTCTCCACCAACTTTTATATACGCATTTTCAAAATCCTGAAGATTCTGTGTAGTTCCCTCTGGTTGTATAGCAAGGTCTTCATCAGATAATTCTCCTTCTATTCTCGTGTTCTCTGAAAGGTTGCCCTCAAGCGAAAGTTTGGTTGCCTGATTTATTGAGAAGTCTTTACCGCTACCGAGTGATATACCAAGTCTCTTTTCTCCTCCAAATCTTATTTTGGGTTTATCTGACGATTCAGAAACGATGATTGTTTCTGCAATACTTATTGTGTCCTCGGTCTCATTCCTTATAAGGTATTCGTTTTTCAGATGAAAGGGAAGAGATGCATATCTGCACCTAACGGTATCTTCCTGAGTTACGGGATGAGTAAAGAAAAGAATACCCCTGTCAGGAGAAAGTGTATAGGCCACAGAATTACCATTCAAAGTAACATCAACGGAGTTTTCAATGACAAAAGGAGATAGCAGATAGGGCCCCCATGTGCCATTGCCCACAAATACGGTGTCTTTTTCAGGAGGTAAAATAAGGAAAGTTAGAAGAAAAACCATAAACATAATGAGTGTCCAATTTCTAATGACAAATGACTAAACAATACCTGGCGGTCAGTTATTGGGTTGCTTGGTTATTGGGTCATTAGGTCATTAGTCATTGAGATTTGATTGGTTATTGGAAATTGGTTATTAGTCATTTTAAAACAATATCTGCTTCTCTACCACATTTTGAGCATTTTCCATCCTTAATCCCCACCACCCTTCCAGACATAAATGATCTCTCTACGAGAAGATTGTTACATTTCGGACAATATGTATCATTTGATATTTTAGACATAAAGATGTTACCTACATAAACATATATCAGTTCTTCCTTTGCTATGTTGTAAGCCTTAATCATAGTCTCGGCTGGGGTAGGAGGAGCAGACCACTTGTAATGAGGAAAGTAGCGTGAAAAATGAAGAGGAATATCTTTGCCAATCTCTTTGATAAAATCAACAAGTATCTTTATATCATTGGTAGAATCATTTAAGTCAGGGATAAGAAGGTTTGTAATTTCTATGTGGGCATGTTCTTTGGCAATCCTTATCGTATTCAAAACTGTTTCAAGGTCTCCTTTAATTATGCGCTTGTACACATCGGGATTCATAGATTTCAAATCAATATTGAGTGCATCGATCAACGGTAAAATCTCAAGAAGGGGTTTTTCATTTATCATTCCATTGGTAACTAGTACATTCTTAAGACCCTTTTCTTTTGCAATCTTACCAGTCTCTTTTATATATTCATACCAAGTAAGTGGTTCTGTATAAGTGTATGCAATTCCAAATGATGCATTTCCCAAGGCAATCTTTACCATATCTTCAGGCGATATAAATTTTGTAGGAAACTCTTCTTGAGAGATTTCTGCGTTCTGACACCATGGACACTTCATATTACAAGAGTTGGGTGATATCGAAAGGATAAGTTTTCCTGGCTGATAGTGGTAGAGGGGTTTTTTTTCTATGGTATCAATTGCAACCGATGTGCACTCAGCAAAGTTTGTTGCGTACAGCACACCATCTATGTTTTTTCTACCTCTACACTGCCCGTATTTGCCTGGAGAGATAACGCAGTAATGAGGGCAGAGTATACATCTGACCCTCTTATTATCAGCCTTCTCATAGTGTTCAGCTTCTCTCATATCATTTATTATAACCTCACTTTCAGCGTTTGTCAAGTTTTTTTCCTTGACTTTTATGAAAATTTGTGTTAATATATACAACCCTATAGATTGTTTCCTTGGTGGTCACTTTTACTGGAGGATATATGGAGAAGAAATCGCTGGAATTTTTAAAGACATTGATCAATGCAATGAGTCCATCCGGGTTTGAAGGAGACGCTGCAAAAATATGGAAGGGTTATGTAGGGAAATTCGCTGACAATGTAGAAGGTGATGTTCATGGAAACTCTATCGGAATAATAAATCCCAAAGGAAAGCCAAGGGTTATGCTCGCCGGCCACATTGACGAGATAGGTTATATGATAAAGTATATAGATAAGGATGGATTTCTTTACTTTTCTACTATCGGAGGAATAGACACACATATCATGCCCGGAGAGAGAATCTGGATAAAGGGAAAAAACGGAACGGTCGCGGGAATTATTGGAAGAGACCCCATACACCAGTTAACAAAAGAGGCAAGAGAAAAGGTAGAAAAAATTGAGGACCTTTTCATTGATATCGGTGTGAAAGAAAAGAAAGAAGCGGAAAAGTTAGTCTCCGTGGGAGACCCCGCGGTCCCCGCGGTTTCATTTGAGGAACTAAAAGGCGACAGGATAGTCGCAAGGGCATTTGATGATAAAAGTGGGGCATTTGTAGTTGCCGAAACGCTCAGATTGCTTTCTAAATCCAACCTCCTCGAAGCGGCTGTATACGGGGTTGCTACTGTACAGGAAGAGGTGGGTCTGCGAGGCGCAAAGACATCGGCATTTAGAGTTTCACCCGATATTGGCATCGCTATAGATGTAACTTTCACTTCGGATTATCCTGCATTGAAATCGGAAAGTAAAAGAGTAAAATTCGGTGATATAAAAATTGGCAAAGGACCTGTTATTGCAAGAGGCGCGAATATAAATTCAAAGGTCTTTGATTTACTTGTGGAAACAGCGCAGAAAGAGAAGATACCATATCAGATAGAAGGAATTCCGAGGGCAACAGGGACAGATGCAAATGTAATACAACTTACAAAAGAAGGTGTTGCAACAGGGCTTGTTTCAATTCCAAACAGGTATATGCATACACCTGTAGAATTGGTATCAACTGAAGATCTTACAAATACTTCAAAACTCCTTGCTGCATTTATAAAGAGGATAAAGAAAACTACAAACTTCATTCCATTCTGAAAAGAAATATCAAAATTATAGCCACAGATTGCACAGATTTCCAACCACGGATTACACAGACAGTATTAAGTTATCCAAAAAGATTAAATAAATTAAGTCGGTGAAATCTGTGTCAATCAGTGGAATCCGTGGCTCTTTTTAAACTTTGATGCCTGCCGCCAAGCGGGTTTGATTTTTGTAATTCATCTATACATAGGGTACTGTGGAATTTCCCTGGGGGAAGAAGGCAATCTTCTTCCCCTTTTTTGCTTCATCTTTAAGAGTTTGAGCAAGGTTATAAACTGGTTTCATAAAACAGGAGCGAAGAACGGATGAATCTACCCCTGCATACCCCCATATCTCCTTTTCAATAAGTATTTCCGCAAGTTTATAGGTTTTTTGATATCCGAGTTTGAAGTTATTCTTTACAAGTTCCATTGCCTTTTCAGGAGAACCTGCCTTTTCAAATATATCAATAAATCCTCTATCTCCAACTCCTTCTCTACATCCTGAGACAAATAGAATAACTCCTCCGTTTTTAACTGCAAGTTTTACATTGTCTATCGCTTTCTGTGCCTGATAGAAATTTATATCAGTAGGATATTCGGCAACACTCACTGCAATATCTACAGCCTCATCCAGTTTCACACATGAGACCTCCATACTGTAGGCGAGGCATTCCTCAAATGCGCTCTCTATACTCCCAGCCTTTGCCTTGTAAATCCTTCCATTTTTATCCGTCACAACCTGTATTGTGAAAATTCTTTCCTCTCCAACCTTTCTTGTAAAATCAACCATTCCAAGATGGACAGGGTTATCTTTTAGATTTAGAGTAGTCGCATGAGGATTTAGAACAAGCGAATGATTGGATTCTATTGTTGTATAAGAGGCGACTCCAGGAAGGAAAGATTTTCTTCCTCCCATAAAACCTGCAAAATAGTGGGGTTCAACAGATGATATGGTTATAATACGAGGAGCATCATAAACGATTTTTGATACCTCTAACAGGGTTCCATACCTATCCTTGCCAAGGCTTATAAATTGGTCTCTTCTCGCATTATGTATATGTATTTTATCCCTCATGTCAGCAAGATACCTTCCAAATATGAATTCAAGTCCGCTTTCAGATGGTGGCTCATGACCTCCACACGCAACCACAAATTTTACCCTTTTTCCTCTTAGTTTAGGATAAATAACTTCAAGGATTTTTGATGTAGGTGTAGAACGAGTTGCATCATTCACAATAATAACGGTATCATCTTGAATAAACTCCTCAAAGGGCAAAGAATCAACGGGATTCTCAAGTGCATGGGTAAGGGTCACCTTCTCATCATCGCATTCAACAGTATTTAAGGTGTATACGAAAATTGATGGCGGCAATTGGATATGTAATATTTCTTTCCCAAACGGAATCTTTACCTTCATAAAATCTCCTTTTACAATCCCCTACTCTTCCAGATATTTTCCAATCTTTCTACAGGTATATTGATTAAATTCTCAATGACAAGACTTCTTGAAGATATTACTTCTCCAACTTTACCAAAAGGCATCTCTGACATAATCTCCTCAAATTCTTTCTTTTTTTCTCTTTTTATCTCTACAATAAACCTTGAATTGGATTCGGAGAAAAGAATAGCGATAGGATCTTTTACTCCTGAAACTGGAACATTATCAAGGGAAAGTTTCATACCAAGACCCGTACCGAAACACATCTCTGATATGGCAATACCAATTCCACCTTCCGAACAGTCGTGACAGGAGAGAATAACATCTTTTTTTATTGCTATGTGCAGTTTTCTGTAGAGTTCAATGGCCTCTTTGGGATGGAGGAACGGCTCCTCCCCATCCTGAATTTTAAGTAAGCGGTAAAGAAGAGAACTACCGAGTTCCGGATACGTACAGCCAATTATATAAATGGGGTCACCAGGAATCTTAATGCTCTGTGTAATACCCTTTCTTGCATCTTCTATAAAACTAATTCCTGATATAAGTATCGTTGGGAGCACGGATTGTTTTTCTCTATCTGATTCAAATTCGTTATATAGACTATCTTTACCGGAAATAAATGGCATTTTATATGCGCTCGCAACATTATAAAGTGCTTCACACGCCCTAACAAGTTTGCCCATATTTACAGGGTCTTCTGGACTACCCCAGGAAAAATTGTCAAGAAGCGCAATGTGGGATGGATCTCCTCCAACTGCACATAGGTTACGCACCGCTTCATCAAGACTTGACAAGGCATTCTTATATACATCTTCATAAAACGGGGCAAGTCCATGCCCTATTACAATACCTTTATTTCCCTTTATAAATAGCGGTTTTATAACTGCCGCATCAGCCAAAAGAGGTTTTATTACTGTTCCTCCTTGAACTTCATGGTCATACTGTCTTACAATCCACTCTTTGCTTGCAATATCCGGATGGGAAAGCATACTCTCAAAAATTGACTCAATATCCAAATTCTCTGGAACCTCCTCCCTATTCCCCATTGTTACTGGTATAATTGCAGTTTTCGCAGTCTTAGGCATTCCATGAAGTAAGAAATCAAGGTCTATATCGCATATCTTCTCTTTTTTATAACTAACTACAATTCTGTCCGTCTTTACAAACTTTCCTATCACTGTAAGTTCACTCTCACATTCGTCAAAGATTTTCTTTAACTCATCTAATTTCTCTTCAGGTGCAGAAAGTACCATTCTCTCCTGTGATTCGGATATCCATATTTCTGTCGGAGATAGCCCTTTATATTTCAAAGGCACATTCTCAAGTTGTACTTTTGCTCCAATTCCTTCTGCAAGTTCTGAAACTGCTGTACATATTCCTCCTGCCCCGCAATCTGTTATTGAACTGTACAGTTCTTTATCCCTGGTAGATAGTATTGCGTCGAGAAGATTTTTTTCCCTTAATGGGTCTCCTATCTGGACAGCAGAGCTGAATTCCTGTTGTGTGTTTTCATCCATAACACCAGAGGAAAATGTAGCTCCGTGTATGCCATCTCTTCCTGTTCTTCCTCCAACGAGGATTATAAGATCATTCGTATTTACTTTCTTCTGGCAACTTGCCTTTGGTATTATACCAACACAACCGCAGTAAACGAGAGGATTTGCAGTATAATCCTTGTGATAAGTTACTGAACCGTTCACAGTTGGAATACCGAGCTTATTTCCATAATCACCCACCCCGGATACAATTCCGCGTAGTATTCTTCTGGGGTGTAATACACCCTCTGGAAGTGAGGAGTAGGATGTGTCAGGGTCTCCAACACAGAAGACATCGACATTTGCAATCGGCTTTGCCCCGAGCCCACAACCGAGTATATCCCTTACAACTCCTCCAACACCGGTCGCTGCTCCTCCAAATGGTTCAAGCGCAGATGGATGGTTATGTGTCTCGACCTTGAAGCAAACTGCATATTCGTCATTAAATTCAACAATACCTGCATTGTCCTTGAATGCCGAAATAACCCATGGTTTTTTCAGGTCCTCTGTAACCTTCATTACTGTAGATTTAAGAAGATTTCGGATTTCGAATTTTGAATTTCGAATTTTTACATTCCCTCTCATTGTCTTGTGTGAACAGTGTTCAGACCAGAGGATTCCGAATGTCTCAAGCTCTGCAATTGTTGGCGCTCTCCCTTCTTTTGAAAAATAATGGGAAATATCCTTCATCTCCTCTTTATTCAGAAACAATCCCATAGACTCGCTTAAATCCAGGAGTTCTTTCTCTGTAAGTGAAGATACATTGACTGTCGGAGTTCTCTTTTTGCCGGGTTTAACCATCTCCAGCGTCTCTTTACCCATAACAATGTGTTGTATAAGTGGATTTAAAAGAACTCGTTCTTTTGCAAGATTTACCGTTTTATCATCTGTGTCATAAAACACATACTTCTTCAGGGTCTTTACACCATCAATTTCTATCCCTATTTTCTCTATCACATCTAGTGTATCAATGGCAACTGGATCCATAACTCCGGGGTTCAGTGCAACTTCTATTATCTTTGTGTTTTTAGCAAACTTAAAAACACCCCATTCTTCGGACACAGGGTCAGTAACTACCTCTACAATCCTTAAAAACTCTTCATCAGTAATATCTCCGTATATAAGGTATACATCCAGTACCTCTACCTTACCTGAAGAGAGCCCGAGATCCTCTATATCCTGTCTTACTCGTTCTCCTCTTATATCATTCTCTCTTTTTATCTCTATACGTCTCATAATAAAATTAGACATCAAGTATCAAGATTACATATCAAAATGCAAAATGACTAATTGTTTGTAACCATCGGATTTAAGGGATTAAAAAAATTTATTCTGTGAATTTCGTGTCCTTCGTGGGCAAAGAGATCGAAACCAGAACTTTTTCACTCATTGTGACTGAATTATACCATAGAAACAAAAAAAAGTCAAGAGAAAATAAACTTGACTTTTTCCTGTCTATGTTGTATAATAACTTTATGAGAAATACTGCAGCATTAGCAGCAAAAGAAGCAGGAAAGATACTCCTTTCCAATCTTGGAAATGTGAAGCCGTATTTGAAGAGTAAAAGGGAATTTGTCACAGCAGCAGATAGATTGGCTGAAAAGAAAATATACGAGATTATAAAAAGAGCATTCTCTGACCACTCAATCCTTGCTGAAGAATTCTATGATGAGAAGGAAAAATCTGCTTACAGGTGGATTATAGACCCCCTTGATGGCACCAATAACTATGTATACTCCTATCCTTTTTTTGCTGTTTCCATTGCCCTTGAAAAGGAAGGAGAGGTAATATTAGGTATAGTTTACGACCCTCTGAGAGATGAATTGTTTGAGGCAGAAAAAGGGAGAAATGCAAAGCTCAACGGCAAAAAAATAGAGGTCACCCAAACATCGCGGGTTAAAAAAACAAGACTTCTGACAGGCTTTCCTTATTTTATGGATAGAGACAACAACCTTAACAATTTTGTAAAGTTTGCTATTGATGCACTAGAAATAAGGGTTGGTGGTTCTGCAGCTCTTGACCTGTGTTATGTTGCCTGTGGAAGGGCTGATGGTTACTGGGAACTTGGCTTAAAACCCTGGGACACAGCCGCTGGCAAGCTTATAGTGGAGTGTGCTAGTGGTAAGGTGACCGATATAGATGGGAAAAAGTTCACTCCCTATAAAGCAAGCATACTTGCAACAAATGGAAGGATACACGAAGAGATGCTCAAAATGCTGTCATCCACTAACCGATTACCGATTACCGATAACTGATTACCACTTACTTTTTACATTTTGATTTTTGATTCCTGCCTGCCGTCAGGCAGGTTTGATATTCCTAACAAGGGGTTCTTATGGAGATAAAAATTGTAGAGATAGAAAAACCCGATGATGTAAATCTTATCCTTGCCCAGTCGCACTTTATAAAAACTGTTGAGGATGTATATGAATGTCTTGTAAGTTCTGTGCCTGGTATAAAGTTTGGACTTGCCTTTGCAGAATCATCAGGCCCCAGACTCACAAGATATACAGGCACAGATGAGGAACTTACAAAACTTGCAAGGGAGAATCTTACCCGTATTGGTGCAGGACATTCCCTCATAATATTTTTGAGAGACGCATATCCAATAAATGTATTACCCAGATTGAAAGGGATAGAAGAGATTGTAAATATATACTGTGCTACAGCAAATGCCTGTCAGGTTATTGTGGCAGAGACTGAAAAGGGAAGGGGAATTCTTGGAGTTATAGATGGGGAGACACCCCTCGGGGAGGAAGGAGAAAAAGAAATCAAGGAAAGAAAGGAATTCTTAAGGAAAATAGGATATAAGTTGAATAGTTGATTAGTTGAATAGTTGATTAGTTGAATAGTTGATTAGTTGAATAGTTGATTAGTTGAATAGTTAATTAGTTGATTGTGAAGAGCTCAATGACGCAAAGACGCAACGACTCTAAGACACAATGACTTAATAACTCAATAACTTACTAACTGGTTTTCAACTTATGATAGGGATAGATATAGTTGAGATAGAGAGAATAGCAAGTATTCTGCAGAGGTACGGGGATAAGTTCTTAAGAAGAGTGTTTTCCGAAGAGGAGATAGCTCTCTATAAAAACCATAAGAAACGAGTATCATTTCTTGCTGGAAGATTTGCCGTGAAAGAAGCAGTTATGAAAGCCTTGGGTAGATATATTTCCTGGGATAGAATAGAGATTCTGGGGGAAGAAAAACCTTATGCAAACATAGAAGGTAAAACTGGAATTCCACTAATGCTCTCCATCAGTCATACAAAAACCCTTGCAGTTGCAGTTGCCATTGTTTCAGATCATCCATTAACCGCAGATACACGCAGATAGACGCCGTAGAAAGTTGGTTGATTTGTTGGGTTTTTAGAATCTAACAAACTATCCAACTAACAGACTAATTCTTTTTATTATCTGCGTTAATCAGCGTTTATCTGCGGTTTCAAAAATTAACGCATTATTTGGAACTATCCTATCTCCACCCGCATCCCATCCCGAGCAACGATAAATTGCCCACCAAATTCCTTTCCTATCTCTGTAATAATTTCCTCTTCTTTCATAACAGGATATATATGCGTGAGAAGTAGAAGTTTTGCGTTACACTCCCTTGCCACCCTGCCCGCGAGTTGGGGATAGAGATGTCCTTGCACCTCCTGGGGAAATGAGCATTCTAAGACAAGGGCATCTGCATTCTTTCCAAGTTCTATAAGTTCTTCGGAATATCCTGTATCTCCTGAATATACAAACACCTTTTCTCCTTTCTCAACTCTGTATCCAATGGATTCTTCTGTATGAGGAAGTTGTGCGGTTTTAAGTTTCCATCCGTTTGGTATGAACTCCTCCGGGGTTAAAATGTTTATACTATACAGCGATGGAATAAGTTGTTCTCCATACAGGACAGAAAGTCTATCCCAGAATTTTTTGATACCACGAGGGGCTACAATATTTACATCTCTTCGTCGGGGAGCCAGAGGATACTTTGAAGCAAAAATGAAGGGTGCAAGGTCAGAAATATGATCAACATGAAAGTGCGTGTAGAAGATGTGGTCAATATCATTATAGGTGTAACCTGCCTTCAGGAGTTCTCGAAGAGACCCGGGTCCCGTATCAAAGAGTATATTTTCGTGGTCGAGGGACAGTAAGATAGACGGAGAACCCCTCACCTTTGATGGAACTCCGCAACCTGTGCCTATGAATGTAATAACCATGTTTGTTATTATACCATAGGCCCCTAAAAATGTCAAGAGAAAAAAATAATTGGACGCAGACGAACGCAGATTAGCCATGATTTCTTTATTATTGTGGTTGTCAGGAGTAGGGCAAGGCTTCAGCCTTGCTAAATACCTTCTGCAAACCTAAAGGTTTGCCCTACATAGTCTTGCCACAGTAAAGCATAACTTAGGATTATTACATACACCAATTCCGGAGGTTCCTCAAGTTTTTTCTCTGGCTGATGCAATTTTTCTTGACTCACAAAGCAACCTCTCTCTTATCCATCTTAACCCTACTACCTGGATACCATGTGTCTTTCCTCTTACAAAAATATCATCGGATTTAGCGGATTAAACAGATTCTTTGGGGCTTTAAATTCTCGTATCCAAAGGATTATTCTCTTCCCTGCCTGACGGTAGGCAGGCAATCTCTTATCTACCTGTCGGTAGACAGGAAATCCCTGTTGAAAAAAGAAAAATTAACAGGGATCGAAAGAGAACTTAAGAGACGAATTATTATTTTCTGTTTTTTAAAAATTCTCGTACGGGTCTCGTTAGAATCCCTGCCTGTTTACCTGAAGCTGGATTGGGATTTCCTGATTACGGTAATTACCGTAAATAGGACAGATAGATTGGTATTTCACCACAAAGACACAAAGGCACAAGGTATTGCCAATTTGTGACCTATCACGCATCTACCTGCCTGACGCTAAGCAGGTGTATTGGTGTGGGGTGAATGTCCATGTCTGTAAACGAAAATCTGAAATCTATAATCTACAATCTTTGTGTTCTTAGTGTCTTGGTGGTTATAAATAGGAGTATCAAAAAAATCCTTGACTTTTCTACTCTTATATGGTATAATTTGGTCAAATGAATTTTGTGCCTGCCAAAATTGAGTGGAAAGGATATATATGACCAAAATAACGACGCTTATGTAAACCCCCAGATTAAATTTACTTGATTTTTTAGGTACGAGTGAGATGAGATTAAGGAAATATTATGAAAAAGGAGCTACAATACTTAAACAAAATTGAGAAAAGGGTGCTAATGTCTTTTGTTAAGGAATTGAAGGAAGCATTAGGCAATGAGCTTGTGAGTATAAAGCTTTTCGGCTCCAAAGTAAGAGGGGATTTTGGTAGGGATTCAGATATAGATATTTTTATTCTGGTAAAACATAAAACCTTTAAAATTAGAGATATAATTGCAGAGATAGAAGTCGACTACGATATTAAATATGGCTTACCTATATCTACTGTTCTTTACAGTCGTTATGAATATAGGAAGAACGAGGAATTGGGTTCCTTTTTTTTTGAAAATGTAGAAAAAGAGGGTATCCCGTTATGAGAATAGATTTAGCTAAATATAGGGTGGAAAAGGCTAAAGAAAAAATCACCACAGAGTGCACAGAGAATCTTTATCAAAAAAGGAAAACTCTGTGCTCTCCTGCAAACTCAAAATCTATTCAATCTCAATTATTCTAAACAAATGAAAATAGTTCAAATATTTGAGCGCACAGAGGATAAATAAATATTGTTTCTCCGTGTCCTCTGTGGTATAGTTTCCTATGCAATTAAAGAAATTTTGAAGGAGTCTGAAGATGCCTTTGCTCATGGTCATCTGGGTAATTCGGTGAATAGAAGCTATTATGCAATGTTCACTGCAGCAAGAGCATTGCTGGCGTTAAAAGAAAAGGACAGTAGCAAACACTCTGGTGTCATTGCTTTATTCAATCAATACATAGTAAAAGTTGGACTTCTCCCAAGGGAGTTCAGTAAGTTCCTGAGGGATGCAAAAAGGCTTAGAGAAAATTCCGATTATGGTGATTTTGTAGAGATAACCAAAGAAGATGCACAAGTTCAACTTGAAGATGCCAAAAAGTTTGTTGAAGAATCTGGAAAGACATTGCAAAAAATGATCGAGAATCCTCAGTGAAGCCCTAAAGGTTTACTTATTTGATTATGATTGGAGGAGGCTTGCGTTACGAAGGAAATGAAAGGAAATGAGAAGAGAGGTATCTCTTGAATTTCCAGGAGATAAGACGATGCAGGAACTTCACCCGATAAGATGGATTGAGTATCTAAAGACCCGAGAAATGAGCACTAAAGAGAAATTGGATTATTACAATTAGGCAAAGCAATTCATTAGGAGTAAACCTAGGGGATAGAATTTAATTGATTTTGGGCGTGGGGACGGCAGGATTAGGTAATTAGAGACGAAGAAAAAAGATGGCAATAAAGAATAAAGAGATAATCAGAAGTGGTTATAATGACCTACTTGGCAGAATTGTTAGGATTTTAGTTGAAGCACGAACCAAGGTGGTTAGAGAGATAAATAAAGCTCAAGTGCTGGCATACTGGGAAATAGGAGAAGAGATTGTAGAATTTGAACAGAAAGGTAAGGCAAAGGCAGAATATGGTGAAGAACTTATTGTAAAGTTAGCAAAGGATATGACAGAAAAATTTGGGAGAGGTTTCTCAGAGAGAAATTTGAGGAATATGAGAGCCTTTTATCTCAATTTCCCAATTCGGCAGACACTGTCTGCCAAATCTTTAGAGGAGCAAAAACTCCAAAGACCGTCTGGAAAATCCGTGACACTGTCTCGTAAATCTGAAATAAGTCAGACACTGTCTGACAAATTTGAACCAATGCTATCATGGTCTCATTATTGCGAACTATGCTATCAATAGGGACGGTTCTCTTTTAAGTTGAAAACTTTGCTGTCAGGTTTAATTTTTAGGTAAAGATGTTTAACCCTAAGCTCACAATCACCAATAAGATAAATAATCTCATGCCTGAAATTAAGAGGGCAAGTGGATTCTTACGGGCAGCAAAGAGAAAATCAGGGTTAGAGATTGGGAAATTTAGGGCTTCAGAAACTTTTGAAATCTTTGAAAACGTCACGCAGTGCATACTGAATTAATTTGGATTTATTAATTGGCTTGATTTTTAAGCTTTCTGAACTTGATAAGGTAATATGAAACGATTAAAGTTTAAAGGCAAGATTAGGAAAAGAGAGCTTTGAAAAACTACTTTTGAGCTCTCTTAAGGTTTTTAATCTGTGTAATTTTTATCTTAATCGGCGTAATCAGAGATTTCTGGACTTTTTCAGAAATCTCTATAAAAAACTTGACAAATTGTCAAAAATGTGGTATAATACACCTAGGATTAATTTCCATCATTGCATGTTCAATGATGGATAATTAGCTCCCGGGGATTGCATTGCAACCCTCGGCTTTTTATATAAG